>ERZ773214.2128-NODE-2128-length-10959-cov-16.719277_pt1 | contig 10959 bp, 8 predicted proteins | sample MGYA00511238_ERZ773214 | MGnify/ENA primary metagenome ERZ773214 (study PRJEB29015, sample SAMEA2738157) | human oral metagenome | biome: human oral; feature: human-associated habitat; material: saliva | place: China | collected 2259 ...
AATGAAGTCATGGGCGGGAAACTAGAAGCCTCGTTTTCCACCGATTGACATATGGGTGTGGCCCGCAGGAATTCCTGCGGGCCACACCCATAGACGCGATATGTTCAGCGAGCCTGGTAGGTCAGGCAGTCAGCGCCGGCAGATCCCACGCGAATCGCCGAAGCGGTGCACTCCAGACCGGTGTTGAAGGAGCAGTCTGCCTTCTGGCAGGCGCCAACAACCGGACTCTTGCGCTCGAGGCCGCCGCGAACCGAGAGCGGAACGAAGGTGGCGCAGGTACGTCCGTAGCCGATGGTTACGGCGCCAGCAGCGCAGCCATTGTTGTTGTACGAGCACTCCGAAACGGAGCAGTCCTGGACCAGGGGAAGGTCGATGGTCGTCATGATGTTCTCCTTGAAGAGTCGACACAATTTGTTAAGACCCCTCAAGAATGCATGTTTTATTTCGAAAAACGTATAGCAGCTTCTTTTCCGCGGAATATCAATGAAAACTGAGTGTCGCTTCCGAAGATTGTTCGCGTATTTTCGATAAAGTCCAACCGGCTATTTGCCTCAGGTTAGGCTGCGCTACACAAGGTATGGCACTTCGAGTTCTACTCGTCAAGAAGCTCTGCGTTCAGGAGCCAAGCTTCTTCCAACTCGTCAATTTCCTGGCGAATCTGAGTTGACTGCGCAGACAAATCCGTCATCTCTTCCAAGGCACTTTGATCCTCAGCAATACGCGCAGCACATTCAGCGAGTTTTTCTTCGACCTTCTCAAGGCGCGTGCGCAAGGTATCGATCTTTCGCTCAAGCCTTGCGCTTTCTTTCTTCGCTGCTCGACGCGCAGCAGAATCAGTCATCCCCGTGCCTGTGGCGCCTGCGGAAGATTCCTCCCCCGCCGCATTTCCAGATTGACGAGGCCCTACCGCATTTTCGCGAGCATCAGGAGATTGGGCACCACCGGCCTCGCGAATACTCAAGTACTCTTCGACTCCCCCGGGAAGGGCGCGAAGGCTTCCATCCCCCAAGAGCGCAACCTGGTGATCGGTCGCGCGTTCAAGAAGATAGCGATCGTGACTGACAACAACCAAGGTTCCCGGGAAGGCATCAAGGAGGTCTTCCATTGCAGCCAGGGTATCCGTGTCAAGATCGTTCGTTGGCTCATCGAGAAGAAGAACATTAGGCTCGGCCATGAGCAGGCGCATCAACTGCAAACGACGCCGCTCACCGCCGGAGATCTCACTCACCCGCGTCCACGCGCGCTCGCGAGTAAAACCCATTCTCTCCGTCATCTGCGAGGCGGAAACTTCCTTGCCGTCAACGATCACGCTGTGGGCAACCGCGTCCACGGCCTCGACGACGCGAAGATCACTGAGCTCGTCAAGCTCGTGAGTATCCTGCGAAAGGGTAGCAATCTGGACGGTCTTTCCGCGTTTCACTCGGCCGCTTGTTGGCTCCAGATCACCACGAAGAAGGTTAAGGATCGTCGTCTTACCTGCGCCGTTCACGCCGACGATTCCCACTCGCTCCCCCGGTGCCAAGCGCCACGTCACGTGGTCAAGGATCGTGCGCCGACCACCGTTAGGAGTATCGAAAGAAACGCTCACGTCTTCAAGATCAACAACGTCTTTCCCCAGACGAGCAGTCGCCATCTTGACCAGCTCGACACTATCTCGGGGCGGCGGCACATCAGCGATCAGAGCCTCGGCCGCAGCGATGTGGAACTTTGGCTTCGATGTGCGCGCAGGAGCTCCACGACGAAGCCACGCGAGCTCTTTCGTCAAGAGATTCGCGCGCTTCTTAGCGGCGACATCGGCCTGGCGGACACGCTCGGCTCGCGCCAAAGTGTAAGCAGCGTAGGAGCCATCATAGATTTCTACGCGGCCTGGAATCTGAGGACGAGAACCGCCCGGGTCGATCCCGGGAACGACTTCCCAAATGGTCTCGCACACTGCGTCCAAGAACCAACGATCGTGGGTGACAGCAATCAGTGCGCCGCTTGCACCGGGGCGCGCAAAACGCGCGTTCAAGTGGCGCGCGAGCCACGCAACACCTTCCACGTCCAGGTGGTTCGTTGGTTCATCCAAGCAAACGACATCGGAGGGAAGCGCAAGCACCCGTGCAAGGTCAACGCGGCGACGCTGCCCACCAGAGAGCGTTCCAACCAGAGCATGCAGGTCAATATCAGCCAAGAGACCTGCGTGAATATCGCGGATTGAACTCTGCGAAGCCCACTCGTATTCTTCGAGTCCCGGGTGAACAGCATCCATCACTCGGGCATTGTCATCAAGGTGATCCGCCTGCTCGAGCATGACCACGCGCAAACCATCACGAGTGATCACTTGCCCATCATCGGGCTTCTGCACCCCTGCGACCAGGCGCAAAAGCGTCGATTTTCCGGCGCCGTTGGGCCCCAAGATTCCAATTCGCGACGTATCTTCAACGCTAATATCGACATCGGCCAAGAGCTGACGCGAACCCGCGAGTGCTCCCAGAGATTGTGTGCCTAGTAGATGTGCCACCTAGCATTCCTCTTCTTCGACAATCGCGCCGCGCGCGGGACCCGAGGTGGGCAGGATTGCACTCACTTCGGGACTGTGCGCCAAGGCCGCCGCAAGCTCGTCGGAGTGGTTGTTGTCGCGGGCAAGCACTGCAATCGTTGGTCCAGAGCCGGATAGCATCGCCGCGCAGGCACCAGCTGCCCGCGCATCGCGAATCGTTTCGGCAAGTTCAGGATACAGATGGAGCGCGGGCGCGGTTAAGTCATTACTCAACACCGGTGCCACGCTTATTGCATCCCCCAGCAGTGCACTCCGATCTTCTTGACTCAAAGGCGCAGGTTCTATTCCTGTAGCGTTATTTTCCGCTTCTCTCAAAGCATCCAGTGTTTTAAAGACCTCAGGAGTCGAGAGTCCCCGGTGTGCGCGGACCATGACCCAGTAATGGTGCGGCCACATCGAGGCATCAGAGCCAAGTAATGGGGTCAGAAGGTCTCCGCGTCCCTCCCCTACGCTCATGCCACCCATGATGCAGGCGGGAACATCCGCGCCAAGCCCGCGCCCGATCTGGCACAACTGCTCGAGGCTCAGTCCTAGTTCCCATAAACGGTTGCATGCAACCAATGCAGCTGCTGCATCTGCCGATCCCCCGGCCATTCCTCCAGCGATGGGAATGTATTTGTCCACGCGGATTGACACTCCCGCACTGGTTTGCGCCCAGGGGCCCGTGGCTGCGAGCTTTTGGAGGACTTTAGCCGCGCGGTAAGCCAGATGCGATGTAGGATCTAGCTCGCTCATGAGCTGGGTCGCCCCCTGGTCAATGCCTCCGTCTGCGGCATATGCATGGGTTTCGATGTGAATCCCCGGCGACTTGGCCGTGCGCACACTGACGTACTCGCGGATATTCAAGCATTCGAATACAGTGACGAGGCCGTGGTAGCCCTGCGCATCCGGCTGACCAGCGCGCAGGATCAGGTTCACTTTCCCCGGTGCGGATGCATGTACCTCACGCACTGGGCGACTCCGCCTGGCGTTCCTTCGCGTAACGATCTTGAGCGGGTAGTGGGATTGTTCCTTCGGCTCTCATTTCGAGCAGAGCGCGACCGAGCCGCACATAGTCCTCAATCCCGAGCTTTTCGCCTCGAATAGAAGAATCCACCTGGGCGCGATCGCACAGCTCTTGGGCGGTGTCTGCGCCTCCCGCCCAATTCTTCAAGGCGGCGCGCAGGGTCTTGCGCCGTTGCGAGAAGGCGGTGTCGCAGGCCTCGAAAGTCGCAAGACGCAAGGCGGTGTCTCCGCGCGGGGTCTCCAAGCGACGCAGGGATACCAGCGCCGAATCGACATTGGGAATGGGCCAAAACACGGAACGTCCAATGGTTCCAGCACGGTTCGCGTTCCCGTACCAGGCAGCCTTGACCGAGGGAACGCCATAGGTTCGCGAACCCGGCTCTGCAGCCAAACGATCTGCGACCTCGGCTTGAACCATGACCAGGGCATAGTCAAGCGAAGGGAAAGACTCCATCATCGACAGCAGCAAAGGCACCGCAACGTTATAGGGAAGATTTGCGACCAAGTGCGTTGGAGCATCCCAGTCAACCCCAAAGTCCGCCAATCCTTCGATTTGCACGGCGTCACGATTAACAACGTGGAGGCGCTGGGCTGCATCAGGCATGCGCTGAGCAACGGTCACGGGCAGGGCGCGAGCTAAAACGGGGTCAATTTCGATCGCCCGAACCCACGCACCGGCCTCGAGAAGTCCAAGAGTTAAGGAACCGAGGCCCGGCCCAACCTCAACCACCTGAGTTCCCTCACCGATCCCCGCATCTCGAACGATACGGCGGACAGTTCCGGCATCATGAACGAAGTTCTGTCCCAGGGTTTTCGTGGGGCGAACTCCCAGTGCTTCACAGATTGCATGCACTTCAATGGGGCCAAGGAGCCCGCTCTCACTGGGCTGCGCGTCACTGGGCAGACGCGGGGTGGAATAACGACGGATTGAACTCACGCACCCATCCTAATTGATCAGTACCAACCGACGGAGTTTGAATGCGCGAGCGCCGAACACGGCCTGCCGTAGCGACCCGCAATGTAGCCCAGACCCCAGTTGATCTGAGTGACGGGGTTGGTCTGCCAATCCGCCCCAGCCGAGGCCATCTTGCTTCCCGGGAGAGCCTGCGGAATACCGTAGGCACCGGAGGAGGCATTCTTCGCGTAGGGATTCCAATGCGATTCGCGATTCCACAGGGCAACGAGGCACTGGAACTCGGAGTCACCCCAGCCTCGAGCAGCAACCAAAGGTTTGGCGAGGCTCCGCGGGTCTTCACCCGAATAGGTCAGTGGAATATTGGCCGCAACCATCGCCTGTGCCACTTCAGCGGAGTTTCCACCAGCAGCCGTAATCTCGGCTGCGCTTGAGAGTGTGCCGAGTTTTGCGCGATAGCGAATGGAACGGGTCCCGTCCTCTTCGGTCTTCTCTTCAAGAGTTGCCTTGGGGTCAAGACCGGCTTCAATCAGAGCCTTCGGGGTGACCTCTTTGGTTCCGATCGAACGGATCTGAGCGCTGGGCTCGCGAACCAGCTTCGAGTTGAGCGGCGCCTCGAAGCGTTCACCGCCGTCAACGTTTTCGCTCCACGTCATCTCTTCGGCTTCGCCTTCAACGCCCTTCGTCGTCACCTGTTCTTCGCCGGCGAAAAGCTGGTCGGAATCTTGACGGTGTTCTTCAAAGGGAATGGCGACCTTGCGAGGAGCAAGAGAGCGCGTGACCTTGTGGATATCGATCGAGAGTCCCTCGGCAGTGGACTTGACTTCGACTCGGTCAAGGGGACTGAGGGTGATTCCCTCTTTTTCCAGGATCGAACGGGTATCCATGCCTTCTCGTGCGGTAATCGTTCGCGTATTTCCGTCAACGATGACCTTCACTTGTCGGGTCTGCGAAACCAGCGGGGTCAGGCTCGAACGCGACTGGGAACGATCGACTGCAAGAATTGCTTTCCCGGAATCCACGCCCATATCTGCAAGTACCCCTTCAGCCGAAGGAGCTGTAGACCACAGCGTTTTTCGGGAGCCGTCAATACTAAGCGTGTAGGGCTTCGCAGTGCGCACAACGATGGTTTGCCCGTCGCTGACCTGTTGGTGAATTGACGGCTGGACGAGGTCGTGTTCTGCCACCTCAACTCCGGCCTCGTTCAAGACCCCAGAAACCGAGTGCGCCCACGTCGAAACGGGGCGGATCACTCCGTCAACTTCAATATTGACCGTTGAGTGCTCGTGGGCGACGCCAATTCCCGCGATCCCGCATAGCACGAGGCCAGCTGCGCTCGCAGTTGCGAGGACAGCTTGCTTCGATGGTTCCCAGGAGTGGGCGCGGGGACGGGAGTGGCGTGCGGATGTGGTCACAGAAGTCCTAGCGATCGAGCGCAGGCGGGCCACTGCCCCCATCCGGAGCGGGCCTGGAGAGCCTGGGCGCGCTGAGTCTGCTCGGCTGCCGAGGCCTCGGAAGGCAGTCCGGTACCGCCCATTGCGCGCCACGTGGAAGCAGAGAACTGGTAGAGGCCGTAGTAGCCGTTACCGGTGTTTGTCGCGGGGTTGCCGCCGGATTCGCAGCGTGCGAGAGCGGCCCAGACGTCGTTGCCTGTCACGGTTGCCGACGAGCCCGATGAGCCCGATGCGACAGAAGATGACGAGGCCGCCGCCGCTTCCTTCGTTCCGATCTTGACGATCTGCTTGACCGGTTCGGTGCGGTTCTCGGACACTACCTGGCTGACGATTTCTTGACCATCGCGACGCTCAACGTAGACGCTCTTCTTGATGGACCCATCGGAGCCCTCTTGAGCAACCTTGCGGGTTCCCTTTGCCAAAGTGGAGTCTTCTTGTTCTTCGACTTCCTTCGCCAAAGTTTCTTCACGTTCTTCAACGCCGCGCTGAACACGGATCACTCGAAGGAAGCTTCCCTGCTCATCGCTGGTAAAGACGACGCGATCGAGGAAGGAAACGTCAACACCGGCTTGGGAAAGAAGATCGGAGGCACTTGCACCTTGGCGTGCGTCAACCGTGTGGGTCTGTCCGTCCGCAACGACGCGGATAGAACCGCTCGCTGTTAGGGCGGGAAGCTCTGCGCGAGAGGTCGAACGATCAGCGGCGATAATGGCGCCCTTCGTGCCGACCTGTCCCAGCAAGTCATCAATGTCGGTTGCGGTCGACCACGTGGGAGTGGAGACGCCATCGATATCGACCATGTACTGCTGAGCGCGGCGGACAAGGATGGTCTGTCCGTTACTCACTCGTTCATGGAGTGAAGGCGCGACAAGGTCGTGCGAAGAAACTTCAACACCCGCGGTTGCTAATACGTCTGAGACCTTGCCCATAAACCCTGAAACGGGGATAGATACGCCATCAACTTCCAGAGTGACATCACGGAAGGACGAGGCGACGGCGGTACCGGCGATTCCGGTGACGGTCATGGCAGCAACTGCAGCGCTAGCGATAACAGCCTTGCGCGAGGGGTGTTGAATGTTCATATAGCTCCAAACTTCGGAGGTTTCGCCCTGGCAGTTTCACGAAGAAATGCGGCTCGCGTGCGAGCCTGCGGCGAACGGACACTTCACACGCTACGGGGAAAATGAAATCCAAGCGAGCGATAGTGATAGGGAACATACACATAAGCCACATAAATCACAGTTGTCACACCTGTAACAGCAGCTGAATGAGAGATTGATAAGTCAAATTGGCATTTATTCAGGGACGAACACTAGGATGGGGAGCAGATTGTCACCGCTGCAAAGAAGGGACCGTGAATAATGAAGTCACGCCAACGCGGGATCTACGCACTTGTAACGTGCATCGCCTTGGGAGTGTCCATGGCGGCATGTGGATCCTCGTCCAACGGATATATCCAGGGGGACGGCTCAGAACCCGCTTATAAAAAAACGGTCTTCTTCTCAACAGAACCCAACCAAGATCTCAGCGATTTGAGTTCTGTCTCTCCGCAGCCGGAAGGCAAGGAAACATTCAGCCCCGAAGATTCAAAACTCTTCCTCAACCGCTACCAGCTGCTCTACAGCAAAGATAGCCACTTACTGTGGGCAACGACCGATCGCGGTTCCTTTGATTTCACTTTTAAAGGCGTAACGGTATTGCCGCAAACAACTCAAGATGGTCACAAGATCATCAAGGTTGATTACACGATGAAGAACAATTCACGGAAGAAAGAGACTCCCGATAATGCCCTGCGTTGGGTGTTCTATATGGCTTCTTCTCCACTTCCGGGCACTGACATTGCCAAGCAATACGCTGCCCACACCATCGATGATCCAAATCAGTTGACGATTTTTAAGCTCACTGACGTCGAATCACAGCTATTGAAGGCACCTGACAACAGCCAATTCACCTCCGATGACGCTCAGGTGAAGGCTGCAGGCGAACCGGTCGGGCACTACTACGACCTCTCGAGAGAACAACAAGAAACCGTTTATTCTTCCCTCTTCCTTGCCCCGAGTGACCTCAGTTCAGTGAGTTTGAACTTCGTGGCATGCACGAATGGGAAGGGCCTGACCGCAGACATTTACTGCCGCGTCGTTCAACCGCTGGAAGGATCGCTTCAATGAGACTCGCACATACATTCAGTCGCGCCATTGCTGCGCTTGGCATTTTTACAGTGGTTTCTTTTGCCATTCCCGCCGCAGCTCATGCGGACGACAGCGTTGACCAGCTCAAGAAGACCAATCCTTCAGCTTACGAGTGGGCCGAGGGCGTTCAAGAGGTCAAGCAGGGCGATAGATTGATCGTTCCAACCCAGGTGTCGCCCAAAAACTTTGAGATCCGTAAGGATATTGCCCCCTCAGGACAAGGTGCGCAATACACTCCACCTTTCTCTGTTTATTCCGATGCAACACTGACCGTTGATCTGGGTTTCAGCGTAGCGAGCTATGGCTCTCAGGGCTTGGCAATTGCTCCTAACCCAATCACCCTCATGACCCGCTCCCAGGCCAGCCCTTTGGCGGATATCACCGGGAACTCGGGCTGGGGACTTCTCCCCATGTACTACCTGGTCCAGTACAACGACCTTGACACAGGCAAACTCCTAGAACGCCCGATTGTTCGTCGTATCCGGGTCAGTGACGAAGGTTTCCTCCCGCGTCCTCAAAATGTGGAGGTCGATGAGGAAGACAACGGAACTTTTACCGTTTCGTGGGACCCGGTCGAAGGTGCAGAGAGCTACTACCTGGTTCATCTCAATAGCACAGATGACAAGGGAGTGACCCGTCTAAATCCCAAGCTGATGGCGGAAACTTCGGCCACTTCATGGAACTCCGATCAGCGCGAGGAAGGTCAACGAGAGTTTGACACGCAACTCAACACCGCGCTCAAAGATTTCTTCACCGAAGAAGACATCAAGGGTCTTCATTCAGATCGTGGTTTCACCGATGAACAGCTCGATGCCATGCTCAATGGCAAAGGCGATCAGATCGCTGTCATCGCCAAGAAGGGCGTGAAGGTTTCCAAGATGTCCGATTTGCTCGACATCGAAGGAACGATGGGAAACACCCCCATCAAGATCGCTTCAAGTGCTTGGAGGGAGCTCAATCCAAACAACTCTCATTTCCAAAGCCTGAGCGAGATTCCTTCTCAGATACCGATGGTCATGGCTGATGGACACACCCGCCTTCTTCCGATCATTGTCGACCCTGAGCGCAGTTGGATTCAGACGGGAAACCCGCGTACTTTGCGAGATCCGCAGGCAAAACTGTGCGTTTCCTATCATATTGGACACAGCCGTTTCACGGATGCTTTCACCGTCTATAATTTCGATCCTTCGACGTATCTCAACGATCTGACAAAGATGAAGGAAGAGCAAGAGAAGACACAGACCGGATACATCGCACCCGATCTGACTTACTCCAAGGAGACAACGACAAAGTCCACGGGGCCTAACGATAATATTGCACGCACCTTCCCGGATACTCCTATGCAGGTCCTTGGCACAACTGCACTGTCGAAGTACCTTGCTGCCAATATGATGAACGGCGCAGCAGACATCGATATCTCGCAGTTCAAGGATGATGCAGCAACGATGACTCAAATCCAAGAGGCATTCTGGGAAGCGAAAAATCAAAATGGTCTCGTGCCTTGGGGCTATCCTTCTCTTTCTAAGGATGGGAAGATCCTTCACGTCGAATACGGCACTGAGGATGCCATTGAGCAGCATCTTTCCCCCAAGGACTACACCTCTCAAATCAACTCGGCAGCGGACAAGGTTGTTGCCGACATCATCAAGCCGGGCATGGATGATGCTGCCAAGGTACGAGCAATCAACTCGTGGATCATCGAGCACGCAACCTACAACGATGCCGGACTTGAAAAAATGGATAAGTTGTGGAGTGACCCTGACCCGAAGAAGCACCGCTACACCCATGATCTCTTCCCCGACCACGATGCAGGCGGTATTTTCTTCAAGGGAACAACCGTGTGCGAGGGCTACGCAAACACATTCCAACTTCTCGCGACCAAGTCGGGTGTCGCCTCAGTAGTGATCACCGGTAAGGTGACTTTCTCTGATGGTAGTGGCGGTGGCCACGCCTGGAATCAGGCTAAAATCAACGGCACGTGGAAGACCGTGGACGTTACCTGGAATGATGGAGGAGACTCACGTCAAGAAGCGATTGAAACTCGATACCTCATGATCGATAACAACTCGCCTCTCCTTACTTCGCAGCGTACCTGGAAGGATCCTGCGATCAAGAAGATCCTCTAAGGAGAGCAGGTCAACGTATGAGTGGTGGGGCCTCCCGACAGGGAGGCCCCACCACTGTGTTTCAATCTAAACGCAAGCATTCACGGTATGTGCGCGAGCATTCACGCACACTCTCCCGTTACCTCGACTGTTTACCAGCTCCCGTAGACCCTTTCAGTGTTCTCACGAAGCTTCGCGCAGGCGCGTTCTTCCGACACGCCCCACAGCTCAGCGATAAAGCGAACAGTATGCGCCATCACGTAGGAGGCATTCGGGCAGCCCCGCCACGGCAACGGAGTCAAATAGGGCGCATCTGTTTCAACCAACACCAGTTCACGTGGAAGAACCGCAAAGGCTTGACGAAGGTCGTCGTTCGCTGGATAGCTGATAGGACCGGCAAAAGACGCATACCACCCATGTTCAGCCAGAACAGATGCCATTGCCGCATCCCCAGAAAAACAGTGGAAGACAATGCGCTGATCGGGATTTGCACACTCACGCAATAGAGAAATGGAGTCCTCGTGTGCCTCACGATCGTGAATCTGCAAGGGCAAATCGTGGCGAGCAGCCATTTCGATGTGCGCGCGGAAGGACTCCTTCTGGGCCTCGCGACCGGGATCAGCAGTACGGAAATAATCCAAGCCACTCTCCCCCACTGCGACCACCATCGGGTCACCCAAGCGCTCCTCCACGGCGGACAAGGCCTCGTCAAGGGGAATATGGTGCTCACGCACCTGCGGAACTAAACCAT
>ERZ773214.2129-NODE-2129-length-10958-cov-8.532881_pt1 | contig 10958 bp, 9 predicted proteins | sample MGYA00511238_ERZ773214 | MGnify/ENA primary metagenome ERZ773214 (study PRJEB29015, sample SAMEA2738157) | human oral metagenome | biome: human oral; feature: human-associated habitat; material: saliva | place: China | collected 2259 ...
CAGGCGCAGAACGCCCGGCGATGTCCAAATCGGACACAAAGGCCCAGAACGGGACAGAACCGGCGAGAAGAAACCGCATGATTCCAACGTTCTGTTTCACGGTCTGGCGACACCGGGGCTCCTTTGTATCCGATTTGGACACCGACGCCCTCCAGCGCCCCTGCAATGCGGTCAGGTTCGAGCGCGAGAGCCCGTGAGAGCCCGTTCGTATGCGTCGAGCAGACGACGGGCATTCTTGGTCGACCGGAAGAGGTAGGCGGTCTCCTGCCAGCTCGCGTACTCGTCGGCCAGCATGAGGACAGCACGGCCGTTACTCGAGACGATCTCAACGGCATGGTGACTGGCGCCGATGCGGTCGATGAGCGCCGGCAGCGTCCGGCTTGCTTCGTCCGCGCTGACGGTCGCAGCCACTCCCCTGGTTTCACATGGCATTGGAGTATCGTATCGGCCCCTTCGCCTCGGATGGTGGCAAGAGTTGCCGGAGCCACTGGCCGTGGAGCCTAGATACTTCACTGTGCATGCGTGACCGACGTTCACCTCCGGCAAGGTGAGCCGGCGCGGTTCAGGCGGCGGTGTCAGGGACCGCAGATACTCATCGGGCACGCTCTGGCGAAGCGAACAGTGCGGAGCGATCGATATCACTGGTCGGAAGGCTGTCGTTGGACCTTGCGCAGCAGCGAGCCGCCTGCCCCCTTGACCCAGGCGGACGCCTCGTCGGTGGCGCCCTTAACCTTCTCCCGTGCGGCGGCAAGCACATGGGGCTCATCGGCCTGGGCGCCCAGGTCGTCAAGTGCAGCGAGGTATTCAGCGGCGTCGACACCCGGCGGGGGTATCTCGCGCAGGTGCTTGTGTAGGCGGGCTGACTGGGATTTGAGCGCCACAAGCGTCATCCCGCCGGAGATGACGCCGCCGATCACGGGCACCGTCCTAGTGACACCTTTGGCGAAGGAGTCCTTGGAGACCTTAATGCCGATGAGCTTGAGCGTCTGCTTCATGGGACCGTACCAGGCGGTCTTGGTCAGGGTCCGCTTGGCGATCTGCTTCTGGAGTGCCGGACGGGCAATCTGCTTGGCGAAGGTCGTCAGGGATGATGCCGCCCCACTGACCCCCAACATGACACCCAGGAAGAGACTCATCTTGCCGAGTGTCTCGTCGTCGATCTCGTTGAGGTCGCCCAGGAAGTCCTTCCAGCCGTAGATGTAGGCAAGCTTCTGCATAACCCGGAAGGCGTGGACGTAGTACTGGGTAACATCGGCGGGGATGGTTGCGAGCATCGCGAAGCCTCCCGGCAGCCCGGCAGCGAACGAGATCGCGGCGGATTTACGGGTTTCGAAGGTGATGGTGGCGGCCGCAAGATCGTCGAGCTGGGCCAGGGTGAGGCCAGCCTGGACCGGGGTGGTCTCCAGCGCCAGGGCGACAGTGTTGTCGTCAGTGCCAAGCTTGCGCAGTTCCTGACGCAGGTAGTCGTCCCGGTCGATCTGGACGCCGCGGAGTCGGATGACCATCTTGAGGAACTCGGCAGCGAACTTCTGAGCCTGCTCGTCCTGCTCGGACACAATGTCGGAGAGGGTCTCGTCGTCGCTGGTCGAGGACTCGACGGCGTCGTCGGCAGGCGCGAGCGGGTTGGAGGAGGACTCATCATGCGTCATCGCATGGGCTCCGTTCTGGGATGTTCGAGAGTGGGGGCGACACAAGACTACGCCTGCCCAGATCCTTGGAATACCAACGTCATCGGAACGTGATCCCCGCCGGAGGCAGCCTTGCCGAATGCAAGGCAGTCGGTCTACTCGACGTCGAGGGGGCCGTTGATGTGGAGGGTCTCGACGTCGAACCGTCGGTTGACTCGCGAGGCGGTGGAGTCGTCGATGCGGCCGGAGAAGCGCAGGCCGTGTACACGCTCGCGCAGGTGCTCGATGACGGCGAGCCGCAGGGCGCTTTCCGGGCCGCAGTACACATCGGCCTCGCTCTCTGTGGCCGAGTTGAGCACGGACTGGTGACGACGTGCATAGTCGAGGCGCACCGCCTCGATGGCTTCGTCGTCGTCAACGCCCGTTCGTTTAGCGATGGCATCGAGCTGACTGATGGTATCGGCGAGGATCTCGGCGAGGGCGTCGGTCTCCTGCGACTCGACGCACTCGGCGGTCTGCGTGCCGGCCGAGGGCCTGGCGTTGGCCCAGCGGACCACGTAGGGCAGGGCGAGGCCCTGGATGAGGAGGGACAGGAGGGTCGCGCCGGCGACGACGAGGATGATGAGGTTGCGCTCGGTGTAGGCGGCGCCGTCGAAGGAGACGGGGATGGACAGTGCCATCGCCAGTGAGATCGCGCCGCGGAAGCCGGCGACCGTGGAGACGATGCGGCCGCGGATGTTGGTACGGCGCAGGCGCTGCTCGGGGCGGCGGTCGAGGGCGCGGATGGAGTAGATGATGAGGTGCTGGCCTGCGAACCTGCCCGCGACCATGGCGATGTAGATGATGGGGATGAGGATGAGGCCGCGCACGAGGTCGGCGTGAGGGAGCTCGGCGACGATGCCGGGGAGCGCTACCCCCACCATGACGAAGAGGATGGTGTTGAGGATGTGGGTGAGGATCGTCCAGAAGGGGATGCCGAGGACTCGCGAGCCCAGGGACATGTGCGGGGCGGCGAAGCGGGAGATGACGATTCCGCAGGTGACGACGGCGAGCACGCCCGAGCCGCCGATCTCCTCGGCGATGAAGAAGGTGAGGAACGGGGTGGCCAGGGCGGTGATCGTCGCCAGCATGGGGTCGTCGGTGATGGTGCGGACCCGGATACCGATCTTCGTGACTGCCGCACCGACGAGGACTCCTGCACCGATTCCTCCCCCGAAGGACAGGAGGAGCTGGTGTGTGATGAGGCCGAAGGTGACGCCGGAGGAGTCCTGCGCGGCTTGGAGAGCGATGGCGAAGATGACCAGGGCGGTGCCGTCGTTGAGGAGTGACTCGGCCTGAAGAATGGTGCGGCTGTTGGGGTTGATGCCGCGCCCCAGGCTGGAGACGGCGGTGGCGTCGGTGGGGCCGAGGCAGGCACCGATGAGGAGGGCGGCTCCCACACTCAGCCCCATGAGGACGCCGATGAGGGTGATGAGGGCAGCCGTGATGGCGACGAGCACCGTGGCGCTGAGGATGATGCCGCGCAGGCTTCGCCGCATGCGATTGAGGGAGACGGACAGGGACTCCCAGTACAGGAGGATCGGCAGGAAGATCGTGAGCACCACGGTGCTGGGCAGGGACATCTCCTCCCCCACCGGGAGCAGCGCGACGCCCACGCCGGCGACGATGAGAAGCACTGGGGCGATGAGGCGGAACCTGTTGGCGATCGCGTAGGCGACAACCGAGGCGCCGATGAGGGCGACGATCATCTCGATGGTCATGAGGCTGCAGGGTTCCCTTCCTGGGATGAGTGTGGCGGGCGGACTGCGGTCGGCCCGGGCGAGGGGCGCAGTCAGCGGGCTTGGGGCCAGGTGTGTGTCAGGTCAGGACTGCGCCCGACCGGGCCTGCGCCGGGGTCTGGGTCTGGGCCGGGCGCAGCATACAGACGCTTCCTTCAACGCTCCTGGGGATACCCGATTCACCTCACGAGATGCCGCTTCAATCCTCGGAGTGCGCGGCTCGGGTGAGGGCTTCCAGGCGAGGCTCGATGGACTCCGCCATCATGGTGATTTCACGCTCGAGAACTCGGTTCGCCCGCGCCTGGCCCCGCCATCCTGACAGGGACGCAGTGATGCGTCTGATTCGCTCCCGTGCCTCCGATTGAGTGAGCCGGTAGTCGTTTGCGATAGCCAGGAGCCCGTCGATCTCGTCGGGCATCGCGTCTGCTCCCATGATCGACGTCGCACGGGGCCGACTGGGGTCGGGATTCGGGTTGACGTCGAAGACGGGGCTGAGTCTCCAGAGCCCTCGGTCGGCAAGGAACCCGTGGTTGCGCAGGTGGTCGTCAGTGTTGCCGAGGGCGATGCTCGCGATGATTCGGTCATAGAACTCATGGAGGTCTTGGACGAGCGAGCGAGAGAGATCGCGAATCGCCTCGGCGAGGTCGGCGTAGTCCTTCTGGTCTCCGTCGGACGATCCAGTGGCCGTCATGGCACTGATGTAGCCGATACGCGCGCCATCACGGGTTCTGTCGAATCGCCGCAGGATCAGGATGCTTCGATTGCCCACCTGGGTGAGCTGGTGCTCGGGTGTGCGAACGCCCGCAGCCTCAAGGAGGTCGAGAGCAGTGGCCTCCCAGGCCATGACGTCCCAGAAGTCGCTGGAGTGAGGGAACTTCGCAATGGCGAGGCCGCCATCATCGAGCCGGACCGAGGCCTTGGGCCGCGCACCGCCGATGCCTGTCGTCCCAGTGTCGAGAAGGCGTTTGACGGCGTCGGAGGGGTCATCGTCGGAGGCCAGTTCGTCGCTGGCGTGCAGTAGCTCAGGCAGAGCAACGAGCCGCGGGACACGCGAGGGCTCACCCAGGAACTCGTCGCTCCCGGGGGGACGGAAGCGCAGGGCGCCTTGTCGGGTGTCGTCGCTGACGCCCAGGAGGAAGTCGAGGTCGTCCAGCTGACGGGGAACGCGTCTCTCTTCGCGGGCTCGTATTCGTTCGGCCTTGCGGATGAGGTTGCGGCCCCAGCGGTCAGGCGCGCTGTCAGCGAAGGCTCCAATGAGCCCGGACTGGTATTGAGCGCCAGGTACGAGGCTCAGGGCTGGGTCGATGTTCATCCCACCTTCGGCGAGGTAGGTGGGGTCGTAGAGAAAGGTGGTGGAGACCTGGCCGCGCGATCGGGTGACACGCGCTTGGCCGACCAGGCGGTGGGAGCCGTGGGCATCGGAGACGACCTCGATAGTGGTCATCGGGCGCGCTTTCTGGTGAGGCGGCCGGCGCGGAGGCGGCCGATGTCGCTGGCCAGGGGATCGGCCGCGTCGACAAGCTGGTCGAGGATGCCCAGGGCGCGCAGCACCTGGGTGACGCTGTTGAAGCTGACGTTGGGGTTGCCCGACTCGATCTTGCGCAGGGTGTCACGGGTGATGCCCGCTCGCTCGGAGACCTGCTGCGCGGTCAGGCCGAGCACCATGCGCCACCCGCGCACGTGCTCTCCGAACTCCGTCACCTGACGGTCGATCCTGTAGCCCGACATGTCCCTCCGTTCACTATGACGACCATCGTAGCCTGAACTGAGAGTTATGGCGATGCCGCTAGTCGTATGGTTCAGCAAACTTGGAGAGGACAACGGTTCCGGCAACTGAAGATTACCCCCGGACGCTTGGGCTGCTCGCTGGCGGGCTGTCCAGATCATCCAGCGGCGCGAGTTCAGCACATGTCCGTAAGCGTGCCGCAAATCCTCATCGCCGAGACGGCCCTTCACATAGTGCTTGCGTGCAGACCTACGGATATCAGGAAGCGACATGACCCCACTGTTTGACAGCAACTCATACGGCCTCCGACCAGGTCGAAACCCTCTCGCCGTTGAGATGTTATTATTTCGCTAATGCAGTGAGTCTCAGCCGCAGATTCTCGCCGAAGCAACCACGCCCCCCAAGAGGAGGCGGTGACAATTTCTACGAAAACCCGATTCAAATTAGACACACCATAATAACATTCAAATAATATGTCATCTATCTCATCAAGTTTAAATCTTTCCGCTCGAGCGTTTTCTTGATCTCTGATGCCAGTCCTGGAATATCCGGATACACTGTAGAGGAATTGATACTAAAAGTCTTTTCCAGTATATCGCGAATCTCTTTTTTTGCCTTCGCATCAATTCTTAATGTATAAACAGCCCTTCCGCGTCGGTGGAGAGGTCGGCATCGCCGTTGGCCGTGACAAGGGCAAGGCCTCGCAGCTCGGCAGCGTCGATCCAGTCCTCCAACTGCCGAGGCTGCCTGGTGAGCCTGTCAAGGTCGTAGCAAATGATTGCGTCGAACCGCCCGAGCTGATAGTCGGCGACCATCCGGTCGTAGTCAGGGCGGATCGCGGTGCGGTCGGTGGCGCTCTTGGACTGGTCGACGTAGGTCTCGACAACCTCCCATCGGCGGAACCGGGCGAGGTTCTCACAGTCCTCACGCTGACGCTCGATGGCGAGCCCGTCCATCTCGCGGTCCTGCGAAATGCGGAGGTAGATGGCCGCCTTGCGGGATGCTGTCGAGCGCTCGTTCATGAGTCAAGAATATCGCGAAACGTAACCCCCATACGCCACCCAGGCGTATTTCACTCCTCTATCACCGATGGACGCTTTCCCGTCTCCCAGGAGACCGACACGGTGGTCGTCGATGGCCCCCTCAGATCGAAGGTGTTGCGACCACCATTAATGCGCTACCACCGCCAGGGACTTATCGTGATCATGAGGGGCCGTGGAACGCCTGCTCTATGCGACCTATCGCCTGCGACATGAGTTCGTTTGCACGGTCGAAGTCGATCCAGGCCTGAGTGACCTTCTCGGAATCCACCGTCGATCGGTCAGGAAGAACCACGTTCTCGAGATCGACCTCGTACAGAGCGTCGACAACGGATCCGCAGGCGATCGCCGAGATCTGCTCACGGACTGCACGAGACGCTATGGAGGCCCATATCCACCCGGCGTCGGCGGGGTCTCGCGGAAGAGCTCGACCGACGTGTCCGCTCGCGAGCCACCCGTCACGACCGGGAGTCACCATGACGGGCTGGCCCAGGCTCTCCTCGGCGCGCCCGTCCGCCTGGAACGCGATCATCCCTGACTTCAGCTTGTAAGGAGCCGCTACACGCAGCACGGAGGCAGCGAGGTACTTCTGTCCGATCGGCAGGAACTGGAGCAGCTGACGGCCCGACAAGAGGGGACGGCCGTGATCTGCGGACACGTAGTTCATCTTATACCGACCGCCAGGCTTCGTGACCTCTGCGACGTCACCGAGCCTCACGCCACCCTGGCCTGCGATGATTTGCCGAGACTCGGCCAGCCACCCCTGATGAAAAGCAGCGTCAAAGCGCTCGGCGAGCGAAGCCGCCTTCACGCTCCACCCCTTGGAGAGGGAAGAGGTCGGTTTGCTGGGAGTCACGGCGTCGATCGCGCTCACAGCGCCCTGCAGGGTCCGCCGAGCAGCGCCCCGCAGGGCGTGCGACTCGGCCACAAGAGCTACCACGTCGTCGAAGACGTCCATGAGCACAGGGATCGTCTGGTTCTCGACCTGACCTGCCGACAGATGCGCGATGACGCTCCCCGTCCGGTCTTGACGCAGAAGGTTCTGACCACTCGGAGAGCTCAGGAACGCAAAGGTGAAGAGCCGTGTGTCGACGTCAGCAATCCGCACTCGCAGGAGGTCATCCGAAGGGACGAAACCCGCAAGGTAGTCGTCCGCCAGGACGCAGGGACCGAGGTTACGACCGCTCCGGGTCACCAGGATGACACCTGGCTCGATCAAGAGAGTCGCGAGATCAGGCGTTCTCCCTTTTGAGAGAAGGTCGGCAGGCTCAGGAAGGTACTCGAAGACGTCGAAGGCTCGCAAGAAGGGCAGGCTGGGCTCTTCGCTGGCAGCCAGGACCCGCTTGAAACGGGTCACATGCTCGACCTCGCCGACCTCTGCGATCGTGAAGGTGTCGACGCCGGAACGGGTGAGGGTTTCTATCCGGTCGACCGCCACGATTCCGGGCGCGGTGAAGTAGTCGGCATCGAGACGTGTCGCCTTGGCAACCGTCGCCGCGGATAGCGCGCTGAACCTCATTGCTGACCTGCCAGCCACTCACGGTAGGCCTCGGCGACTTCCGGCAGCTCGTCGTCGACCTGCCGGTCGGTAACCTCGACCTCACGGAGCACCTCGTTACCAGTCGCTTGGTCAATCTCCGTGACGACCTCAACCCGCTTGACGAGGGCATCGGAGCCATCGGGCAGCTGACGCCAGATCACATTTCCGCGCTTGTCGTGACCGATGGTCTCTGCGACAGCCATGAAGATGGGGTAATCGAGGCCCTCGGCTTCCGCTGTGGACTCCTCTTCGCCGGAGAGCCGACGCATGAGGACCATCGAGGTCTGGGTGTCGTTGTTTGGCTGGAAGAGGTCTCGCTGCATGTCGACGACTGCGAGCACCTGAGCCTTCTTGAGAATCCAGCTTCGGATGTAGGCGTTGCCGGGATTGTTGAGGATCCCGTTGGGGATGACCATGGCCATCCGGCCGGCACCGGGCTTGAGCAGCTGCAGCGCCCGTTCGATGAAGAGGATCTCGGGCGGCTGCGACTTCTGCAGGACCCGGTTGCCGTGCTTGTCCAGCCGGATCGTCCAGTCGCCGTTCTCGTCCTGGTCCCAGACGGCCGCCAGGTCGTACTGGGAGAGGATCTCCTCGTCATCGATCGGAATCTTCGCGCCGAACGGCGGGTTGGAAACGATGACGTCGATGGAGCCGAGCTGCACGGCTTCCCGGAGCTTCGTCGCCCACCTGTGCGGGTTCTCGAGCGTATTGGCCTGGAACAGACCGCCGGAGCCGTCATTGTTCATGACCATGTTCATCTTCGCGGCCCGCACGAGCGCCGGGTTCAGGTCGATGCCGAAGACGCACTGACGGAAGTACTCGTCCCGACGGCGGTAGAGCTCGGCCTGCTCGTACTCAGTGCCCTGAGCTGGGTCCTCCCACTGGTCGCGCTCTGCCTTCTCGATGTATTCAAGGGCATGGTTCATGCCCGTGATGAGGAAGCCGCCGGTGCCGCAGGAAGGGTCGAGGATGCGCTCATCGGGCCGCGGGTCGAGCATGAAAACCGCCATGCGGCATGCGTTGCGCGGGGTAAAGAACTCGCCACGGTCACCGCGCAGGTTCGAGCCGACGATCTCCTCGTACGCAACGCCCTTTACATCGACGGGCGAACGCAGGAGGGAGTAGCCCTGCAGCTCGGTAACCACATATGCCACGACCTCGGGCTTAAGGTCGATGTAGGCATCCTTAACGTCGAAGATTGTCGGATACTTCTTGACGACACGCTGCTCAAACAGACCCTGGATGCGCTTCTTGGCGGTCGAGGCGACGGTCGAGCTGCTGCGCTCTGACGGCGTGGCGAAGAAGTTGAGCTTGGGCGAGCGCTCGTCCTCGATCTTCGTGAAGATCAGTTTGAGCAGCTCCCAGAAGGCCTCTGTCTTCTGTTTGCCCTCGTGCGCGGCGATGTAGTTGTGGCAGCGACGGAAGGCGAACAGTAGGTTGTCGGCCGTGGCGACCTTGAGATCCTTGCGGCTCGGTCGCTGGGCGTCGGCCTCGGTCTGGCCGAAACCGGGTATGTCGATGATCTCCTCGAAGGTCCATCCACCCTTACTGTCGGCCCTCTTGGCGAAGCAGAACCGGTCCGTGCCGTTCGTCCACATCCCGTACCGGACGTTGAGGCACGAGGACATGTAGGACTGCAGCTGGCCGACCCCCTCGGTGCGGTGCGTGGGCTTGACGTCGGCCTTCTTGGTCTCGACGAGGATGTAGGCGTTCGCCTGGGTGTGATCGGTGTCCTTGTCGAAGACGACGATGTCCACGCGCTTGCGCGAGGAACCGACCTTGATGGTGAACTCCGGCGTGCAGTCGCTCGGAGCGTACTTGTACTGCCGGACAATCGCCTTCTCGATGTTTTGCCGGACGTACTCCTCAGGGGTGTCGTTAACGAACTTCCCGGTGAGGAAGTCAGCTACCTTCCCGTCAGGGACCGACCCGACGGGCTGAACAGACGGAGCAGTAACCGAGGGTGCAGGGTTCATAGCTACTACTTCCTTCCTCCAGACGTTAGTCCCGTCCGGAACTCCACCACATCCCCATCTGCCATGACGTAGTCCTTTCCTTCCATGCGCACTCGGCCGTGAGCGCGGGCTTCGGCAACGCTGCCGTACTGGACCAGGTCATCGTAACTCACGATCTCGGCCTTGATAAAGCCTCGCTCGAAGTCCGTGTGGATGACGCCGGCCGCCTGGGGCGCCGTCGCGCCCTTGCGGATCGTCCACGCGCGGGACTCCTTCTCCCCCGCCGTCAGGTACGTCTGCAGCCCCAGCGTGTCAAAACCAACCCGGGCCAGCTTGTCCAGGCCGGACTCCTCCTGCCCGTTGTCGTGCAGCATCTCCGCCGCCTCCTCGGGCTCCAGCTCCACGAGCTCGGCCTCGAACTGGGCGTCCAGGAAGATCGCCTCCGCCGGCGCCACCAGCTCGCGCAGCTCGGCCTGGCGGGCCTCGTCGCTCATCCCGGCGTCGTCCATGTTGAACACGTAGATGAACGGCTTGGTGGTCATGAGCTGGAAGGTCTTGAGCACCTCCGCATCGATCCCGGCAGCCTCGGCCCCGGCGGACAGCAGCGTCCCCTCCTCCAGGACCTTGAGGGCCGCCTGCGCCGTCTCCAGCACCACCGGCTCCGTCTTCTTGCCCCGCACCTCCTTCTCCAGGCGCGGGATCGCCTTCTCCAGCGTCTGAATATCCGCCAGCACGAGCTCGGTGGCGATCGTCTCGATATCCGAGGCCGGGTCCACCTTGCCGTCCACATGCACGACGTCAGGGTCATCGAAGGCCCGCGTCACCATGCAGATCGCGTCCGCCTCGCGGATATTCGCCAGGAACTGGTTACCCAGGCCCTCGCCCTCGCTCGCGCCGCGCACGATCCCCGCGATATCCACGAAGGAGACCGTCGCCGGGACCTCCCGCTCGCTGTGGAACAGCTCCGCCAGGCGGCCCAGCCGCTCATCGGGCAGGGGGACGACGCCGACATTCGGCTCGATCGTCGCGAACGGGTAGTTGGCGGCCAGGACGGTCGCGCGGGTCAGAGCGTTGAACAGGGTGGACTTGCCGACGTTGGGCAGTCCGACGATTCCGATAGTGAGTGCCACGAGGCGAGTCTAAACGCGCCCACTGACCTGCTCGTACCGCGCGCGCACCACATGCGCGCCCGGCCGCCCCGCTCAGGCGAGCGCGAGAGCGAGGTCCTGGATGGCGATGGACCAGGTCGGGAAGAAATCACCGATCCGGTTGCCCACCAGGGCGATCGCGA
>ERZ773214.2131-NODE-2131-length-10951-cov-17.097008_pt1 | contig 10951 bp, 6 predicted proteins | sample MGYA00511238_ERZ773214 | MGnify/ENA primary metagenome ERZ773214 (study PRJEB29015, sample SAMEA2738157) | human oral metagenome | biome: human oral; feature: human-associated habitat; material: saliva | place: China | collected 2259 ...
CCGGAGGTCGCAGGTTCAAATCCTGTCCCCGCTACCACCACAGACCCGGTCCCGTGAGGGGCCGGGTCTTTTGTTTGTCACTTGTATTTCAGAGGGCAAACGCCTTGACTAATCCGCGTCTCGACGCGATAGTATTGCATGTTCGCCATCATGAACTGCGCCTTCGGGTGCGAGAGGAATAGAGATGAGCACTCTTGATCTGTCGCAGCTCACCGCTGCTGACATGAGCAATCCGGCGCTGACAGCGCAGGATCTCGCTGATATCACCGCCGCTCGCGCGGATCTGCACCCCTACGTGGCCACGCACCCGTCGCTGTATCCTGCGCTTGCCCAGTGGCTGGCAAACCGGGGTGTTGTTCCCGCTCATCCTCCCGTTGCGCAGCCTGCTCCCGTCGCTGCCCCGGCACAACCGGTCGAACCCTACACTCAGGCTGCAGCGCCTGTGGAGCAGCCCGCTGCCCAGGCGGCGCCCGTTGCGCAGGAAGCTCCTGCGGTTGAGCCCGAGCCTGTCGTTGAGGCTGTTGCTCCCGTGGTGGAGGAGGCTCAGTCGGTTGTTGAAGAGCCTGCCGCTGTTGTTGAACCCGCTGTAGAGGCTGAGCCTGTGCAGTCTGATGCGTGGGGTGCTCCGCAGACTGAGCCTGTGCAGTCTGATGCGTGGGGTGCTCCCCAGGTTGAGGCTGTTGCTCCCGTGGTGGAGGAGACTCAGCCGGTTGTTGAAGAGCCTGCCGCTGTTGTTGAACCCGCTGTAGAGACTGAGCCCGTTCAGTCTGATGCCTGGGGTGCTCCCCAGGTTGAGGCTGTCGCTCCCGTGGTTGAGCCGGAGCCTATCGTCGAGCCCGAGCCGGTCGTTGAGCCTGCGCCTGTCGCGGATGAAGCCCAGCATATCGTCGAAGATACCCAGCCTTTCGTTGGGGAAGCTCAGGTCGCGCCCCTGATGGAAGCGCCCGTGGCTTCGGCTCCGTCGATTTCGGACGAGGAACTTGAGCGTACGATCATTGACGGGACGCGCGAGCGCTCTATGGCTGAGATTGTCGCGGAAGAGAATGCCGCGGCTCAGGCCGCCGCCTACGGACAGAATCCTGCCCAGGCGGCAGGTCAGCAGCAGGGTTACGGCCAGGCGCAGTATGGCGCGCAGGCCAGCCAGCAGTCCCAGTTCGCCGCCCAGGGCGGTGCTCAGGGATATGCTCCGTCGGGTCAGCAGTCCCCGTATGCCGCTCCGGGCGGCCAGCCGGGCGCGTCGACGGGTCAGCAGTTTGAGGCTGCCGCCCAGCAGTTCGGCGCAGCCGCGAACACGGCGTTCAACCAGTTCCAGAGCGCGGTCGTCACCGAGACCGGCAAGGTGAAGGGCCGCTCCGTGCGCGCCACCTACGCGCTCATTGGTATGGCCGCTTCCTTCGTCCTGTCGATCGTCTCGATGGCCTTGCCCTTCGGGTCGATCTACGGTGATTCGTTCACGATGCTCTCTGCGGGGGGCTACGCCTTCTTCCATATCTTCCTCATGCTGATTGCGGTTGGCCTGGGAGCTGCCTACTGGTTTACGAATCAAAAGTGGGCCTTCCTGTCCTCCGGCATCGTCGCGATCCTTACCGCCCTGATTGGCATTCTCCAGGTGCTCAGTGTTCTTGCTAGGGCCTCGCTCGGTTTCGGCGGTATCCTCTTCCTGATCTTCTCGATCGGCCTTGGCGCTTCCGGTGTTGTCCTGCTCCTGGAGCTCAAGAACGGTAAGGTTGCGCCGGTTGATAACCCGAACGCTTTCGGCGGTGCCTTCACCGGCGCACCCATGAACCAGCCTGGCCAGCAGTCGCAGTACGGTGCTCAGTCCCAGCAGAGTGGTTACCCGGGCGCTCAGCCCCAGCAGAGTGGTTACCCGGGTGCTCAGTCCCAGCAGAGTGGTTACCCGGGCGCTCAGCCCCAGGGTGGCTTCCAGGCTCCCCAGGCCGCACGGGGCCAGTCTCAGTACGGTTCCCAGCCGCAGCAGGGCGGTTACCCGGGCGCTCAGTCCCAGCAGGGCGGCTTCCAGTCCCAGCAGGGGCAGTATGGCCAGCAGCAGTACGGTGCTCAGGCGCAGCAGGGCGGTTACCCGGGCGCTCAGGCGCAGCAGAGCGGCTACCCGGGCGCTCAGCCCCAGGGTGGCTTCCAGGCTCCCCAGGCGGCTCAGGGCCAGCAGCAGTACGGCCAGCAGCAGTATGGTCAGCAGCAGTATGGTCAGAATCAGTACGGCCAGCAGGGCTACAGCCAGGGGCAGCAGGGCGATAAGCCCTACAACCCCTTCGGGACGCGTTCGTGACGCGTTGAGATGACACAAGTGGGGGCCCGCGGCGCATGCCGCGGGCCCCCACCGTGTCGAGAGCGTTTACTCGTCGTCGTCTTCGCTGATGTCCACGCCTGCGACGCCGTCGAGGTCCGCGAGGGTCGTGACGAGCAGGGAACGCGAGAGATCCTGGCGCGTGGCTGCGGTGAAGCGTGCCGTTGTTGCACGGCCGTTGGACTCCGTGTGGGTCGATATCGCGGAAACCGTCCAGCCGAGGGCAGATACCTGGCTGAGTAGTGAGGACAGTACCCCGTGTCCGGGGGAGTAGTGGACCGTCAAAGTGACCTTGTGTCCGTGCGCGCGCATCAAAATGAACTGGACGAGCGGGGTCAGAAGGGCGATGACGATGAAATGCAGGACGGTGCCGGCGATGGCGAGCCACCACAGGCCTGCGCCGCATGCCATGCCGATGGCGGCGGTCTCCCAGATGGTGGCCGCAGTCGTCAGGCCTCGAATAGCGCCGTGCCGGGTGAGGATGATGCCCGCGCCCAGGAAGCCGATGCCCGACACGATCTGCGACGCGACACGCGACGGGTCGTAGCGGGTGATGCCATCGACGAGGATATCTGAGAATCCGTACTTGGAAATGAGCATCATCGAGCAGGCAGTGAGGCCGACAATGGCCTGGGTGCGCAGGCCAGCGCTCTTACCGCGGATTTGTCGTTCGAGGCCGATGGACGCAGAGAGGACGAGGGCGAGGAGCATCCAACCGATGCTCATGAGGGATTGCGTCATAGGAACCTCCTGCGTGGCGTGGGTGGGTTTAGTGTAACCGGCTCGCGTGTGGGTGGCTCGTTTGTTGCGACGAGGCCGGGGCTGAGGAGGGGCGCGTGCCCGCGGTACCCAGCCCCGACCTCGTTAAAGAACGAGAAAAGAAACTGTCAACGTTGCCACAAGCGGTTGTGGGACTAAGATGGGACTCGACGATCGACAGATGAGGAACCGACTCATGGCTACCCCCACTCCCGACGACATCGCCAGCGATGTGCGCGAGCGCTCCAACACGGCGCTCAAGCGCGGCCTGGCGTCGCGTCATATGCAGATGATCGCCATCGGCGGAGCGATCGGCACGGGCCTGTTCCTGGCCTCCGGTGCGACGGTTGCGAACGCCGGTCCGGGCGGCGCCCTTCTCGCTTACGCGGCGATTGGCCTGATGGTGCTGCTCCTCATGCAGTCCCTCGGCGAGATGAGCGCGCACCAGCCGGTCGCTGGCTCCTTCCAGACCTTCGCCACCAAGTTCATCTCCCCGTCCTTCGGTTTTGCCATGGGGTGGAACTACTGGTTCAACTGGGCGGTGACGGTGGCCGCGGACCTCGTGGCATCGGGCCTGGTCATGGCCTATTGGTTCCCGTCTGTTCCCTCGTGGATTTGGGCGGTAGGCTTCCTCGTCATCGTCGTCGGGCTCAACGCGCTCTCGGCGAGAGTCTACGGCGAGGCCGAGTTCTGGTTAGCCGCGATCAAGGTCGTCATTGTCATCGTCTTTGTCCTGTCGGGCGTCTTCATGATCGCCGGCGTGATGGGTGAAAACTCTCCGGGCCTGTCGAATTGGATGATTGGGGACGCGCCCTTCCACAACGGTTTCGTGGGCGTCATTGCGGTCTTTATGATCGCTGGCTTCTCTTTCCAGGGCACGGAACTGGTGGGCGTGGCAGCGGGTGAATCCGAGAATCCGCGCAGGGACGTGCCGCGTTCGATCCGCACGGTGTTTTGGCGCATCATGTTCTTCTATATCGGCGCGATCGCGGTCATCGGCACGCTGCTGCCGTACACGGACCCGAGCCTCCTGAGCGCGGCTGACGACTCGGCGAACAATATCGCGCAGTCGCCCTTCACGCTCGTGTTTGCCCGCATGGGCATCGGCGCGGCGGCCGCCGTCATGAACGCGGTCATCCTGACCTCGATCCTGTCCGCAGGTAACTCGGGCCTGTACGCGGCCTCGCGCATGCTGCACTCGATGGCCCTCAAGCGTCAGGCGCCCGCGATCTTCGCCCGCGTCACCAAGGGGGGCGTGCCCGCCTACGCGATGGCCGTGACGACGGTGACGGCGGCGTGTGGCTTCCTCACGCAGCTGGTTTTCAACGATGCCTACATCTGGTTGGTCAACATCGTCGGTATTTCCGGCATCATCATGTGGCTGGGCATCGCGGTGAGTCACATTCGCTTCCGCCGTGCCTACCTGCTGCAGGGGTATCGCCTCGAGGACCTGCCGTATCGATCGCCGTTGTTCCCGGCCGGTCCCATCATCGCTTTCGTCATGTGCCTGGTGGTCATGGCCGGACAGAACTATGAAGCCGTTCTGCATGGCCAGGTCTGGGAGGTCGCCTCCTCCTACATCGGCCTGCCGCTCTTCGGTGTCGTGTGGTGGGGCTACCACGTGGCGCGTAAGGATCGCACGGTGTCCCTCGAAGAGATGGACGTGGCCCCCGTCGAGATCGAACCCGTCACGCACTGACATCGACGAGGCCGGGGCGCGGTGGGCGGGCACGCCCGAGTGCGCCGCTTGTCACCCCTGGGCGCTGCCCGGCGTGGCGGTGCGTGAGGGGCGTGGCGCTTCATAGGATGGGCGCATGATCAACACACGACGCATTCTTGCCGTGACCTCCCTGCCGGCCCTCGTCCTGGGCATTGCTGCCTGCTCACCGAAGGGCACCCAGCCCGAGGCGGGGTCCACGGCCTCGTCCAATTCTTCGAGCGCTTCCACCTCGCAGAGCGGCATGCCCGCCCAGAGCGGTGCCGGCCCCCAGAGCGGCGTACCCGATAATGGCAACCAGGCCCCCGAGGTGAACGTCGCCGACAACGATCAGCGCTGCGACCTGACGAACCTGCAGCCCGCCATCGACTCCCAGCAGGAGGCGGGCGGCACCACCTACGTGGAAATTGGCTTCACGAACGAGGGACCCTCGTGCTGGATTAACGGCTTCCCGCAGATCATCTTCTCCGGTGGCGGCTCCGTCATCTCCACCGCCGTGCGCGACGGCGAGGACCCTGGCAACGTCTACACGATTGCCGAGGGCGGCCGCGTGGGTGTGACCTTGACGGCGGAGTCGACGGATGGGGTCGACGGATGTAACCCCGCCGATTCTGAGCTGGTCGACATCATGCCCGAGGCTGGCACCGGTGCGACGAGCCTGCAGCTGACCCTGCGCGTGTGTCAGGAGATGCCCTCGGTGTCGGTGAGCCCCTTCGAGCCGCGTTCCTGATTCCGTAGACGCAGCGCTGCCGGGTGCCCGTGAGGGTGCCCGGCAGTCTGCTACCTGAGCGTCGACGGAGGCGAATATGAGATTTGGGCGCCTGCTGATAGGCTGAACCAGCTGGAAGAAGTCGCGCACCCGCAGCGTCACACCGAGGCGACCGCGTCGGTGCGCGTGACCCCTTCTTCACCGGTCGACGCGTGACCTGTGCGCGCCGACTGCGCACACTGAGATCTTAAGGAGACACTCCCATGGGTATGCGTTCCACGACGCAGTCGTTCCAGTTCAACGTGCCGTTCGATCAGCTTTTCCCGGCCGCGACCCAGGCCGTGCAGGCGGTCAAGAAGGCGACGCTGACGCGCTCCGACCCGAACGGTCGCGTGATCACCTTTGACACCCCGATGGGCATGATGTCGTGGGGTGAGAACCTCATCGTTGGTTTTATCCCCAACGAGGAAGGCACCATCGCCGAGATCACCTGCACGACGAAGGGCCTGCCGAACCTCATGCAGGACAGCCTGAACCGCAAGCAGATCGGCGCCTACATCGCTGCCCTGTCGAACCTGGTGCAGTCTCCCGCCGTCGAGGTCGCCCGTTCCTGACGGCGCGTTCCCGCAAGACTCGGCCCCGGCCTCGTTCATTGACGACGAGGTCGGGGTTCTGCATGCGGATAACGAACGATATTTGTTTCTTCATTTTGCTGTCGTGGTTATTCGGTAGATGTAGGCTGGTCCACATATTGCTTCTAACAACGTCGAACTGGGAGTAATGCGATGGCGCGTGGCTACAGGGCAATTGTGGAACTGGACGGCAAGGAAGGCGCTCTGCAAACCGCCGACCGACTCTTTCACGAGTGGGTGCACAACAAGTACCCACTGGAGGGAAGGAGTGTGCGCATTGAGTGCGACGAGGAGGGCATCTACCGATTTGGTGAGCTGCCATCCCAGAAAGGGACCATCGCGGATATCGTCGCGACGAAGCTAATGGAGACGTCCGAGGATAAGCACTACGAACGTCAACTCCTCGAACTGGTTGAACGCACAGACGACGGTCACCAGCAGTGGACGACGCGGATCTTCGCCATGCACGCGACCAAAGAGTCCCACTATCGGGATGTGGTCTGGATCGAGGTCACTCCACCGCGCGACAGTGAATGGGACGCGAAGCCTCCGAGGCTGGTACACGATCTCATCAGTGAGGGTCACTGCTATGACCGGGGGATGCCGCTGTCGGAATCTCTTCAATCCATCTCCGACGACCGTCAGGTCGAGGAGCTGATCGGCTGGATCCGTGACGAACGTAGGCGTGCCTCCGTCGTCGTGGCCGCTCCGCTCACGGATGGGAGCGGAGAAGGGGACCTCGTGGCGGAATGTCGATGGAAGGAAATCCTTGGTTCGTTGACTCGGGACTCAGCTGGCTGTGCGTCCTACTTCCTCCTAACGCCCGACGCCTACCGTGAGTTCCGTGCTGGGATCGGGCAGGGGTGTGGCATGCCTAAGGGGAGCCTGCGCACCTACCTGCCCGGATTTAATCCGGAGGAGCCTACGGACAGGCTTCGCCACCGAGTTCTCACCGCTCCTACGCTCCTGCGCGGCTATGACGAGAAGAAAAAGCGTTTTCGTCCTGAACTGTCAGCGATTATCGCGCGAACCCCCTGCGAATACCTGTGGGAAAACGGACTCGATAAGGAGCTCCGCCGCGCGCAAGCGCCCCTAGACAAGAAACGCCTCACGGTGCCCACGTTCTATCCGCTGCGTGAAGTGACAAGGACGGTGGAGCTCCTCGACGAGAGGGTGCGCCAGCGGGTCGCCGAGTCTATGTCCGCGCTCTCTCACGAGACGGTGCTGCCGGTCGAGGAGTCGAGTAAGCCTGAACTGGTGAAGCCGGAGGATGCTGCACCTGGGGCGCATGTATCCGAGGCGAGCAGTAGAGCTGTGGTTGCCGAGCCAGCGCCGCAGCGTAGCGAGTCCCAACACCTGGCGTGGTACGAGCCGCTACGCCGCCTGATTCGCCGCTTCTTGCCGTCTTTTAATCCGCGTTCGCACACCGAGCTCGAGAGCGGCGTCGCCGCGCTTTCCAGTGGCTTGGACGCCATGAATGATGCTCACGCACAGCTCGCGCAGGAGCGAGAAGATCTCGAAAACGAGCTCCAAGTCGCGCTCGAGCTGCTGGAGGAAGCCTCTGATAACAACCAGAAGATTCAGGAACTAAAGGAAGAGAAGAAAGCACTCGTCGATCAACTACTTGAGGTTCAGCAGGAGAGGGAGACGCTTAGTAAGAGAAATCGTTCCCTTGAATGGAAGGCGAGGCGACAAGAATCGAGCGGAAGTGCGACCGAGCCGGACGATTCGTGGCTGGCTGATGCGCCCAAGAGTATGTCGGAACTGTTCGACCGCATGACGCAACAAGGGTATGAAACGGTCACGCGTTACGTTGAATTGAGTGCACCGGATTCGATGGTGGACGATATTCTCGCGATCGACGAGCTGGCTGAAAACCACTATGCGCCCGAGTTCTGGAACTACATCTTGGTTTTACGTGACTACATGCGTGCGCGGGAGGTGGGTGACTTTACTACCGGGGATGTTGAGGAGTATTTGCTGGCGCAGCCGAATGGATATTTCACGTGCGCACTCAAGAGACATAAGCGTAATGAAGGGCGTACCGTGAAGAGAACCCGCAAAATGCGGCTTGAACGCATGCTCCCTGTTCCCACTGAGGTAGATTCGCGCGGTTATACCGAGATGTGGACACATTTTGCTCCGACGCATCGGAACCAAAAGGCTCCGCGCATGTACTACTACGCGGACACAAAAAAGACGCAGAAGGTGTACATCGGGTACATCGGGTATCACCCGACGAACACGAAGACCAACTGACGGTCTGTCATGTGACTCGGCCCCGGCCTCGTTCATTGACGACGAGGCCGGGGCCGAGTCTTATGCAGTCCGCGTGGGCGCTGCACCCTCCCCGGATGTGCCCGGTCCGGGGAGGGGAGGCCATTACTGCCCGGATGCTTCGGTGAGCGTCCAGCGCTGCGACTTGGAGGCGTCGGAGCACTGCGAGATGACCGCCTGCGTGGCATCGCGCGTCGTGTCGCCCGGGATCGTCAGGCACAGGCCGGATGCGCGGTTTTCGAGCTGGCCGTTCTCGTTGAGATCCCACATCTGGGATTCCAGAGCCGGGTAGCAGGTCCACATGTGCGCGACCGTGCCCTCCTTGGTGTAGCCGCCCAGGACGTCGACGCAGCGATCGCCGATGCGGATGTGCCCGTCACCCTCGTAGATGACAGTCTGCGCGGCGCTGTTTCCGGAGCAGTTGCTGTTCCACACGGGGGTGCCGTCGGCTCCTGCCGGATCCTGGGAGGTCAGGCACTGGCCGAGGCCGTTGCGCAGCTGGCCGACCATCGTCGCGGGCACCAGGGCCGCGTTATCCGCGTCGGTCGCAGCGGCATTGTCGGACGTGTCCACTGCTTGGGGTGCGGGTGCCGCGCGATCCGCGTAGGTGGAGGGGGAGAAGACCACCATGTCCCACGAGGACAGGCGACCCACGTTGAAGGTGATCGTCGTGCGCCCCTGCTCATCCGTGCCCGTTGTGAAGTTGACGGGCGTCGGGCGGCCGCCGTCGTCGTCAGGGCTGACGGCGAAGATCGAAGCGGGGACCTGCTCGCCGTCCTCCAGGTGGTAGGTGACGGACGTGTTGTCGAAGGGCAGGATCTGCTTGGCGGCGTTACGCCAGTACTCGTCGTTGCCCTCGCTGTCGTTGGTGCGCAGGTTGATCAGGTGCAGGGCCGTGCCCGCGTTGGACGTCATCGTGTTCGCCCAGATCGTGTTCGCGGCCCCGTCCGTCGAGGTCGGCAAGCCCACGCCGTTCGTCGAAACCTCGACCTGGCGTTCCTTGCGCGTCAGGTTGTCGCCGAAGAGCAGGTTCTCGTAGGCGGTGGAGATGTTGTAGTAGTTCTTCATCCACGTCAGCAGGTCCGCGGACATGCCGCGGCCGGATTCAGCGAAGAACTGATCGTCCAGCATGCGCCCGTAGTCGCCGAGCTCCAGGTGGTGCGCGCCGTTCGCCGCGAATGCCGCGTCGGCGAGCTTGACGGAGTCCGCGTTGAACTCGCGGAAGGTGATGCAGTCGATGTTGACGGGCGCGTACTTTTCGTACTTGTCGATCGGGAAAGAGATTGTGTGTGTGCCCGGGGTGAGCTCCACGTTGATGGAGATATCTTCGCGCCAGTCGGAGTCGCTCTGCGTCTTGTTGAAGGTGACGTACTTCAGGAGCTTCTGCTGCCCCTTCTTGCCCATGTCAATCATCACCTGGTGGTTGGCGCCGTCGGCCTGCGGGCTCGAGTAACGGGGCGAGAAGGTGAAGGTGCCTCCCTGGCCTGCGTCAACGGTGAAGGTGACGGCGTCGCCGTCCTTGGAAATGCCCGAGGCGTAGGAGCCGCCCGACGTGGATGCGTCGCCGGACACGATGGTGACGTCGCCGCTCACCCGCGCCTGGTCGGACTCGGCTTCGATGCGTACGCCGTTGTCGGCAGCGATTTCGGGGTGCTTGTACTCCTTGGCCGCTGCGTCCCAGTAGCGGGTTGTCGGATCGTAGTCGTTCGCGTAGGCGGTGACCACCATCGGCTTCTTCGTGCCCGTGGCGCGCACGCCCTGCAGGTAGCTGGCCACCTGCGCGTTCGTCTCATTGTTATCCCATAGCTCCGTGTACAGGTACGTGGATGAGCCGGGAATGACCTTGTCGTTGCCGGCGCCGTCCGGCAGGTTGATGCCCACCGCGCCCTGTGTCTGTGTGGCGGTCTCGTTGACGAGCGCCGACAGGCCCTCGGTCAGGTCGAGATCGTTGCCGGACGCGTCCTTCTTGTGGGTTTGCCCGAGCGTGTCGATGTGCGTGCCGTCGAACTTGAACTCGTTCTTCTGCGTCACGTATTGCCCGGTGATGTAGGTGCGCCAGCCCTCGTCGTTGACGTTCATCATCGTCATATGGTTCTGGGGCGTGGGCGTGTTGGGAGGCAAATGGAGCCACCACTGGTGGCCAAAGTCGCGTTGCCAGTAGGAGCCGTTGTCCTTGCGCAGGATCCAGTCTTCTTTGATGGCGCTCGTGTCGTAGCCGTCGTTGACCGCGTACGCCATGGAGTAGGCCAGCGAGGCCGCACCAACCTCGTCAGCCTTGGACACGTAGCTGTTGATGGTCGCAGCGGAGGCATAGGTGTCCCGGTACCACAGCGGCCACTGCTCCTTGATGTCCCCGGTCGCGACGGGCTTCTCGTGGCGATACTGCCAGTCGTAGTACTGGAAGGCGTTGAGGTGGTAGTCCTGGCTGAGCTTCGTGACGTAGTCGGACGGCTTGTGGAAGAGGTAGGGCTCGTAGGTGGCGTTCTCGGCCAAACCGTCGGGGGCGGTGGGCTTGAAGTGGGAGAGGAAACCCATGCGCGGGAAGCGCGTCC
>ERZ773214.2132-NODE-2132-length-10945-cov-2.277961_pt1 | contig 10945 bp, 10 predicted proteins | sample MGYA00511238_ERZ773214 | MGnify/ENA primary metagenome ERZ773214 (study PRJEB29015, sample SAMEA2738157) | human oral metagenome | biome: human oral; feature: human-associated habitat; material: saliva | place: China | collected 2259 ...
AATAATATCGTTGAAATGTTCCTGAGATATGTAATCCTTAAAAGGTATATTTGCAAGGCTATCAATTTTCTTCTTTGCTTCTATTAGTTTCATTGTTCCTCCCTATCGTTTTACAAAAAATTCTCTTATATCTACATCTAGAGTATTAGCAATATGGTTCAATACTGAAATAGACAGACTTTTAGCACATCCAGAAGCTTCAATCTTTGAAAGATAGCTAATACTGATTTGTAGCTTATCTGAAAGTTGAACTTGAGTTAGACCGGCATTATGCCTAAAGTGCTTTATATTCGAACCAATAACTTTATATAGTTCAGCTTCACTGAAAAACTGCATAGCAAACTCCTTTCACTATTTATGAATATTATATAGTCTTTAACTCTAAGCATAAATTCACCTATAGTGAAAGTTACCTTAAGAAAGTATTAGACTTTTAATTACGAATAGTGTACTATAGATATATATTAAATAAAGGGAGGGGATGTTTATAGTACGAGAACCAAGTAACTTTAGCCCTGAGCAAACTACAATATGGTCGTTCAAGGACCGTGGAAAATGGGCTACGCACGCAGGAAAATATCATGGGAATTGGTCGCCATATATACCTAGGAATCTAATTCTTCGTTATTCTAAACCAGGTGATTGGGTCATGGATCAATTTTTAGGTAGTGGAACAACGTTAGTTGAAGCAAAATTACTTAACCGAAATGCTGTAGGTATAGATATCAATCCGCAATCAGTATCTTTATCAGAGACAAATCTTAATTTTGAATGTGCAACACAATCCAAGATTTTTATAAGAAATGGAGATGCTACAGATCTATATTTCATAAAGGATAATTATATTGACTTTATATGTACACATCCACCATATTCCAACATTGTTAAATACAGCTCAAATATAAAAGAAGATATTTCTTTATTGGATGATGAGGAATATTTTAGAGCAATAACAAAAGTTGCAAAAGAATCTTATAGAGTTCTAAAAAAGGGTAAATATTGTGCAGTAATGATAGGAGACAAAAGGGTTAAAGGAAGCATAGTGCCTTTGGGTTTTAATTTGATGCAAAAATTTTTAGATACAGGATTTAAATTGAAGGAAATAGTGATTAAAGAACAACATAACTGCAGGTCAACAAGCAGGTGGATTAGTGTTGATAGGGATTTTTTGCTTCTGGCGCACGAGTACATCTTTGTATTTTACAAGTAAAATAAGTTTCACAAATAAGGAAAGAATGCATTGATAAATAGAGTAGCTTCTCGTATAATAAAGTTGAAGTTTAATGAAAGAGGAGATAAGAATGTCAAATAAAAAGGCTATTCCTTTCGTAAAATGGGCTGGTGGAAAGAGACAGTTACTTGACAAAATATCTGAAAGATTACCTCGAGAATATAATAATTATTACGAACCTTTTATAGGAGGAGGGGCTGTTTTGTTTGAATTACAGCCACAAAATGCAATAATTAATGATATTAATGCATCTTTAATCAATGCATATAGAATAATTACTGATAAACCGCAGGAATTTATAGACAATGTTAAAAAACTGGACTCAGATATTATAGGTGGTGGAAAAGAATACTACTATTCAATTAGAGAACATTACAATGACAAATTGATTAAGAAAGAATTCGATGTTGAGCAGGCAGCATTATTTGTATTTATAAACAAACATTGTTTTAACGGATTATATCGAGTTAATGGCAAAGGTCTTTTTAATGTACCATACAACAATAGTAAGAAGGAATCAATAGATGAAGAGGCTATTATTGCAACTTCAAAATACTTAAATAGTGTGAAAATCTTGCTTGGAGACTTTGAATTAGCCTGCAATGATGCAAAGAAAGGTGACTTTCTATTTTTTGACAGCCCATACGCACCATTGAATCCCTCGTCGTTTGAATCATATACAAAAGAAGGATTTGATGTAGAGAGCCATGAGAGGCTCGCAAAATTGTTTGACAAGTTAACAAAAAGAGGATGTTATTGCATGTTAACAAATCACAATACAGATTTCATTAATGACCTCTATGGAAATAAAGGGTATAAAATGGATGTTGTTAGTGTAAAAAGATTGATTAACTCAGACGCATCTAAAAGAACCGGAGAAGAAATAATTATATGTAATTATTGATTGGAGGAGCTCCACGTGGAATGTTTTTTTGATAATATATCAGATTGTTTTTTCGAGAATAGCTTTGCTAAGGTTATTTTAGGTGATTTATTTAAGATATTGCCCAAGATAAAACCAGAAAGTATTGATATGATATTTGCAGATCCTCCATACTTTTTGAGTAATGATGGTATAACCTGCAGGGGTGGTAAAATGGTCTCGGTGAATAAAGGAAATTGGGACAAAATTGGTGGATCTACAATACAGATTGCTGATAAACACAAGTTTAACAGAAAATGGATAAAACTTTGTAAAAGAGTATTGAAGCCCAATGGCAGTATATGGATATCCGGAACATTACATAATATTTATTCAATTGGAATGGCGCTTGAACAGGAAGGATTTAAGATAATTAATAATATAACCTGGCAAAAAACAAATCCTCCACCAAACCTTGCTTGCAGATGTTTTACACATTCTACTGAAACCATACTTTGGGCACAAAAATCAGATAGAAAATCTCGACATTTTTTTAATTATGAACTAATAAAAGAGCAGAATGGTGGAAAACAAATGAAAGATGTTTGGACAGGCAGCTTAACTAAGCCATCTGAAAAGAAATTTGGAAAACATCCAACTCAAAAACCGGAATATTTATTGGAAAAGATAATTTTAGCCTCTTCTAAACCAGGGGATGTCATACTTGACCCATTTTGTGGCTCGGGGACAACAGGCGTTGTTGCAAATCGTTATGGCAGACTGTTTATAGGTATTGATATAGAAAAAGAATATTTGAATATTACAAAAGCACGACTAGAGTCAATCTCTAGGTGATAAAGAAATACTCTATTATAGCTTTATTACAGAAATTAGTGAAATGAAATTGCAAAAATTTCTAAAAATAAAAATAAACATTTGCAAAAAAATAATTAATGTGCTAGAATAACTTCCAGAAATAAATGTTAAATATTTAACATACTTTACTAAAGTATTATGTTAACAACTAAATAATGGAGGTTTGTTATGGAACGTTTAAGAATGATGCGTGCACCACTTAAGTATGTACAGGGAAAAGGAGCCCTTCTTCATTTCCACAAGGAAATGGAATACATGGGCAAGAGATGGTTATTTGTCTGTTCCAACAGTGGTTACAAATGTTGCCACGATGAGTTAGAAAAGAGCTTTGAGGGTAAGGATGATTACCGCAGATATGAGGTATTCGGAGGAATATCAAGTAACGGCGAGATAAAGAAGATGCAGGATATAGTCAAGGCTGATAAGATAGATGTAGTAGTTGCTGTAGGTGGTGGCTCAGCAGTTGATACAGCCAAGGCTACAGCTTACTATGAAGGTAAGAGGATAGTTATCATACCTACTGTTGCTGCTTCTGACGCTCCTTGTACAGGACTTTCTGTTATTTATAATGATGACGGAAGCTTTAATAAATATCTGTTCTACCCACAGAATCCTGATGCGGTTTTAGTAGATAGTGAAGTTATAGCAAAAGCTCCTGCCAAGTTCTTAATAGCAGGAATGGGAGATGCTTTAGGTACCTACTTTGAGGGAAAAGCTTCACTTCGTACTGAGTCACCAAGCCTTGAGGGTGGCGGTATCACAAGAGCCGGTATGGCTATTGCTAAGACCTGCTATGAGACTTTAAGAACTCATGGAAAGGCAGCAGTTGTAGCCTGTGAGAATAATGTTGTAACACCCGCTCTTGATGCTGTTATAGAGGCAGCTGTATATCTTTCAGGCGTAGGTGCGGATAATGTAAACTGTGCAGCACCTCATTCATTCTACAATGGTCTTACATCTTTGAGCGGACACCACGATGCCTCACATGGTGACTGTGTAGCCTTCGGTACACTAGTACAGCTTACTCTTGAGGGAGCTAATAAGGCAGAGTTTGAAGATATCCAGAATTTCTGCCTTGAGGTAGGACTGCCTATCACACTTTCAGAACTTGGTAATTTTACAGATGAGGAAATCCACACTATTTCTAAAAATGCCTGTGTTGAAGGTGAAACCATTCATAACCTTGCAGGAGATGTAACACCAGATGAACTCTACTGCGCTATAATCGCTACAGATGCTTTAGGAAAGAAGAGACTTGGTAAGTAATTTGATATAATTTAAGCACGGCTTTATGGTGTTTACAGTTAGTGTAAGCCATAAGGCTGTGCTTTATTTTTTATGCAAATTAAACGCAGATACAGCTGTTAGCTTAAAGATTTAGATAAAGGAGCTAACATTTTTATTGATTATTCCCCCAAAGAGGTATATACTCCAAAGTTAGATATGAAAAATAAAACAGATAGTTTTGATACTACCTGCTAAAGGAAAGGGATTCAAACTATGGGCTTAATGGATGAAAAGATAACAAGCTCTGTGTCAAAATCAGAGGGAGTTGAGGCAGAGTTTAGGAGTATTGCTGCGAAAGAAAAGGCAGATATTCTTAAAGATTTAAGCTGCAGTGATAGGGGAATAAGTGATGATGAAAGAGAAGAAAGACTCGAGAAATACGGATACAATGACTTATCCGCAAATCAAAAGCACAGCTGGCTTTATTTTATAGTTCACAGCTTCACTGATGCGTTTATTCTGGTGTTGCTTGTGTTGTCGTTAGTTACCTTCGTTGTTGAGAAGGATGTTGTTTCCGGAGTAATTATACTTGCTCTTGCCTGCATGAGTGCAGTCATAAGGTTTGTGCAGGACTATGGTTCTTACCTTGACATGCAAAAGCTTAAGGAAATGGAACATGATACAGTCAGGATACAGGTTCCGGGTGAAAATGGTCCTGAAGTAAGAGAGGTACCTGTTGAAGAGGTTGTTCCGGGAGATATACAGTTAATTGGCTCAGGAGACATTGTATGCGGTGACTTATATCTTCTTGAAAGCAGGGATTTGTTTGTATCCGTTTCAGCATTTACAGGGGAATCAATTCCTGTAGAAAAGACTGTTGGTACAGATTCGAGAAATGTAAATGCTGCTGAATTAAACAATATATGCCTTGGTGGCTCTACTGTCAACTCAGGAACGGGCTTAGGAGTTGTGGTACGCACCGGGAAGAGCTCGTATCTTGGCAAAATTTCTTCCACAATACATACAAAGAAGAAAGAGACTGACTTTGACCGCAGTCTTGCAAAGATAACAAGGATACTTATTACCTACATGGTAGTTGTAGTTTTATTTGTGCTCCTAATCAATGGACTGGTTAAGAAGAACTGGCTTGAGGCCTTCCTTTTTGCGATTTCTGTAGCAGTAGGCATTACGCCCGGTATGCTCCCAATGATTGTAAATGGTACTCTGGCAAAGGGTGCGAAGTTTCTTGCAAAGAAGAAAACGATTGTTAAAAACATGTCAGCCATTCAGAATCTTGGCGCGATTGACGTTCTTTGTACAGACAAGACCGGAACACTGACAATGGACAATGTAATTTTGCAGAATTATTATGATATTAACGGTGAAGAATCACATCTGGTACTTAATTATGCGTGGATGAACGCATATTACTCAACAGGAGTTAAGAACCTGATCGATAGGGCTATTTTAGCCTATGGGCAAGAAAATGATGTAAATAAGTATGCGGGAGGATATGTAAAGACTGACGAGATTCCTTATGACTTTGAGCGCCGAAGAATGAGCGTGCTTGTATCTAATCCTGGAGGAATGCACTTAGACGGAGGCGTTGAGGAATTGCTTCCTAAGCCAAAGGAAGAGGTGCTTATTACAAAGGGAGCCCTAGAGTCTGTACTTGAGTGCTGCAGTCGTATTAGAGTGAAGGGGGAGTATAACAATATCAGTGAGGCCGATTTGGATAGGATAAAAGCCCTGGCTGACAGGCTAAATCAAGAAGGTATGCACGTAATTGGGGTTGCAGCAAAGAAAAGAAGTATTGACGCTCCAACCATCTTTCATGCAGAGGATGAAAATGATTTGACATTCTTAGGCATTGTCGCATTTCTTGACCCTCCTAAGCCTGATGCAAAGGAAGCAATACACGGTCTCTACGGTGCCGGAGTTCACGTAAAGGTCATTTCGGGAGATGCACCTGTAGTTGTAGAACACGTATGCAAGCTGGTTGGAATGAGGACAGACGGACAGAAGGCCATAACAGGCTCTGATATTGAAAATATGAGCGATGAGGCTCTATCATCTGTTGTTGAAAACAATGACATATTTGCACGTCTTTCTCCAATGCAGAAGAAGCGTGTGGTAGATGCCATAAGGAAGAACGGCCATGTTGTAGGATATATGGGAGACGGTGTAAATGATGCACCAAGCCTTCATGATGCGGATGTGGGTATATCAGTAGATAATGCAACAGACGTAGCAAAGGCAAGTGCAGATATCATTCTCTTAGAGAAGAGCCTGACTGTCATATTAAACGGTATTTATGAGGGAAGACGAATCTATGGCAATATACTTAAGTATATGAAAATGGCTCTCTCAGGCAATTTCGGAAATGTATTTTCAGTGCTTATTGCCTCCATTTTCCTGCCATTTTTACCAATACTGCCTCTGCAGATTCTGATTCAGAACCTAATATACGATTTCACTCAGATTGCGATACCTTGGGACAATGTTGATGATGAGTTCCTACAGGGACCTCACAAGTGGAACAGTGCTTCACTTGTGTCATTTATGAATGTTATGGGCGGTGTGTCGTCAGTATTTGATGTAATGACATTCTTGGTGCTTTGGTTCGTTCTGGGGTACAACACACTTGGAATGCAGAACTATTTCCAGACGGGATGGTTTGTTGAGGGGCTCATTTCGCAGATACTGATAGTTCAGTTTATACGTACTGCCAAGAGGCCTATTATTGAATCAAGATGTGATGCAAGGCTTGGACTGGCATCTGCACTTGGCATCCTGGCGGCCATTTCAATTCCTTTCATATTTGACAGGACTTCAAATGCTGTATTTACCAAGATGCCGGCAGAATTCTTTGTGTTCTTGATACTAATTTTAGTGCTATACAGCGTCACAATTGAGATTGTAAAGAAGTTTTATACCAGAAAATACGGAGCTTGGCTGTAACTTAATACTGAGGGGGTGTAGCAATGTTTTGGGATAAGATAGCAGGGTTTTATGATTTTTTTGAAAAATGCTTCAATGGTGAAGTAAATAAAAAGCTTGTGGCGGAAGTTGCAGGCTTGATTGAAAAGGATGATGTGGTTTTAGAATGTGCCTGTGGAACGGGGATGATAACAGGGGGCATTTCACCTAGATGCAAAGAGGTTGTGGCAACAGATTTCTCTGAAGGCATGTTAGGGCAGGCGCGAAAGAACTGCATTCACTTAAAGAATGTGAAGATAGAAAAAGCTGATATTATGCACCTTGGGTATGAGGAGGAAGCATTTGATAAGGTTGTCGCAGGAAATGTTATACATTTGCTTGATGAACCATATAAAGCACTCGAGGAGCTAATACGGGTATGCAAAAATGGTGGATATGTCATCATTCCAACATATATCAATAATAAGACTAAGGGTAAGCCAAAACTTGTTGTTAAATGCTTAGAAAAACTGGGGGCAGATTTTAAGAAGGAGTTTAATTTTGACTCTTACAAGCAGTTCTTTTACAAGGCAGGCTTTGAAGAGGTTCAATATAAGCTTATAAAGGGGAAACTGCCTTGTGCAATAGCGGTGATTAGGAAGAGCTAGAATTCTAATTTATAGTGAGTGGCAAAGCAAAATGTCATATCTTTGTTTGAAAAAAGTGAGAAGACTGCAAGAAATGAACAAGAAACTTAGGACTTTATCAGTTGTGAAAACAATTGGTAAAGTCCTTTTTGTATAAAGCTAAATGGAATGAAAATGTCTAAATGGACTTTGATTTTTTGTTCTAAAGGAAGTAATATAAACATAGATTAGTTACTTCTAACCAACAATTTATGACCGGAGGCGCTGGAATGAATTCAATCAGGACTTTGGGAGATAACGTAAAGGTTCTGGCACGGGACGAGAGCCATGCTATTCTTGAAGTTAAAGATGATACCGGAGAGGGTGTCATGACGATATATATGCCATTTGCAGGAGTGTATATAAATATTTGTGATATGCATATGCAACGTTGTAGTTCAGGCTTTCTTCTGGAAGAAAATGCAAATGTCATCTGTTTCGACTATTGCAAGGAGGGTAGGATTGAGCTGGAGACTTCGAATGGCAGTTACAGCGTACTCCAGGAAAAACAGCTTAGGATTGATGACCGCAGGCATCATAGTGGGCAGGTATTTATGCCGCTCAACCATTTCCATGGGATTAGTATTTATTTGAATGTTGATATTGCACCACAGGGAGTTGCTGCGTTTATACCACAATTCTCTGCCGATATTCATAAACTAAAAAGTAAGTTCTGTAAAGAAGGCGTTCCAAGTATTCTAAAAGACGATATGGTAGTAAATGGCATTATGGCTTGTTTATATAACCCTCCTGCCGATATTGGTCCTGATTACTATAGACTTAAAATACTTGAATTGCTTCTATATCTTGATACGGTGGAGATACGTGAAGATAATCAAAAGGAGATTTGCTTTTTCTTAAGCCATGCCAATAAGCTTCGGGAAATTCATAAGCAGATTACGGAAAATCTATCCGTACATTTTACAATCAGGGAGTTATCTGAAGAATATGACATCCCACAGACAGAACTCAAAATAAGCTTTAAGGAGATGTATGGGGATTCCATCTATTCGTACTTAAAGCGGTACCGTATGAATACTGCGGCTTCTCTGCTGATAAAAAATCCTGACCTTAGCGTATCAGAGATTGCACACCTTGTAGGATATGGGACTACAGGCAAATTTGCTGCAGCATTTCGGCAAATCATCGGCACTACACCTTTGGACTACCGCAAGTACCGTACAAAGCCTACAGACAATTTGATTAACATATAGGAGGCTAATGAAATGATGAACCAAAATCAAAAACTGACAGGAAAAGATGTAATCGCAATCGGTATCTATTCCGCAATCTACTTTGTACTGAATTTTGTGGCAATGATGACGGGATTTATTCCCCTGCTCTGGATGGTGCTTCCGGGAACGGTGGCAATACTTACCGGTATTCCTTTTTTGCTTATGTCAGTAAAAGTTCCTAAGCCCGGAGCTGTTATAATCATGGGTCTAATCACTGCTTTTTTGTATTTTGTTACAGGGCAGTTTACTGTTCTCATTCTGCTCACGATGCTAATTGCCTGTGCTGTTTCAGAAGCCTATAGGTACATAACAAAATATAATCTCAAATTCAGTAATCTTATGGTCGCTTTCATCTTGTTTAGCTACGGTATGGCAGGATCGCCACTTGCTTTATTTGTGTATCGTGATAGCTTTCTGGCACAAATTGGCGAGACTATGAGTCAGGAATACGTTGCAGCAATTTCTTCCTATATCACCACCCCTATGCTGATACTTTTGCTGGTTTCCCCGATTGCCGGCGGGTTCTTTGGTGCATTGATTGCAGGAGGGATATTCAAAAAACATTTTAAGAAAGCAGGTATCGTCTAAATGCGTTATAGGAAGCCTGACCCTCGTGCGGGCCTCTTCATTCTTTTGCTTGCCAACATAGGGATGTTCTTAGAAAGAACCGGAAGCCAGGGAATTGCTTTGACGGGGGTAATTATCGTGGTTCTCATTTTGTATGGCTGCCCTAAAATTGCGGCAGGCGGAGCAGGATTTCTGCTAATCTTATATTGTCTGCAGACATTTGTGCTTCCTGCATCGCCTATAGCTTTTACTGCCTTGTTTTCAGTATTTGTGAATATGACAAGACGGATGCTGCCCTGCCTTTTGACAGGTACTTTGTTAGTAAAGAAGTGCAGCGTCCATCAGTTTGTTGCCGCCTTGAGGAAAATGCATCTCCCTCAAAATCTTATTACTGCCATGGCTGTTACGGTTCGTTACTTCCCTGCCATTTCAGAAGAGGTTCGTCACATTAAGGATGCAATGAAGCTGCAGAGGATTTCGGCAGGGAGAAAAATAGAGTGTTATCTGGTGCCAATAATGCTGTCTGCAACAAAAACCGCAGAAGAACTTTCTGCGGCGGCAACAGTCAGGGGGATTGACAATCCCAAAAAAAAGACTTGTGTGTTAGAAATTAGTTACAGCTTTACAGATATTTTCTGTATGTTGTTTACTGCCATAGTAGTTGTTCTTATTTTGGTATTTGTGAAAGGATAAAATGATTGAGTTTATTGATGTGAATTATAGAGTGGGCGAATATGCGATTTTGACGGGAATAAACCTGAAGATACGCGGAGGTGAATGTGTCCTGCTTGCAGGAGAAAGCGGTAGTGGAAAGACGACTTTAACGAAACTTATCAATGGACTGATTCCTCATTTTTATTCTAGTGGGCAGCTTGATGGAGAGGTAAATGTTAATGGAGAGATGGTGGCGGAGTCAAGTATGTATATGCTTGCGGAAATGATAGGAAGTGTATTTCAAAACCCTAAATCGCAATTTTTTTATACGGATTCCTCTGCTGAAATTGCATTCGGACTGGAAAACCGCGGTGTTTCTCCGGAAAAGATTCGACAAGGGATTTCGAAAACAGCGAATGAGTTAGGAATTGAAAATCTGCTTGGGCGCAATATTTTCCAACTCTCAGGTGGAGAAAAGCAGATTATCGCATTTGCTTCGGTCTATGCGGGAGAGCCGGAAATTTATGTGCTCGATGAACCCTCCTCCAATCTGGACAACATATCTGCTGAGCGCCTAAAGGAATTGTTTCGCTATATTAAGGCACAGGGGAAAACTGTGATTATTGCGGAGCATCGGCTGAATTATCTTCAATCTATTGCAGACAGAGTCGTATATCTCAGGAGTGGC
>ERZ773214.2144-NODE-2144-length-10915-cov-2.614273_pt1 | contig 10915 bp, 5 predicted proteins | sample MGYA00511238_ERZ773214 | MGnify/ENA primary metagenome ERZ773214 (study PRJEB29015, sample SAMEA2738157) | human oral metagenome | biome: human oral; feature: human-associated habitat; material: saliva | place: China | collected 2259 ...
CAACAACGCTTATCTCATGGCGGGCTCTCTGCTCTACAAGGACATGCGCACCATGAGTGAGCTCATGGGAGGCGCCGCCGCTCGCTCGGTGCTCTTGGCCAAAGGCGCGACCTCGGGACAGGCCATGGCCTTTCTGCAACCGATTGTGATCGATTCGCATGCCATCGGCAATCCGGTACTCAATTATAATATCTATCTGTCGAACATTCTGCTGCCGGGCTTACTCTCGCTGATGATTTTCTTCGTCACGGTCTTTTCGATCGGGCAAGAAATCAAGGAGGGAGGCGGTCGCGCGCTGCTGATTCTTTCGAAAGGCTCGGCTTTCAAAGCCTTGTATGCCAAACTCGCGGCACAGTTTCTGATTTTCGCCCTGGTGGGTCTCTTCATCGGACTGTATCTCTACGGCGTGTTGGCCTTCCCCTGCCACTGCGGCATTCCGACCATACTGCTGTTGCTCATTTTGATGGTGCTGGCTTCGCAGGGCTTGGGCGTGCTGATGATTTCGGCCCTGCCGAGCCCACGTTTGGGTCTGAGTTTCGCCTCACTGTGGGGCGTGATCTCGTTCAGCATTTGCGGAATGTCCTTCCCGGCCATGGCCATGTATCCGGTGCTGCACGGGTTGTCGTACCTCTTCCCGCTGCGCTACTATTATCTATTGTATGTCAACTGCGCGCTCGATGGTTTTTCACTCACCGGTGCCGCACCTTTCGTGGGTGCCCTGCTGGTGTTCGCTCTCCTGCCACTACTTTTTGTGGGACGATTCCGCCTAATGATGGAGCGCATCGCCTATGAGCCCTAAACAGTCAGAGACATGAACAAAGCTTTCAGAAACACACTCCGCGACATATTCGGTGATGGCGCACTGATCATCTTTATGGTGGTGGTGCCCATCGTCTATCCGCTGGTCTATGCCCTGATCTACAATCCGGAAACGGTCCACGAAGTGCCGGTGGCCGTGGTGGACTGTGCGGGCAACACGACGTCTCGCGATTTTTTGACCCGCCTCGATGCTTCGCCCGACGTGCGCATTGCGGTTCGCCCCCCGTCGCTCGAAGCGGCCAAGGCCGCTGTGGCCCGACGCGAAGTTTACGGCGTGGTATACATCCCCGAAGATTTCTCGCGCAATTTGGCGCGGATGCAACAATCGCACGTGAACGTCTATTGCGATATGAGCGGCATGCTCTATTATAAAGCCATTCTTGCCGCTGCCACCGACGTTTCGCTCGAAATGAACGCGCGCATCAAAATACAACGCGCCGGCAACACCACCGACCGCCAGGACCAACTCACAGCCCACCCCCTGCAATATGAGCACATTGCACTGTTCAACCCACAAAGTGGCTTCGCCTCGTTTTTGCTGCCCGCTGTGTTGATGCTCATCATCCAGCAAACACTGATTCTCGGTGTGGGCATGGAGGCCGGCACGCGCCGCGAACGCATGGAACAGACGCACCGTTTCCCGCCCACCGACGATTTCACCCTCGACGCGCAAGCCGAACTCGCCGCCTCGGAGGAGCGCCACAAACAAACGCGCGCCCAACGTGTTATCGGGTGGTTCCATCCGCGCCGCACCCGACTTCGCCATGCTTCGCGCCGGGCGTGGCGTAACCTGCTCGGACGCAGTGCCGCATTTTTCATGATCTACATTCCGGTGGTCGCTTTCGAAATGGGCGTCGTGCCGCACTTGTTCTCGTTCCCTCAAATCGGGCAAGCTGTCGACATCGCGCTTTTCGCCGTTCCCTTCCTCTTGGCCTGCGTCTTTTTTGCCATTGCCATCAGCGGCATCCCGAGAGGTCGCGAAAGCATCATACTCATTGCCGTCTTCTCCTCGGTGCCGATGCTATTCCTCAGTGGTGTGAGCTGGCCGGGCACGGCAATTCCCTGGTATTGGCAGACTTTGGCGGATCTCATCCCTTCGACCTTCGGCGTCAACGGTTTCGTGCGCCTCAGCACCATGGGTGCTTCGCTGGCCGACGTACAAACGGAATACACCGCGCTGTGGATTCAGGTGCTGGCCTACGGTCTGCTGGCCTGGTGGGTGACGCGCAAAAACGAAGTACGGAAGATTCAACTCCGCCACTACACCCCTTCGCCGGTGGTGCGAGAGGGATAAAGCACGGCCTCAACTTTCCGCCGAATCGAAGCTACGAACCCAATGTAAACAGGGGGAAGCACTTTTGTGTGCTTCCCCCTGTTGGCGTAAACCGGCACCTCCGCCCCCCCACTGTCCCACCACAGAGACCACCCTCGCGTGCTTCATCGAGCAACGGGTGACTTTATAGATCGACATCCCCCATCAGCACCGTAGTTCACCCCGGTCGAACAGCATTTTTCCTTCCCCCCTTCCATTCCCGTACACAAGGCAAAAAGGGTATCCCTCCATCAGGAAGGATACCCTTAAAAACGCATTGTAAAAGTGGAAGTTCCGTCGAACCGAGGGGGCACAGACGAGGTGCTACCCCGCGGTCGCGGAAAATGAAGCTACAACTTATCGCATCGACTTCTTACCGTCGGTGCCCACCACGATGCCACGCGTGTTTTCAGCGGCACGGCGACCCTGGAGGTCAAACTGACGAACCACACCCTGCGTACGGCCTTCTGCCTTCTTCACGCCGGTCAGTTTGTCGGTCACTTCGAGCATCCAATAAGAAGCATTGCTGTCGATGTTCCAAGGCACGAGTTTCTTCTCGCGTGCCATGTGAACCGCCTTGCGGCCGGTGAAGTTGACACCTACCAGCGAGGTCCGTCCATCGGGACGCGTGATGAGCGTGAACACACCGGCGTTCTTCTCATCGGTCACCAGCGCAGGCGTCACGTTGTCCGCACCGAATTTGGGGAGATACTTCTTCGTTTTCTCATTGTAGAGCACGTATTCTCCGGGCTTACCTGCGGGGAGCAGCGCGAAGAAGAACGCATCGTCAGTTTCTTCCAAAGCAGCACCTTCAAACGCCGTTCCGTCTACCTTCGATGTGAGGTAAAGCACATTCGAACCATCGGCGGCAACATAGCCCTCATTGCGCAAGCGGTAGAGCTTTTTGCTGTCGACTTCCACCTTGGGCAGCTGTTCCATCTGCGCGTTGAACTGCTCGTAAGCGGCAGCCGAGGGTGCACTTTCATAAGTGGCAGCGGCAGCAGCAGCGGCAGCGGCGGCATCCGGTGTGTACTGTCCCACATACTTGCCGGACTTCACCTCAGCGGCACGTTGTTTCACCACTTGCGTGCGGATCGAATCGGCCACTTCCCAATTGGTGTCGGGAGCGTAGGTATAGGTGCTATCGGTGATCTGTTCGATCGAATAGTTCTTGTAAACGATCGTGTAACCACCGTTTCCTGCCGTGCGGAACGTTTCTTCTTCGAAGATGAAGCCGAGCGTGTTGTTCTGCTGCCACGTCATGGTGGAGTAAGCCGAACCCACCTTCGACGCCTCGTGCGTACCTTCCCAGTTTTTCGCGAAATCAGCCGGCGTGTTGAAATCAGCCGGCGAAGAGAGGGGTTTGTAGTTGATACCCACGTTCGAGCGTCCGCTGGGTCCGAAGGGCACCGACTGGAGCGCGAGATACAATTTCTCGCCCGTCGCGCGCTTTTTCACCGGCACAATCATCACCTCGCCGTTGCAAGCGTTGGACGAAGCCTTCTTCAGCGAAGAGTAAGCCACACTGCCCCACTGGCCTTCGCCCGTGGCGGTGTTGGTGTAGCGATAGATGTTGTAGTAGCGTCCGCCGCCCACGCGCGAGCTGACCAAAACCGAACCATCGGGCAGTTCTTCCGCCTTGGGTTCGTCGGCGCCGCTGGGCACTGCGGGGATCGTTCCCTTGCCGAGCACATGCCATTGTTTTCCGAAGTCATCGGAATAGAGCACCCAGTTGGAGAACACGTTGGTACGTCCGAGCACCACGGCATAGAGACGATAATGCGTACCCACCTTCACACGATGGCTCTGTACGATGCGCCCGCTACCGAAGAAGAGGCCTTCGACCTTGCCGCTAGGCGATTTGTCGGCACCGTCGAAGAGCGAGTAGATGCTCTCCGTGATGTCTTCGGGCTGCGTCCATGTCGTTCCGTTGTCGTGCGAATACCAGCGAGCCACAGCGATGGGCGTGTTGCGCGTAGAACCGTGGAAGCCCACCTGTCCCGAAGCACTGAGGAGCAGCACTTCGCCGCTCTCGCGATCGGCCACCATAGCCGCATCACCATAGCCCGCATTGCGACGGCTATTGGCGTTCACGCTGTTGTCCTTGCCGAGACCTTGAGCCACAGCGTTGCCGGCGGCATCACGAAGCACATCGGGGGTAGACCAAGTGGCACCATTATTCGTGGAGCGCGAGAGGAAGAGGTCGATACGGCCTGCCCCAATGTCACCCATTCCTGTATGGCGTGAGTCCGTCACGGCCAAGATCGTTCCATTTTGCGTCGTCGTGATGGCCGGAATGCGATAAGTCACCTGTGTCGAGTTGTCGTACACGAAGACGTTCTGCTGCGGTTCGGGCTTGGCGATCGAACGCGTCACCGTGACATAGAAATTCGTGAGCAGCGCAGCATTGTTCGCACCGCCGAGGGTGAATTTGGCCGCATCCGTGTCGTTATTGTCGGCCGCCCAGCTGAGGTGCTGAGTCGTTTCGCTCGTGGTGAAGGTGTTGTTACCGGCCGTCACCGTGAGGTGCTTTCCGGCAGCGGCGCTCTTCGCGTCGAACTCAAAGTCATGGATCGAATAGCCAGCACCGGCCGTGAGCGTATAGTCGCTGGGCAGCACGCGGTTACCCACATAAGCCAAGAGGTCGTTGCCCGAAGCCTGCATGTTGTTGGCCACCGCCGTGAGGCGCACCTGCGGTGCCGTTTGCGTCGACGTCCAAGCGTTTTTGTAGGCACTCGTGCCCTGCGAAGTCAGCGTACCTTTGTCGGCGCTCACCTGCACACGCTGCATGGCAAAAAGGATCTGCAGGCTGCTGCCGTGGTCTTGTCCTCCCGTCCAGAAAGAGAAACGCGCGTCGCGATTGTTCACCTTGTGGCTGGGTTGGCCGGAGGGATACATGTAGACAGCCGGTTTGTCGGCACCGAGATTGGTGCTCTTTTCGAACTTCCAGTCGACGTCATAGCCTGTGGTCACTCCCGTTGTGTCGCGAAGCGTCACGAGCGAACCGCCGCCGGCCTGTCCCGTCATGGTCTTGGGGGCGGTGAGCACCTTTGCCGTACCGGCCGCCTTATTATAGATGCGGTAGCCCGCTTCGGGCGTGCCGACGAAACACCAAAGATCTTTGTCTTCGAGCGCTGTGTTGGTACGCGAAAGGCCGATCTGGCCGTCGTTTCCGGGATTGGAAATGATGAATCCGTTGGTCGAGATTTGCAACGTGTACCAGCGAGTGCCGGCAGCAAATTTTCCGCCCTCGATCGTTGTGGCTTCAAAAGGCGGCGTAAACACATCGGCCGCGAAGGCACCGGCTGCGCTCAGCCCGAAAGCCAGCGAAAGGAGTAGAGTTTTCTTCATGGTGAATGAATGTTTGAAGTAATAATGGGGTCAGACAGACCATTTCCGGCCTTGACCGTGTGCTTTTTCTCAGGAAGTCTGCTCGCACGGGAAGTCCGGCTCATCGGAAAAGTCTGTTGTTCTGTGTGTGCATGTTGTGGTCGTTCGCTCGAGGCGAAACGCGGGAGAAACGACGTCGGCCGCAGTTTGCCCCTCCGTCGAGGGTGCAAACTGCAGTGCGACGCGGAAAGATCAGTGCTGCACGAGCGCCAAGGTGTCGCTGGCGATGAGCAGTTCTTCGTCGGTGGGCACGACCACCACTTTGACGCGGCTGTCGGGCGTGGAAATGATTTGTTCGTCGCCGAAGTTGGCGCGGTTCACCTCGTAGTCCACCTTCACGCCGAGGAATTCGAGATCCTTCGTGGCGTTGTAGCGGATGTCCCACTGGTGTTCGCCCACACCGGCAGTGAAGACGATGGTGTCCAGTCCGCCCATTGCGGCGGCATAGGCACCGATATACTTTTTGATGCGGTAGCTGTACATCTCGAGGGCCAAACGTGCGCGCTCATTGCCGGCCTGCGCAGCCGTTTCCACTTCGCGCATGTCGCTCGAGATACCCGAAATGCCGAGCAGTCCCGATTTCTTGTTGAGCAACGTCTGCATTTGGTCGGGATCCAAGCCTTCGCTCTTCATGATGGCCAGCACCACCGAGGCGTCGACATCGCCGGTGCGCGTGCCCATCATCAACCCCTCGAGCGGTGTGAGGCCCATCGAGGTGTCGATGCACTTACCGCCGTCGACGGCCGAAACCGACGCGCCGTTACCGATGTGGCAAGTGACAATTTTCTGCGTTTCGGGCTTTACGCCGAGCAATTTGCACACGCGGTCGGTGACAAAGCGGTGGCTCGTGCCGTGTGCGCCCCAACGGCGGATGTTGTTCTTCTCGTAATACTCGTAAGGCACGGCATACATGTAGGCCTTGGCGGGCATGGTCTGGTGGAACGAGGTGTCGAAGACAAACACATTGGGCATGTTGGGCACCACGGCCTTGACGGCGTTGTAGCCTTTGAGGGCGGGGGGATTGTGGAGCGGCGCAAGGTCCATGTAGGTTTTCCACTCCTCGAGCATGTCGTCCGTCACCAGACGGCTCTCTGCGAAGCGTCCGCCGGCCACAATGCGGTGTCCGGCCGCGGCGATCTCGTCGATGCTCGAAATGGCACCATACAGCGGATCGAGCAGCGTGTCAAACATTTTTTTGATCCCTTCGGTGTGCGTGGGGCAATCGAAGTCGAGGGTCACCTTTTCGCCGTTGACCGTAGTTTTGAGGAAAGCGCCGGGCAATCCCACACGCTCGATGCCACCGGCGGCGAGCACACTGCGATCGTCCATTTCGTAGAGTTTGTATTTGATGGAGCTGGAACCGCAGTTGATGACAAGTATTTTCATTGGATGAGTTGCAAACTGATGAATAGGTTGGGAGGTGGAGCTGATGCGTTGGCGTGCGGCTCAACGGGCTTTGGCCGCAATGGCCTGGTTGGCGGTGATGGCCACCATAATATAGATATCCTGCTTGCAGCAACCGCGCGAAAGATCGTTGACAGGGCGCGCGATACCCTGCAGGATGGGGCCGATGGCTTCGGCGTGTCCGAGGCGTTCCACGAGTTTGTAGGCGATGTTGCCCACCTCGAGTCGCGGAGCCACGAGCACATTGGCATGTCCGGCCACCTCGCTGCCCGGGGCCTTAAATTCGCCCACCGAGGGAACGAGTGCGGCATCGGCCTGCAGTTCGCCGTCGATTTTGAGTTCGGGACGCAAGCGGCGGGCGATGTTGAGCGCCTCCACCACTTTGTCCACATCTTCGTGCTTGGCCGACCCCTTGGTGGAAAACGAGAGCATGGCCACACGCGGCTCGATGCCGGCCACGGCCTGTGCGGTCTCGGCCGAGCAAACGGCGATTTGTGCCAACTGTTCGGCGTCGGGCACGGGCGTGACAGCCACGTCGCCCATCACTACCACACCGTTCTCACCGTATTCGGTGGCTTGGGTGAGGAGGAGCATCGCACCGCTCACGCAGGTGATGCCGGGGGCCGTTTTGATGATTTGGAGTGCGGGACGCAGCACGTCGCCGGTGGTGTGGAGCGCGCCGGCCAACTGTCCGTCGGCATCACCTGCTTTGATCATCAGGCAGCCCAGATAGAGGGGATTTTCCACCAGCACGCGCGCCTGCTCGAGGGTCATGCCTTTCTTGGCGCGGAGCTCCGCCAGGAGTTGTGCATAGGCTTCTTTCTTGGGGTGGTCGAGCGGGTCGATCACCGTGGCTTTTTCCAGGTGTTGGAGGCCCTTATCTTGTGCCAATTTGGCGATTTCTGCGGGGTTCCCGATCAGGATCAGATCGGCCACACCGTCGGCCAGGATACGGTCGGCGGCCTGAATCGTACGTTCTTCCGTGCCTTCGGGCAGGACGATGCGTTGCTTGTCGGCTCGGGCGCGAGCCACCAGTTGTTCTATCAGTGCCATGATTTGTGCATTAGTATTCGATGGGCGTCGGTGGGCTTTGTCCAAAAAGAGCATCGGCGCAGATACGCTGCAAATGTACGAAAAAAAACGGCGCGGGCGATGTTTCGACCTCATTTTTTGAAACTCTGCTTTGCACACCTTCGCTTCACGCCCGTTTCTTTCCCCACTACCCGGGAAAATCTCCCATCTTTTCTTCGAAAACGCGGAACCGGCGCACTCTTCTCCCCAACCTGCGACGCCCCCTTCGCCGACGGCGCGTTCACCCGTTCGACATCCCCGTCGTTTCCGGACGAGACGTACATGCGACGGTGAAGACACTCTCGCGCGCAACGCGCATAACGCACACAACAGCCGGTTTTCGTTTTTTGCCTTCACGCCTTCACACACCCATCACAAGCAACTCATTCACAGATCATTAAGTGTGAAGACTTTTATATCGGGTACCTTCACCCGCCTTCACCCCTTTTTCGCTCCATCGTCAGCGCACGCCGGCACGTCGCATCGCGCACCCATGGGTCATCGCACCGACAAGCGACGGAGGTGAAGGCTTCGCGCCCAAAGCCTTCACCTCTATCTGCATGGATCACAACATTTTGCGGCACACGGGTGAAGAGGTGAAGGCAAAAAATGAAAACCGGCTGATGCGCGCGCGTGAAGAACCGTCGAAAATTGACAGGGGAAAAATTTGTCGATCCTGACAAAATTCACTACATTTGCCCAGATCATCATCCAACCCCTCCATTCCCCACCATGCGAACTCTACTCCGCTCCCTTCTCACCCTCCTGCTGCTCGTCGGCTGTCTCCCCCTCGGCGCACGCCGCCTCACGCCCGCCGAAGTGCCCGCCGCCCAAGATCGCGCGTGGCAGGCTTGGCGTGCCCGTCTGGCCGCCGACCACTCGTTCCAACTCCCCCCTCTCAGTCCGCTGGGCACCGCCGCACCGGGCGAGGTGCAAATCCCCGCACAGCTGGAGCCCGACGCCACCATGCAGTTCTACTACGGCACGAAAGGCCAGCGCCCCGAAGCGGGCTGGCCGCTGTTTCTCTACCTCCACGGCAGCGGTTCGCCCGACGATGAGTGGAACGTGAGTCGCGAGTGGGCACTGCGGTTTGCCGATGTCCCCTCGGCCTATTTCATCCCCCGCATTCCCCGCACGGGCGCTTGGTATCGCTGGTATCAGGCCTCGAAACAGTGGGTTTGGGAGCAACTGCTGCAACGCGCGCTGGCTTCGCCTGAAATCGACCCCACTCGCCTCTACGTTTTTGGCATCTCTGAGGGTGGCTACGGCTCGCAGCGCCTGGCTTCGTTCTATGCCGACTACTGGGCTGCAGCGGGGTCCGATGGCGGGCGGCGAACCGCTCATGAACGCCCCGGTGGTCAACTGCGAGCACATCGGTTTTTCGCTCCTCACCGGTCAGTTGGACCAGCAATTCTGCCGCGATCGGCTCACCCAAGTGGCGGCACAGGAATTTGACGCCGCGGCGCGCACGCATCCCGGTGCCTTCCGCCACCGCATCGAACTCGTTCCCGGCGCAGGCCACGGCTTCAACTACAGCCCCACTACCCCATGGTTGGCCGGTTTCCGCCGTGTGACGCGCCCGCGCTCCTTCACGTGGGAGAATTTCCCGATGGGAGGCCGCTACCGCACGGGCTTCTACAACCTCGCCGTCGACGCACCGCAACCCACCGACACGCCTTCGCCGCTCGGCCCCGACGGCGTGAACCACTACGACGCCACGGCGCCGCGCCGCGTCTACACACTGCGCATCGAGCAGAACCGCATCGATCTGCGCGTCGAGGAGGTGACCTACACCGTCACGGAACGTGGCGGCGAATGGGGCATCCCGCTCCGCTTCAAGCGAACGCTGCGTCCGGCCGACAGCGGCGAGGTGCGCATCTTCTTGGACAGTAAGTTGGTGAACTTCGACCGCCCCGTCACGGTGCGCGTCAACGGCACGGTGCGCTTCGAAGGTCGCGTGCCGCTCACCGACGAAAGCATCGCCCAGTCGATCGATCTCTTCCACGATCCGCTGCGCCTCTACCCCGCTTGCGTCAAAGTGAAGTGGTGCAAATGGGGCGGAGTGACCAATATGGATCGCAAATAAGGGCGGCGGGCTCCGCTCTTTCGCCCACCGCTTTTCCACCGCGATGCAACTCTTCACACCCGTGGCGCTCCCGCCCGCGCCGTTTCGGCTGACGCCCGCCTCGCGAGTGCTCACGCTGGGTTCGTGCTTCGCCCAACACATCGGGCAGCACATTGCCGCGGCACTCCCCGACGGGCATGCCCTCGTCAATCCCTTCGGCCCGCTCTATGCACCGCAGGTCATCGCCCACCACCTTCGCCTCCTGCTCGACACTGCGCCGCTGCCCGACGCCACCTATTTCGAAGGCGTCGAGGGCATGTGGCACAACCGGTGGTTTTCGACCCACGTTTCGTCGGCCGAGCTCGCGACCTGCCGCCGCCTCACGACCACCGCGCTCGATGCAGCTCGCTACTTGCTACGCCGTGCCGATATGCTCGTGCTCACGCTCGGCACCGACCGCTGCTATCGTTTGCCCGACGGCCGACTCGTGGCCAACTGTCACAAACAACCGGCGGCCGCCTTCACCGAACACACGGCCGACGTCGAGACGCTCACTTCCGACCTCCGCTGTGCCCTCGACAGCCTGCGCGCGCTCCGACCGGAGTTGCAGGTGGTGTGGACCGTGAGCCCGTATCGCTACGCCAAATACGGACTGCACGCTTCGCAACTGGCCAAGGCGCGTCTGCTGCTCGCCGTCGATGCCCTTTGTGCCACCGACGAACGGTCGGTCTATTTCCCGGCCTACGAACTCCTGCTCGACGAACTGCGCGACTACCGCTATTACGCTCGCGATCTGCTCCACCCTTCCGACACGGCCGTCGAGCTCATCGGCGAGCGCTTCGCCGATTGGTGCT
>ERZ773214.2150-NODE-2150-length-10892-cov-11.330811_pt1 | contig 10892 bp, 9 predicted proteins | sample MGYA00511238_ERZ773214 | MGnify/ENA primary metagenome ERZ773214 (study PRJEB29015, sample SAMEA2738157) | human oral metagenome | biome: human oral; feature: human-associated habitat; material: saliva | place: China | collected 2259 ...
GCGCGGTCAGCGCCAGAGCCGCATCGTCACCGTCGAGCTGCCACCCGACCGCGCGCAGGTGCTCCCAGCGCCCCCACGCCTCGTCCCGACTCGCCTCGATCGCGACGACGGATCGACCCCCCACAACCCCGATAAACGAGGCCGTGGCCCCCTCGATAGCAGCGTCAACCGCCGCGGCGGCGGTCGGTTCCGGGATGGCCTGCCCGGTGGTGGCCGACTCCTTGACGGTCTGCCCGGTGGTGGCCGTCAGGTCGGCCACGTCCTGGCCATCCGTACCCTGCAGGTTTTCACGCGACTCGTTCGACATGCCCCCATTCTTTCAGGATCATGCCGATTGTGCCGTCAAGGCGCGCGGGGGCGGGGTGGGTGATACGTTTGTGAGGTCCTGCGAGTGTGTGTGGTGGCTGTGGCTGCCGTGTTCCCTGTATAGGGATGAACCTATGCGATGCATCAGGAGGACGTCTTCCCCGCGAAAGCGGGGATTTTTCTATGTTTGGGCTCTTTCCTTCGCGCAGCGGAGACATTATGCTGAACATGCGTTGCATAAGACAAATTTTAATGTTATCGTGTACCTATCAACCCCTCGGGGTGATGGCTGCCCCGTCGGGGCTGCTGGGCTCAACAATTTCAGAGTAACCAGACTCACTCATCGTAGCGTGTTTTGGTTGCGTAGGAAGCGAAATCGACTCGAGGTGGAGTGATGGCCCGAAAGAAAGTAGATGGCAGGGCGAGTATCCCTCGCCCTGTTGTGGCGCCGCCTGTTTTTCCTGCCGCGCAGCCTGCCCTCACGGCTTCGGATCTGTCCGACCTTGCCCGTTGCTTGTGGGCCAAGACAGGGAGCGGCGCGTCCGCCTGGTTGTCCGTCGCCCAGCACCTCATGGACGCCGCGGACGTCGCGGGGTACCTCTTCGACGAGTACTTGAGTGAACACCACCGCAGGATCATGGCCTCCGTGTGGGAAGGGGACCAGGCGAAGGCGCGGGCGACCTTCGTGTTCCTGGCGGGGATCCATGACGTCGGTAAGGTGAGCCCCCAATTTGCGTGTCAGTCAGCGGAGCTCGCACCTTTCATTCGCGCCCAGGGGCTCGGCATTATGCGAAAGGCAGATTATCCGGAACGCAAATTTTTGCCCCACGGCCTCGTCAGTCAGTTCGCGTTTCAGGAGGCAATTGTACGCGGCGGAGGCGACGCTGCGCGCGCCGTTCATTGGGCGGTCCTCGTAGGAATTCACCACGGGCGTTACCCGGATGCGGGTGCGGTCAACGTCGCGCGCCAGCAATACAGGACACAAGAGGGGTCGGAGCAGGACGACCCTCGATGGGGGCAGGCTCGCGCGGAGATTCTTCGGTGGATGGCGAGGCGCAGTGGTTTCCCCCTAGAAGCACCAGGAACCGCTCTGCCCGAGCTCCCCATTGCCGTCGCCTCCGCCTATGCCTCGGCACTCGTCATCGCTGACTGGCTTGCCTCAAATGAGGACTACTTTCCGCTGCGTCCCCGCCCAGACAAGGGAGATGAGGAATGCGCGATTCGGTTGTACCCGGAGCTGGATGCCGGGCAACAACGCAAACGGGCAGCGCGCGGATGGAAGCGAGCAGCGTTTCCTGCCCCCATGCGTCTACCCGCCACTCTCGAGGAGCCAATCGCAGACTTCTACCGTCACCGCTTTGGGTGGCCGGCCTCGTACCGGCCGACCTGCGCCCAGCGCGAGGCTGTAGAGATCGCCTCTACTGAGGACCCGGATCTCATGATCGTCGAGGCACCGCCAGGGTCCGGGAAGACCGAGCTGGCTTTTGCAGCCGCTGAGGTTCTGATGCGTGCTCGCGGTCTGCAGGGAGTGTTTGTCGCGCTGCCCACGCAGGCCACGACCAACGCCATGTTTGAGCGCGTCACCTCGTGGCTCACGAGCATCCTGGGCGATGAGCCGCAGCGGCTGGGCATCCAGCTGGCGCATGGGAAGAACAGCTTGAACGAGTCTTTCATGCGTCTGCTCGAGAGTGGTCAGAGCCCCCTCGAAGTGCATGACGACGAGGAGGACCTGGGCCTGCACGCGAGCCGGTGGATGGGGCAGCGCTGGCGCTCGACGCTGTCGCCCGTCGTGGTCGGCACGATCGACCAGGTACTACTCGCGGCTCTCAAGTCGCGCCACGTGCTGGTGCGCCATCTCGGACTCATGGGCAAGGTCGTCGTCATCGACGAGGTGCACGCCGCCGACGAGTACATGGAGACCTACCTGGAAGCCGCCCTCACGTGGCTCGGCATGTACGGAATTCCAGTCGTTTTACTGTCGGCTACCCTGCCGCCCGCTCGGCGTTCCGCGCTCCTTGAGGCATACCGCCGAGGTCGTGGTTCATCAGTTGAGGGTGCGGAGTCGGTCGAGGGCATGATCGGATATCCGGTTATCTCGACGGTGTCCTCCGCCGGAGTGCGCGTCCACAAAATTGACGGCGAGGCAGAGGTAGCCAAGCGGATCGTGCCGACATCGGTGGGCTCTCCCCGAGAGATCGCGCAGATGCTGGACCGAGAGTTGACGCAGGGAGGCTGTGCGGTCGTCATCCGCAATACGGTCCGCGAGGCGCAGGAGACCTACGAGGCGGTGAGGGAGCTCTTTGGGCGTGAGCAGACGACCCTCCTGCACTCTCGCTTCCTGGCCGCCGAGCGTGCCGCGCGTGACCGCCGGATGCTCGAACTCTTTGGCAAGGGGGCCACACAGCGTCCCCAGCGTCACGTCGTCGTTGCAACACAGGTGATTGAGCAGAGCCTCGACGTCGATTTCGACCTCATGCTCACGGACCCCGCGCCCATGGACCTGATCCTGCAACGCATCGGGCGACTGCATCGACATGAGCGAGCGGATCGTCCTGTGGGGCTGCGCGAGGCCCGATGCCTGGTGCTGGTGGAGGACCTATCTGCGGCTCCCTGGTCCTACTCATCGGGGACCGACTATGTCTACTCCAGGCACTCTGTTCTGCGGGCGCTCGGAATCCTCTCGGATCGCGGCGAGATTACGGTCCGTGAACCCGTCGACTACGCGCAGCTCACCGCGCTGGCGTACTCCGACGTAGAAGCCGTCGGACCCGCTCAATGGTCCGATGCTTTCGACGCCGCGCTCGGCAAACGAGAACGCAGTACCGCGCAATCACGGATGCGGGCAAGTACGTGGTGCATTGACGGCGTGAACCTTCCTCGATGGAAGGCCGCCGAGCTCGAAGAGAAGTTCCAAGGAAACGCCGCAACGGGGGAAGACACCAAGGGACCGGGAGCTGCCGCAGCGCGAGCCGCAGTCCGAGACGGCGAAGATCAGATACCCGTCCTGGTCGTCGCGATTGATCCCGAGCTGGGCAATGTCCCGGTGCCGCCACCTCTCACCGGAGGGGCCACCGTCGATGAAGAACTCGAGGTTGGCGAATACAACGCTCGAGGGCGCATTGCCGACATCTGCTCGTGGAGCGTCTCCCTGCCGCCGTGGGCGTTGCGCGTTCGCGGGCAGAGCATCGACCAGGCGGTGGACGCAGTTGCAGGTGCCATCTGGGATGATCCCATTACGGCGGAATGGGCGTGTCGCGAGCACCCGTTCCTGGCGGGAGAACTGATCCTCGCGATGTACAAAACCCCCGGCGGGGAGCGCCTCACGCGCGACCTGTGCGGACACACATTCACATACTCCACAGAAAAAGGAATGGAGGTGCAGGGTCAATGAAGAACCCTGAATTTAACCTGCTCGACGAGCCCTGGATACCCGTTCGGCTCCTCGACGGGACCATCGCCGACGTCGGGCTGCTGGAGCTTCTTCGGCGCACGACAGAGATTGCCGATCTCGCGTGTGAGCTACCGACGCAGAGCATCGCGATCCAGCGACTCGTTTTGGCCATCGCTTATCGTGTGGCGCCACCGCGCGATGCACGCGACTGGGTCAGGCAGTGGGACGAAGGCGCTCCGACGGACCAGATGATCGAGTATCTCGAACAATGGAGGGATCGTTTCTACCTGTTCGGAGGCCGCTTTCCCTTCATGCAGGTTGCTGATTTGCACACCGCGAAGGACGCGGTGTCCGGGCTCGAAAAGCTGATTGCCGATATCCCTAACGGCGAGCAGTTTTTCACCACTCGACATGGGCGTGCCCTCGCGTGTATCCCCCCGTCGGAAGCTGCTCGCTGGCTGGTTCACGCGCAGGCGTATGATCCGTCGGGCATCCGTTCAGGTGCAGTCGGTGATTCTCAAGTCAAGGGAGGGAAAGGCTATCCCATCGGCCCATCATGGTGCGGTCACCTTGGACTCGTGTGGCTCAAGGGCAAGGACTTGGACGAGACGCTGGTCCTAAATTTGATTCCCGCCGATGCCGCAGAATTGCGTGGCGTTGAAAGCTCAACCGAGTGGGGAACATGCAGCTGGGAGGATCCAGAACCGGAGAGCGCGGTGCGCGGAGACTACTCGCTCCTCGATCCGTCAGGTACCCCCCGAGACATCAGCATCCCGCGTCTACTCACGTGGCATTCGCGCCGCATCAGGCTTGTGGGGAACCGCGAGGGTGTCACGGGAGTCGTCCTTGCTCAGGGAGACAAACTAGCGCCGCAGCAGATGCATCGTTATGAGCCGCAGAGTTTGTGGCGTTACTCGACACCGCAGTCCAAGAAGTTCAAGCAGGACGTCTACATGCCTCGTAAATACGAGGCGGGCCGCGCGCTCTGGCGCAATCTGCCCGGAACCCTTCCCACCGTGACGACCGTGCAGGGCGTGGACAAGCAGCCGAAACAGGAGTTCCTCCCCTCGGCGACGCTTTCCTTCCACTACCAGCTCGACAACGCCTCGATCGAGACCACTTATCCCAAGGTGATGCGGATTCAGGCTGTTGGCGTCACCTACGGGCCGCAGGAAGCGACGTTCGAAGATATCTACTCGGATGAGCTGACGCTGTCGGTCGCTGTCATGCGAGTTGAACACGAGGATCTGTCAGCCGAAATCGACCGACAGGTGCGCCTGACCGAAGAGATTGCCAGAGACGTGGGGAATCTTGCGGCGAATCTCGCACGTGCAGCGGGTGAGAGCGGAGAGGGTGCCGGTGACGGGGCCCGAGACCGCGCCAAGGAACTCTTCTTCAGTGCAGTCGACACCGACTTTAGGACCTGGCTGACCCAGGTTGATGGCCGCGAAGGTGCGCGGGACGCTGGACGTCGGTGGGAATGTTCCCTGCGTCAGCACGCTACGGACGTTCAGGCGGTGCTCGTGAGGGGCGCGTCGTCGTCGGCAATCATCGGCCGGGATACCGGCAGGGGGTACATGAACGTCGGTATCGCTGAAAACTACTTCCGGGCGGCGCTCAACAAGCATCTCCCGTTACAGAAAACCAATCAGGAAGGAACGAAATGACCAGCAATGATGCTGCTCCGGAGACCCCTCCGGATGGCGGTGTGAAAGGTCTGTCGACGCGCGGCGCGGTGTATGGCCGCGTCGGTGGGTTGATCGTGAATCGACTCTGGAATCAGACTCCGTCGGCACGCGCTCTTCGCGCGCAGCTGAGGGGAGCGCTTTCACGAGAAGCCGGAACGGTGCCCGAGCTGTGGGACCTCACACTGGATGGCCGCCCCGGCTATCTGGGCGACGAGCCGACCAGAGGCGAGAAGGCTGTCCATGGTGCTCTTACTCTCTGGGCGCTTCACCAGGGATCGAATACGAGGCCGATGCACGACACGTCGGATCGTCCGCGCAGCTTCGCTTCCGCGATCCGAGTCGTAGCCGAGGGACAAAGCGGCGACAAGCGGGCCGAGGAGACCCCAATCTATCGGCGTTTTTCCGCGGCCGTTCAGGCCCCTACCTTCGAGGGACTTCTCGTGCATCTGCGTTCGCTCGTCTCTCAGCTCGAGGCTGCCGAGATCCCCTGTGATTACGCGCAGCTGGCAGCCGACCTTTACACGTGGCAGGACCCGCGTCATCGCACGTCCGTCATGCGCAACTGGGGGCGTCAGTTTGCTCGTCCCGCTGAAGCTATCCAGACCGACTCTGCCTCTGACGAGTGACGTCGAGGCGCCGCAATCAAACAAACTTCATTTGTGAAAGGAAAAACAATGTCCGTCTTCGTTGATATCCACGTTCTGCAGACCCTCCCTCCCTCGAACCCGAACCGTGATGATACGGGTGCTCCGAAGACCGCCACCTTCGGCGGAGTCCAGCGTATGCGCATGTCGTCGCAGGCCATCAAGCGTGCGACGCGTGAGGACTTCGAGGGAAAGATCGCCGATGGAAATTACGGCGTGCGCACGAAGAAGATCGTCGAGCTAGTTGCGCGTTCCATCGTCGATAAGCGTCCGGACCTCGACTCGCAGTCTGTCGACCTCGCCGAGATGGGTCTGAAGGCCATTGGCTTCAAGCTTGCTAAGCCGAACAGGAGTAAGAGTGACAAGGAGCTGGAGGAAGCCGGATTCCTCGTGTTCCTGTCGGCCAAGCAGATCGAGCATGTCGCAGATGCTCTGATCTCGGTCGCAGCCGAGGGAGATCCTGCGGCAGCATTCAAGGAGCTGAAGCCGCGTAGCCTCGTGAATACGGACCACTCCATCGATATCGCTCTGTTCGGCCGTATGGTCGCCGAACCGAATGCTCTGAACGTGGATGCTGCCTGCCAGGTTTCCCACGCGATCGGTGTCGGAGCGGTTGAGCGCGAGTACGACTACTACACGGCCGTCGACGACGAGAAGAAGCGAAACGACGAGGCCGACGAGGGTGCGGGCATGATCGGTACCATCGAGTTCGCATCCGCGACGGTGTACCGTTACGCGACGATCAACGTCGACATGCTCCGCGAAAACCTGGGAGACGATGCGGTTGTGGATCGTGCCATTGAGCTCTTCGTGGATAGTTTTGTTCGGTCGATGCCGACCGGTAAGATCACGACGTTCGCGAACCGTACCCTGCCCGACGCTGTCCTGGTTCAGGTGCGCAACGATCAGCCGATCAACATGGCGGGAGCCTTCGAAGACCCGATCGTCGCTGGGCAGCACGGTTTCGCCGAACCTGCCGTCAAGCGTTTCGTCGAGTTCGAGTCCAAGCTGCGCGACCTCACCGGTCTTGAGCCCGTCGCCTCTCTCGCCACGTGGACCACACCTCGGGGCGAGGGTTTCTCCGCACTGGGTGCCCAGGTTCGCCTGGTCGATCTGGGCAGCGCGACGGTGGACGCTGTGCGAGGCGAGCGATGAGTTCGGTACTCGTCTTGCGACTGGCTGGCCCCATGCAGTCGTGGGGCTCATCCAGTCGATTCACGCGCAGGTCGACGGAGGCTTTTCCCACGAAAAGCGCGCTGGTCGGTCTGCTCGCGGCGGCGCAGGGACGCAGGCGCAGCGATCCGATCGAGGACCTGGCCGAGCTTCGTTTCGCCGTGCGGGTCGACCAGCCGGGGCAGTTGCTCCGCGACTTTCATACGGCGCATCGGGGTGATACATCGATGCCTCTTTCCGACCGCTTCTATTGGGCGGATGCGACGTTCGGCGCCTTCGTTGAGGGACCGGATGACATGATCGAGGGGTTGTCGCAGGCGATCCTCCGACCGGTGTTCCCTCTGTACCTCGGTCGTCGCTCGTGTCCGCCAACCATGCCCTTGCGCCTCGCCGTGCGTCGAGGGGAGGCATGGGAGGCCGTGCGGGAAACACCGTGGATGGCATCCGCGTACTACCAAAAGAAGCAGCGCTACGAACAGTACGTGTCCGTCCGCGTCGTTGCCGATCAGGGGATTATCCCTTCCGACGTGGGTGTCTCGTTCGAGCACACCATCCAGGACGTGCCGATCAGCTTTGACTCCGAACGCCGTACCTACACTCTCAGAACCGTCGAGGAGGCGCGCGTCGATCTGGAAAATCCGCAGTACGTGGAGGCGCGGCCGAACGCCGGCCCCGGCCTCGTCCATGACCCGATGGAGGTGCTCTGATGTATTTGACACGCATCTACCTCAACCCCTACCGCAGGGGTGCTCGGCAGCTCATGCGGAGCCGTCAGATTCTGCATGCGGCCATCATGAATTGTTTCCCGCCGGGCGCATTGGAGGGTGCTGGGATGCCTCGCGTGCTGTGGCGCCTGGATCGTCCTCCATTCGCGAGAAGTGGGCTTTCTCGGCAGGGGAGCCCCTCGTGTGCGCTCTTCATCTCGAGCCCGGTTCCCCCGGATCCCTCGCACATCGTCGAGGAAGCCGGATACGGAACCGATGGCGGGGTAGTCGTCCGCGACATGAGTACCTTCCTCAATGGGCTTGAGGCCGGCCAGAGGTGGGGTTTCCGCCTCTGTGTGAATCCGACGTTCCGTGAGGCGAGTCAGGTCAATGCGCGGGGACGCAAGAGGGTCCTCGCTCACGTGACCCAGGATCAGCAGACGCAGTGGGTCTTGGATCGCTCTGAGCGGCTCGGGTTCCGTGTGTTGACTTCTGCCGAGTACGGTGGGGACCTGCCCGTCCTGGAGGACCAGAACGGACAACGTGTCGATGGGTCAAACCTCTTGATTAATGGGGTTGAACGGGGTATTGCCGAGTTCAAGCGGCAGGGCGCGCGAGTGACGCTCGCTGTCGCGACTTTCGAGGGAGTGCTCGAGGTGACGGATCCGGATGCACTGCGCCACGGCCTCGTCCATGGGGTAGGCCGAGGTAAAGCGTACGGCTGTGGACTGCTGACCCTCGCCCGGTCATGAGACCGATCCCCGGGGCGAGGCCCCCTGACCCGAAGGACTTGGTGCGCGTTCGGGACCGGTTGACGTTCCTCTACGTCGAGCGGTGCACGATTAATCGCGACTCGAACGCGATCACTGTGGCCGACGGGCATGGGATCGCCCACGTCCCAGCAGCGGCGCTGTCGGTGCTGCTGCTGGGACCAGGGGTGCGGATCACGCACTCGGCGGTCTCGGTGCTTTCCGAGAGTGGTTCGACCATCGTGTGGGTGGGTGAGAACGGGGTGCGGTACTACGCGCACGGCACCCCGCCCTCGCGCTCCTCACGGTTGCTGGAGGCGCAGGCTCGCGCGGTCAGCGATCCGTCGATGCGGCTGACCGTTGCTCGCAACATGTACGTGATGCGTTTTGCGGGCGAGGATGTGTCGAAGCTGAGTCTTCAGCAGTTGCGCGGACGCGAGGGTGCCCGCGTGCGCCGCCTGTACCGTGAACACTCCCAGCGCACGGGTGTGCCCTGGGATAGACGCGAGTACGACCCGGACAACTTCGAGGACGGGTCGGTCGTGAACCAGGCGTTGTCGGCGGCAAACTCTGCGATATACGGTGTTGTTCATGCGGTGATTGTCGCGCTGGGGTGTAGCCCGGGGCTGGGCTTCGTTCACAACGGGACCTACCGTTCGTTCGTGTACGACATTGCTGACCTGTACAAGGCTGACCTCACCATTCCCATCGCCTTCGATGTGGCAGCATCACCCACAGACGAGGCTGTGGGTAGTGCCGCGCGAAAGGCTGTCCGTGACGCAGTTCGGGAGTTTCGGCTCCTGGAACGGTGCGTCGCCGACATAAAGAGTCTTCTGTTGGTGTCCGGGGCCTTGGACGTTGAGGACGACGACGAGGACCTCATCGTGGACGACCTACGCCTGTGGGATGACCGTGAGGGAACAGTCGCGGCGGGTGTGTCCTACGAAGAGGGCGATTTCTCGTGATCGTTCTCGTCTTGTCTGCGGTTCCCGAGGGCCTGCGGGGCCACGTGACGCGGTGGCTCATGGAGATTTCTCCTGGAGTTTTCGTTGGGACTCTCAGCGCCCGTGTGCGCGAGCGTCTGTGGGAGATTGTCACAGAGAACATGAAGACAGGGCGGGCGGTCCTGGTCTATCGGGCGCGCAACGAACAGGGACTCGCCTTTCTGACCTGGGGCGATCCATGGAAGCCCGTCGACTTTGACGGACTGACCCTCATGATGCGGCCCTACTACTCGGAAGGGCGAGGCCAGTATTCCGAGCCTGATCCTGCGGCGCGTCAGTTGCGTAAACGTCGCACAATGAGTAACTTCCAGAGGAGAAGGCAAGCTCAAGGGTTTCCAAGATCTGACCGATCCGCTTGATAAAAGCGCAGGTCAGAAAGTGTTTTCCCCGCCCGCGCGGGGATGAGCCCGTCACTGTCAACGGGCGCGCCGTCGTCGGCGTGTTTTCCCCGCCCGCGCGGGGATGAGCCCAAGACGACGAGGGCAATGAGGATGAGAAGCCCGTTTTCCCCGCCCGCGCGGGGATGAGCCTGTGCCTCGATCACCTCGGGGCTGTCATCGACCGTTTTCCCCGCCCGCGCGGGGATGAGCCTGGACTACGTACCGCATGGCAGGTCACGCTTCGGTTTTCCCCGCCCGCGCGGGGATGAGCCCGGGCGCGCCGTCGTCGGCGTGATCGACCGAGCGTTTTCCCCGCCCGCGCGGGGATGAGCCGGTTTAGCGCGATGACTTTTTACAACCAGATGGGTTTTCCCCGCCCGCGCGGGGATGAGCCGGGAGACCTCTCGGAGGTCCAGGCTGGTAATCGGTTTTCCCCGCCCGCGCGGGGATGAGCCCAGGACGACAAGGGCAATGAGGATGAGAAGCCCGTTTTCCCCGCCCGCGCGGGGATGAGCCTGCCAATGTGGGCGGTGTGATATGCCGATCCCCGTTTTCCCCGCCCGCGCGGGGATGAGCCGGCGCTCGCCTGGGCTGCGAGCCAGATCGGCTAGTTTTCCCCGCCCGCGCGGGGATGAGCCGATCGCCTGGTAGTCGATCGCGTTCCCGGACTCGTTTTCCCCGCCCGCGCGGGGATGAGCCGCCTCCTTCACGTGCGACGTGTCAAGCCCCCCTGTTTTCCCCGCCCGCGCGGGGATGAGCCCCTTACCGTCGTTCGTGACCTTGAACTTCCAGTGTTTTCCGGCTCTTCGCATTTAAGGGTGTAGGAGGTGTTGGAATCCGCCGGAGTGGAGGA
>ERZ773214.2151-NODE-2151-length-10891-cov-18.718623_pt1 | contig 10891 bp, 16 predicted proteins | sample MGYA00511238_ERZ773214 | MGnify/ENA primary metagenome ERZ773214 (study PRJEB29015, sample SAMEA2738157) | human oral metagenome | biome: human oral; feature: human-associated habitat; material: saliva | place: China | collected 2259 ...
ATACCGGCGGCCGGGGTCGAACCGGCACGTCCTTGCGGACACTGGATTTTGAGTTGGACTCTTAACGTTTCATAAGTATATAAAGCCAGTCAAATAGCCTTTTCAAAAAGTTACCTCTATCACAAAAACGATAGTTTTTTTATTTTTAGTAACATTTTAGTATTCATGACTTATTCACTATATTTAAATACTGTTCTCTTTTCTTCGAAAAATACTTTGCATTTTCTTACTTCTTCATCATAAGCTGAAAACAATTCTTCCACTTCCCAATCACTATAATTATAATTCGATTTATTACTAAGATTTGCAAGTAAATTCATTAGTGAAAAAATTTTTTCTACCCTTGCAGTTGATAATTTCTTAAAAGCTACTTCCTTATCGTTACTTGTATCAACCATAGAATAATGAAAAGACTTTTTTAGATTGACTGTTTTTATCGTAATAGGGCTAGTGAAAAACTCTTTTATTTCCTCACCTTTTTGTTCTAACGCTCCAAATAGCTCCTCAATGTCTGATTTTGAAAAAGTGTATTTCGATTTGTCACTTTGATTTCTCAATATATTTAAAATTGAAAAAACCTTAGTCATTCTAGCTTCTGATAATCTTCTAAATTTTTCATTTCTAGTTTCCATTGTTTCTCCTAACATTATCGACCATTGCTATACATTAAATTTTATCATATGGAGAGATTTTTTTCAAATATTGCATTTTTGTTGTTGACTTTTTTATTTAACGGTAGTATAATATCAAATATAGAGGAATATCCCACAAATATACTATGTAAAAGGAGGGGCTAGTATGGACGAATTGGAACAAGAAGCTTTAGATTACTTCTATGAAGAATTGGAAAGCTATTATGATGATGAAGACGAACAAGGAGAAATCTTTGACGCCTTGAACGACTAGCAGGAGGAGTTCTCCTCCTCTTGCTGATTTACTAATAGAATAGAAAGGTTTATTTATATATGAAAAAAATGACAGCATCCACAATGAAAGTATCCACTTGGAACATCAATCAACGTTCAGGACAAGGAAAACAAATTCCTGAAATGATTGTACATGAATTAGCTAAACAAAATTCAGAAATCATCTGCTTGACAGAATATGTAAGAACAGATAATCATAGTTTATTCTGTACTAAATTACAGGATATGGGATACAAAATTTTTGAAGATGTGCGTACTATTGATTTTGGAAATCAAATCCTTATTGCAATAAAGAATGATTTAGTTAATGATTGCCAAGTCATTACTATCGATAATGATGATAATAATCCAAACTTTTTACACGTTAGAGTGACAATTAAAGGACAAGAATTAAACATTATTGGAGTTCGTATCAAGGTCGGTGGAGAAAACATTTTTCAAGATTTCAAACATCGAAAATCGCAACTAGACAAACTAATCTCAAATTTACCCGCAATACATGAAAATACAATTGTTCTAGGTGACTTTAATAATGGCTATTTCAAACAGAATGACGATATTCATTCCTATCAGGGCAAAGCTAGGGAATTTTACTCTTATCCATTGCTTAAGTCTGAAATGAATAAAGCAGGCCTAACCGTACATACTCCCTCTGAGGAAACCTCTTGGAAATATTGTAAATTAGACCATATTTTTGCAAACATCCCTATATCAAATGAAAATTATTCTTGGGAATTCTTAAAAAATGCTGATTATAATAGCCGAGTCGGCTTTCCAGACCATGCTATTCTATCAGCCTCTATCTCTTTATAGTACTTGTTTATTAGAGGAGGTGATGAAATGAGTGATAATTTAAAAGCATATCTATTTCTTTTAGGATTTGTGATATTAGCTGGCATAGCAATTTTTATATTCCCTCAAGGACATTTCTTTTCGAATTCTATCCTTATCCTTGGGTGTATTCCACTGCTTATCTCAACATATTATTTCGCAAAAATCCAGCTCTTAGGTTTTTACGAACTTTTAAAAGAGCTTTTAGATAAAATAAAAGGTATCTAACTAATATGTTTAAATTAAGACAAAGTGCTGATTTAACCAAAACTTATATTATTACTAGTAGTAAATTGAAGACAGTACATTTTTCAATAATAGCACTCACTATCTGCATTATATGTGCTATTATTGCCAATATAAGGGCTCCAACTTTTGTTCAAATTCTCTTCATATTTTTAGGTGGATTTATTATCTATAAAATTCATCTGAAAATAAAAATTTTTCGATATAACTTAGAGTATTACCTTATTATACGTGAGAGCTTACTTTATGTACTCCACACAAACAGACTTTATACCACATCTAAAGATAGTTCAGGCTATGAAAAAATCATCAGAAGTGTAGCATTAGAATACGAGATAGATAGACAAAAAGGTCATGTTCTTATCAAAGCTCTTATAACGGGCGATGAATTTACAAAAAAAGTTCAAGCTCTTGATGATTTGCTTTGTGGCGCGCTTGGACTTGAGCTTGACGAGAAGATTCTTCGGGCTAGTGTTGCAGAGTATCATTTCTATTACATAAAACCAAAAAGGTTAGTTCTACAATCTCACAACCAAAGACGAGAGATAGATAGCCTTGATATAGATTTAGGATATGGTGTAAATTATAACCCAATAAAATGCCCACATATTTTAGTATCAGGAGGAACAGGGAGCGGAAAGTCTGTCTTCATATCTTTCCTGATTTTAGAACTTCTCAAACGGCAATCAACAGTCTATATTGCTGACCCTAAAAATAGTGATTTGGGCAGTTTATCGTACTATTTCGGAGAAGAGTATGTCGCTACAACTCCAAACAATATCTCTCGTATCGTTCGCCAAGTACTGGAACAGCTCCACGAACGTTACCAATATATGCGTGAAAATTTCCAATATGGGGCAAATTTTTCAGAGCACGGCTTTAAGCCGATATGCTTGATATTAGATGAAATGGGAGCATTTCAAGCTTCAGGAACGGATAAAAAATCAAAAGAAGTTATAGTTGAAGTTATGGACGGTATCAAGCAAATCATTCTACTTGGGCGACAAGCTGGGGTATTTATCCTAATTTCAGCTCAACAAATGAGAGCCGAAACCTTAAATACCGACCTTAGAGATAACCTAGGCTTGAGAATTGCTCTTGGTGCAAATTCTAGCGAGGGTTATCGAATGGTCTTTGGTTCTGCTACCCCTGATAAATTAAAGCCAATTGAGGTAAAAGGGGCTGGCTATCTTTACATGCAAGGTTCAGGAAAAGAAACGGCTCAATATTGGGAAAGTCCTTATCTTGATACAACACAATTCGATTTTATAAAAGAACTACAATTATATATAACAAAGTTAAAATAATTTCAATAGATATTTTTGCTTAAATTCAATAGATTTTCAGCAAAAATATCTGTTCCTCATCGCTCTGCGATGATAGAAAAGAGGTACACATGAAGTTGAATGATTTTTTAAAGCCAGAACTGCTTGGCAACAAATTTCTAGCAGTAAAAGGCTATACAGAAGTATTAGATAGAGAGACTAATAAGCCCGTAGCTTTAAGACTTAACGTGTCAATTCAAGACGAAAACTCAGATTTTTTTATGGAGATGATACAAGTCAAAATAAATACATTATCGCCTACTGCTTCTGTTCAAGAGATGGCGAACAACAAAACTTGTCCTGTTAGTCTTAAAGATTTAAACGTAGGGCAATTCAATGGAAATTTGTGGTTCGCTTGTTCTGATGTTTTACCTGTAACAAAATAGCTAAGATTAGATAATATATAAAGGAGTTTTACAATGCAAACTTTTAACTACGATGATTTTAAGAATGAAAAGGGGATTGTTTCATTTTCTGAAGCAGAACAAATCTATTCTAGTCTCCTTAATTCCTCCAATCAACTTGATAAAGAATTTCAAGAAGAATGGACAACATTTGTACTTCTATGCGTAGAGTATGCCTCTGCACGTGGTAAATGGCTCACACTCTCAAGAGAAGAGAAACTTGCCAATGATGAATCTAGAACTGTTACTCACAATAAAGTTATTTATCAACTAAAGATTTTAAAAGGTTTAGCAAGTGAACAGGGCAATGATGTTGCTTGGTTTGAACAATTTAACGATGACAGAAAACGTATTGGCGACTTTGCTTGCTATGTAGCTTATATCTATGCCTTAAATGCTCGATAGACAATTAGAGGATATTATAGCTATATATTACTCTATGTCTGATATTCATGGAAATTATTAAATAACATCTTAAGAATAATTAATTCTATTTATCTATCACCGAAACAATGTGCTATAACTTAATTCGATTCTTAGACTAATATCAAAAATAAAGAGAGGAATATATATGAAGACGTTATTAATTGGTGATTTACACTTAAAATCTCAACTGATTTTACCCATTGTTGACAAAATTATCCAAACACATAATATTAAGAGAATCATTTTTCTTGGTGATTACGTTGATTTACATGGTCAAACTAACAATATCCAACTTTATGCCAAAGACCTCACTTTTTTATACTCTTGGAAAATAGATAAAGAGCAAAACGGAATAGATGTAATTAATCTTATAGGTAATCATGATGCTTATTATTTACTGGGAGAACAAGCTCCTTTCTCAATTCAAAACCTAGAGGTCTTTTTCTCAGTTAAAGAATTGTTGCAGGATTTGAAATTACAAGTAGCTTATCAACTAGATGATTATTTAGTCAGTCACGCTGGTTTCAATCTGATATTTGACCCAAAAGAATGGCATTTTAACCTCTATACCAAAGAGCATGAAGAAGAATTAGATATTCTAGCTTATACAATAGGACCAATGCGTGGTGGGAAAGCTCTTGGGGGGTCTCCTTTATGGGCACATTTTAGAGAATTAGAACTGCTTCCCAACCAAGACTTTCCTAAACAAATTGTTGGGCATACCCCTAAAGAATCTATTGATATTTCTAAAAATGTTATTGGTATAGATACTTTTTCATTATATATTGACAAAGATAATAAATATCAATTTATTGGTAATGGAGATTTACTCGTTTATGACCAAGGACATTTTGAGGTCATTTCAACAGACTGGGCAACAGACAAAATATTAAAACAATTACCACGACTATAAATTTAATAGCTACTTCTCATCATGTACCTAAGCAAAACTGCCGACAAGCAGTCGGCAAGCTGGAAGTGTGTTTAGCGGAGCGGTGCTTAGGATCACATGATAGAAGTAGGGAGGAGCAAAGCTCCTCCTAGTTTATTTATTATATAGACAATCTTTTGGCGAAAGCCAACCTAAAAGGAACTATTTTTTATGACCTCATATAATAAAAAAATAGTCCGCACTTCTTCCTATATTGAAATTTGGGAATATGAAAAGCCAATATTTTCAAAAGGAAAATCCATTTTAGATACTAATACTGAAAACAAAGAAAAATCAAAACGAAGAACATTTGATGAACTAACACCAGAAGAACAAGAACAACGTCTTGAACGTATGAAGAAGACTCGCTTAGAAGCTAAGTGGAACTTACTCCGTCTAGTTGATTGTAATTTTGATGATACAACTTCTTTTCTTACATTGACCACTAAAGAGAATATCAGCGATAGAAACCACTTCAAGGACTTACTCAAAACCTTTATTAAACGTTTTAACTATCACATATTTCAAACTAAAAAAAGTAAATTAAAATATATAGCAGTATTAGAAAAGCAAAAACGTGGAGCATGGCATGCTCATATTCTGCTTTTCTGCGTTCCTTATGTACCACACCGTCAACTCTTGGAACTTTGGGGACATGGAGCAGTACGGATAAATAAAGTTGACGTCGATAGTAAAGAAAATCGTGGTCGATATGTCACAAAGTATTTTGAAAAAGGGATTGGACAAGAATTGTTGGAGAACTTCGGAAAGCAAGCCTATTTTTCATCACGCAACTTGAAAAAGCCTGATGAAGATAAATTTTACACTTATGAAGATTTTAACTATGAAAGTTCAGTCGTACTATATGAAACGGAATACACTAGTAAGGTCTTTAAAGACGGTCAGTATTCCGATAATCATGTAAAGTATAAGAAAATCAAACTAGATGAATAAAGGAGTAAGTCACATGATAGCAACCATAAATAAGAATGATTTAGTTGCTCTTGGGTTCTCTGAGGGCACTTCTAAACGCATTATCAGGCAAGGGAAAGAACTACTAATTGCAAGAGGATTTGGTGTTTATCAAAATAAACGAATTGGTACTATACCTGCTACTATTGCTACCGAATTACTCGGTTTTGATGTTCAAAACAGTACCCTCAAGGAGTAAAATATGGCAATTAGAAAAGGTAAAGACGGTAATTGGGTAGTTGATATTAGCAACGGTTTTGACCCAATAACACTAAAGCAACGTAGAATTGTCAGAAAGGGCTATAAGACGAAAAAAGAAGCTATTGAGGCAGAACACTACTTACGAAGTGTAGAGTTAAAAGAACGCTTCTATGGGGCTAAAATAACTATCCCCATACTATATGAACTACTAAAGGAAGAAGATAGTATAAATCATCGAAAAGCAAGCTATATCAATACACAAGATAATAATTACAACAAACACATCAAAGATTATTTTTCTATGGTAGATAATGTCGGAAAACTAACCTATGAAGACATCTACCAATTTAGAGAACATCTTAGGCAAAAAGTAGCTAAAAATTCTGATAAACCGTTAAGCACAAATACTATCAACAAAATCATGATTTTACTCAAAAAAATTTTTGATGTTGGTTTGCGAAAAGGCTATTACTCCTCCAATCCAGCAAAATTGATAAAAAAGTTGCCAATTGAAAAAACAAAAATGCAATTTTGGACAGTCAAAGAATTTCAGAAGTTTTTGACACTATTTGAACCCGAAGAATACAATATCAAACTACTCTTTACTGTTCTATTCTTTACAGGATTAAGACTTGGGGAAGCTCTTGCCCTAACATGGCAAGACATCGACTTTTCAAGTAATACAATTCATATCACGAAATCTGTCTATGTTAATAAAGGAGTAACTCATATCAGCACAACAAAAACTAAAGCAGGAACAAGAAGAATTGTCATCAATAAAAAATTAAGCCAAGAATTACAAGATTGGGAAAAGCAACAAAAACATCTATTAGAGCAATTTACCAACAATAGCCTAACATTACAAGTGTTTCAAAATAGTCCTATCACAATTACAAAAAATGCAGTTGAAAAACAATATAAGAAAATACTTGAACGTGATAGCACACTAAAAAAGATACGCATACACGATTTTAGGCACTCACACGCTTCCCTGCTGATTAACCAAGGGGAAGATTACCTAGTTGTAAAAGAGCGACTAGGACATGCTTCTATAACAACCACGATTGATACCTACTCTCACTTGTACCCAAGTAAGCAAAAGGATTTAGCTGATAAACTAGATGATTTACTATAAAGTAATTGAGTTTTATAAATGGAAAGTTTATAATTAAATCATGGATACATCACAAGCAATAAAAGCACATGAAGTAGCTAAAAAAGCACACTTTGGACAAATTGATAGAGCAGGAATTGACTACATTAAACACCCTGAAACAGTGGCTAGTTTTGTCGTAACTGATGAAGAGAAAGCTGTCGCCTATCTACATGATGTAATTGAAGATACTTCACTAACCCTACTAGACCTAAAAAAGGAAGGTTTTTCAAAAAACATTATAGAAGCCGTCGATATACTTACAAAGAAAAAAGGACAAGATTATCAATCTTATCTCAATCTAGTAAAGACAAATGAACTCGCTAGAGTTGTAAAGTTGGCGGATTTACGGCATAATTCAGATTTAACCAGACTACCATTAATTACTGAAAAAGACTTAGAGAGAAATAAGAAATATATACAGGCAATTCATTATTTAAACAAATAAGAAAAAGAATAGGTAAAACTCTATTTCAGGAGATAACTAAGTAAATCTTCCCACAATAAAACGCATAGTATCAAGTTTTTCAACACCTGATATCATGCGTTTTTTGATTTTAAAGACTTTTTGCCTAGTTTATTTTTTTAAATAAAACGAGAACACAATGGATGAGTAACAATTATTGAATATTCCATCGAATTATTATTAGAGTCAACACAATAAATTAATAAAGTATCCTCTTTGTGAAAAATTTCAGCGCGATAAGGTAGTAAACCAAATAAATTAATTATATCACTGGCATATGTTTGAAATTCAAAAATTTGATATTTATCAGCAGATTGAATTCCCATAATCGCCTGCTGATTTAATAGAAAATCACACCATGAAGCTGATTCAAAGCAGCCATCCGAATCAACAAAGCTTGAAAGGTCTTTTGAGGAAGAAGTACCTATTCTGTGAAGTGCATTTTTAAATGTTAAATTATCAATTAAATTAGAATTTATAGCAGGTATAAGATGATGACTTAATAATATCTCTGCTCTCCTTTTAAAAGTAGCATATCTATAGCTAGAACCTTTAGTTAAAACTCTAAGATAATCATTAATAGTCGCATTACCTAAAGTGTAAAAATCTGTCTCAAAAAATTCTTTCTTTGTTAAGGGTATTGTAAAGTCGTCAGACCAGGAGTCATATTCAGATTTCCAGTCATTTACTACTGAATCGCATAACTGTTTAATAAGAATTGGGTTAAGAGTCATTATCTTTTCCTCCGTTTTTGGAATTTAAAGTACATTTATTTTGTACTTCTCAAGTACAAAATAAATTTGAAATATTGTCAAGAAAATTTAGTTATTTTTAGTAACTAAACTCTAAAAATTTAGATACTACACATTATTATTACAATTAGTCTTTACTCTGGGTGAGGCTCTTGCAATATTCATTTATCTTCTCCTTTTATCTTCTCCTTTTTGTAAAAATAGTCTTCATAATAAAGACATATAAGCTGTTTATATAGACCTTAAAGTCTCAAAGGTCTGTATAAAATCTCACAAAAAAATTTTTTTATAATATGCAAATACTAGCAACTTAATAACGTAACTCATTCTAACTTGTCTCACCATATCCTCACTCTTGAAAAGAGTCTGATATTTCTCTAACTCAGAAATTATATCATTTTTAAGATATAATCGTGGGGTTAAGGTTCCTATTTCCATATCCTGCTTTACTGGCGTTAGCTTCATTTGACGTTCCAATTCCATCCACTCGGATTGAGTATAATTCTTAGTCTCTTGAAACGCTTTTTCAATCACACTAGAAGATGAAACTTTGAAAAATGTCGTTATTGAAACGGCTCCTAAAAGTGCATGTTTTTGTTCTAACTTTTCCATGATTAGATATTCAAATTCTTCCATGTCCCCTTCCTTAATTGATGAATCTAAGACTTTCTGTACCGCTTCCTGTAAACATTCTAGCATAAATTTTGTTTCATAAGCCAATCTAATATTCATATAAGTTCTGCTCATATTCCACTCCTATATGTCTTTGTTATGAAGACAATTTTAACACTATTGATTTCGGAAGTCAAGCAAAAACATCAAGATATCTATTACCTTTACGACAGAATGAATCTTTTGAAATGTTGATTAAATAAGCATTATGTCGATTTAAATTTCTCAGTTTCAAACTCAAGTGTCTACAAGGGAGGTTCCGGTTCGCCCCCGGACACCGGTATAGTTGAGAAGACAAGGTTTATAAGCCTTGTCTTTTTGTTATGTCATAAGAAATTTCTTGAAATTGTTATTAATTTCATATAAATGCACATGATTAAAAGTTATAGAAAGTGATATGTTTGGGTAATTGTATCATAGCAAAGAACAGGTATTGTTTTGCTATTCATTACATCTCCATCAATAAAGTAATGACTTTTACTATCATAGTAAATCTTACCTAGGTAACTCCTATCTTTAGCTACTTCCCAAGAAGCAATATGGCCCGAAATAATAGCTTTATGAAATCTACCAATGGTAATTGGAAATTTGTTTGTAAATATCTTTGAACTCGTTAGTTCTTTCCAAAGCATTCCTGCTTCTTCATCAATGCCTGCATGAACAAAAATTTGGGTATCAGTTTCATAATAGCGTTTATCCCTATATCGTTTTTTAAACCAGTTTATGAATGGGTTGAATTTGATATTATTTTTAATTTCATTTCTAACACCTGTTTCAAAGTTGTTAGCATTCGATTTAAAAATATAGTTCAATTCCTCCGGAGAGAAGAAACTTTTTATTGTTTCTGAAAATGCAGAAGAAGTAGGCTTTTCTAAAATCAACCAATCATAAAACCATTCTTCATGATTTCCTAATAGAGTGATAATTTGATTAGGATAAAGTTCCTCAAGTTCAATTATTTTGGAAATAACTTGAAAAGATTGAGAACCATTGTCAATGTAGTCTCCAAGTAAGATAAGTCGACTTTGTTTATCAGATAAATCTATTTTATTGATAGATTTAATAAACTCATTGTAGTGCCCATGTATATCAGATATTGCGTATATTTTAGCCAAAGCGCCTCATCATTTCTTCATGTGAGATAGTTTTTTTCCACATTCCACCCATTTTTTATAAGCTTCATCAGCGACCTTAATATCATACATATCTTCAATTTTCTCTATAACAGCTTGTCTAATAAATTCAGTCTTTGTTGTATTATTTTCTTCAACAATAGTATTTAATAAAGAATTTAACTCTTGAGTAAATTGAACAGAAATTAGTGTAGTAACATCATTATTCATATAACAGCCACCTAATAGTTATTTTAGATACATTATACTCCTAGTCTAAAAGTTTCTCAATAAAAAATTTCACTTTTCATAACTTTTAATCATGTGCTTTTATATGAAATTAGTAATTATTAGTAACAATTCCAAGAAATTTCTTAGGACATAACAAAAAGACAAGGCTTATAAACCTTGTCTTTTCAACTATACCGGCGGCCGGGGTCGAACCGGCACGTCCTTGCGGACACTGGATTTTGA
>ERZ773214.2155-NODE-2155-length-10877-cov-12.480872_pt1 | contig 10877 bp, 4 predicted proteins | sample MGYA00511238_ERZ773214 | MGnify/ENA primary metagenome ERZ773214 (study PRJEB29015, sample SAMEA2738157) | human oral metagenome | biome: human oral; feature: human-associated habitat; material: saliva | place: China | collected 2259 ...
CGTCCGACTGGGAGGTCTGGAAGGCCTTCGTCAGGTCCGGGTAGAAGTAGTTCTTGCGCGCGAAGCGACAGTACTGCGCGATCTCGCAGTTCAGCGCCAGGCCGATCTTGATGGCGTACTCGACGGCCTTGCGGTTGACGACCGGCAGCGAGCCGGGCAGGCCGAGTGACACGGGGGTCACGTACGTGTTCGGGTCGCCGCCAAAAGCGTTGGGGGCAGCATCAAACATCTTGGTCGCCGTTCCCAGCTCGACGTGCACCTCGATGCCCAAAACCGGGTCGAAGCGGCGGGCGGCCTCGTCGTAATCCATGAGCTCACTCATCACTTTTCCTCCCAGGTAGCAGCGGGGCATGCGCCCGCGACGTCGGAGCTGAGGGCCTCCACGAGGGACGCCACCTTGTACATGACCAGGTCGCCGCGCGCCGGGGCGAGAACCTGGAATCCGATCGGCAGGCCCTGCGAGGAGACCGCGTTGGGGACGTTCATGCCGGGGATTCCCGCGAGGTTGGCGGGGATCGTGGCGACGTCGTAGAGGTACATGGCCAGGGGGTCGGAGGTCTTTTCGCCGAACTTGAAGGCCGTTTCGGGTGCCGTGGGCGACACGAGGACGTCAACCTGCTCGAAGACGGCGTCGAAGTCGCGCTGGATGAGCGTGCGGACCTTCTGGGCGCTGCCGTAGTAGGCGTCGTAGTATCCGGCGGACAAAACGTGAGTGCCCAGGATGATGCGGCGCTTCACCTCGTCGCCAAATCCCGCCTCGCGGGTGGCAGCCATGACCCGCTCCGCGGTGACGGGCCCCTCGGAGGGTTCGACGCGGATTCCGTAGCGCATACCGTCGAAGCGAGCCAGGTTGGAGGACACCTCGGCGGGCATGATCAGGTAGTAGGCACCCAGCGAGTATTCCAGGTGCGGGCAGGAGACCTCGACGATCTCGGCCCCGGCCTCGCGCAGCTGCTCGACGGTGGCGTTGAAGGCGTCGATGACGTCCTTCTGGTAGCCCTCGCCGCTCAGCTCCTTGACGACGCCGACCTTCAGGCCCTTCATGGTGCCCTGCGCAGCGACGGCCTCGACGGCCTCGGTGAGCGCGGGAACCGGCTCGTTCAGGGAGGTCGAATCGTTGGGGTCGTAGCCGCCGATCAGCTCGGTCAGGGCGGCAGCGTCGGCGACCGTGCGGGTGACGGGGCCGATCTGGTCCAGGGACGAGGCCATGGCCACCAGGCCGAAACGCGACACCGCGCCGTAGGTGGGCTTGGCGCCGACCGTACCGGTCACGAACGCGGGCTGGCGGATCGATCCGCCCGTGTCGGAACCGAGGGCCAGGGGAACCATGTAGGCCGCGACAGCAGCAGCGGAGCCGCCACCGGAGCCGCCGGGGATGCGCTCGGTGTCCCACGGGTTCTTGGTCGCACCGAAAGCGGAGTGCTCGGTGGACGAACCCATGGCGAACTCGTCCATGTTGGTCTTGCCGACGATGGGCAGGCCGGCTTCCTTGATCTTGGCGGTGACGGTCGCGTCGTAGGGAGGCTCCCAGTCGCCCAGGATCTTCGAGGCGCAGGTGGTGCGCAGGCCTCGCGTCACCACGTTGTCCTTGACGGCGATCGGCACGCCCGCCAGGCGGTGCAGGGTCTCCCCCGCCGCGCGGCGCGCGTCCACGTCGGCCGCGGTCGCCAGGGCGCCCTCACGGTCGATGGTGATGAATGCGTTCACGCGGTCCTCGATCGCGTCGATGCGGTCCAGGCACGCCTGGGTCAGCTCGACGGAGGTGATCTGGCCGGCGGCCAGCATGTCCGCCAGCTCGAGGGCGCTCTTCTTCAGCAGCTCGTTCATCAGTCCTCCCCCAGGATCTGCGGAACCAGGAACATGCCGTCCTGGGCGGCGGGCGCCTGAGCGAGCACCTCGTCTCGGTCCACGGTCTGCCCCACCACGTCCTCGCGCCACACGTTGGTGAGCGGGATCGGGTGGGACGTGGCGGGAACCTCGGGGGTGGCGACCTCGGACACCTTGGAGACGGCGTCGGCGATCGCGTCGAGCTCACCCGCGAAACGCGTGATTTCCTCGTCGGTCAATGCGATGTGGGCCAGGCCCGCAACGCGGGCGACCTCGTCAGTACTAATGCGTGACATGTGTGGCATCCTACCCGTATGCCTTTTTCACAGCGACGCCAACTCACCAGGCAGACGTGGAAGATCGTCAAGAAAGCCGGAATTGCTGTCCTCGCCGCGCAGGCGGCCGCGGTCGTGACGGTTCACGCGATCGACCGTATGCGCACCGCCCGGATCCCCGGTGGCGTGCATGGTTTCCCGACGCTGCCCCCCGCCGACACGCAGGTCGGCAACACGATGGCGCGCACGTACACGGAGGGGCACTCCCTGTACGAGGACATGCTGGAGGCCATCGAAGGGGCGACTCATCACATTTATTTCGAGACCTTCATCTGGCGCTCGGACTACTGGGGGAAACGCTTCAAGGACGCGCTGATCGACGCAGCGCGGCGCGGCGTCGAGGTTTTCTGCGTGTGGGACGGTTTCGGTGTCCTGAACCAGGACCCGCGTTTCTACCATTTCCCCGACATGCCGAACCTGCACGTGCGTAAGTTCCCGACGCTACGGTCGGGTTTCTTCACCCTGAATATCCGCCGAACGGGCCAGGATCACCGCAAGATCCTGGTGGTCGACGGTGAGGTCGGTTTCGTCGGCGGCTACAACATCGGCGACCCGTTCGCTAACGAGTGGCGCGACACCCACGTGCGCATCACGGGCGAGGCCGTGTGGGAGCTGGAAAACGGCTTCGTCGACTTCTGGAACCATTTCCGCCCCAAGACGTGCCCGGAGCTGCCGGATCAGGGGGCGCGCGCGTGGAGCGCGGACGTGACCGCGCAGTTCAACCTGCCGCACTACCTCCTCTACCCGATCCGCGGCATGTACATCGACGCGATCGAGCGCGCGACCGACCGCGTGCTCATCACGACGGCGTACTTCATCCCTGACCGCGAGGTCCTCGGCTCCCTGATCGCCGCCGCCCGCCGTGGCGTGCGCGTGCAGGTGCTGATCCCCGAGTATTCCAACCACATCCTGGCGGACTGGGTGGCGCGCCCCTACTACGGCGAGCTGCTGCGCGAGGGCGTGGAAATCTGGTTGTACCGTCACGCGATGGTGCACTCGAAGACGATGACGGTGGACGGGCGCTGGTCGACGATCGGCACGGCGAACATCGATCGCCTGTCGATGCGCGGCAACTACGAGGTATGCCTGCAGTTCTTCTCCCGCCCGCTGGCCGCGCGCATGGAGGAGATTTTCGCGAACGACCTGACGACGGCACGCCGCCTGACGATCGACGAGTGGGAGAAACGCTCGATGATCACCCGCGTCGGCGAGGTGCTGCTCGGCCCCTTAGAGCCCTTCGTCTGAGCCATTCGAACAGTCGCGGGGCAGCTCAATCTTGGTCCCCCAGCTGCTCTGCCTCAGCATTCTGCCGGTCTGCTTCTTTCTCGTACTCTTCTGCGAGTCCCCTAAGAAGTGCGGCTGTACGCGGCCACCGCGCGTCCATTTCACACGCCTGGGCCCGGTATCGCGCAGCCAAAGCGGTTTCCTGAGCGCCTCCTTCGTAGGCTCCACGGAACGTAACGCCTCTGCGGTTCAAACGTCCCCTGAAGAGCCCCCGCTCGAGCTGCGGTTTCCGCAGGGACTCGATCAAGTCCCGCACTGCTTCTGCGGGCCACATACCATCATTACCATCGGGGCTACTTGCTAGAACTTCACCGATTTGGCCATCGTAGTTGTGTTCACCTTCATCAGCTCGGAGCAGCTGTCTCGCACCATCGACCCAGTGTGCGAGATATACACCGTCGACAGACCCGTCGGCGCGCAGCCCCGGCAAGCGCCTCCAATGGAATAGAACTCTAAAGCACCTCTGCTTGTAGACACGTTGAATTTCCTCAGAATTTTCGTTGCTATCGACCAAAAATACGCTCGATACCAACCGAGCAAACTCGACAAAATTACTTCCCAGATATTCATAAAGCGCGTTAGAAGGCTCATGATTAGGAAGGTAGTCGAAATACTGGAACTCCAACATTGCAAGCTCAGGAGGGGTCGGCTCCACTCTTTCAAGCCAGCTGAGAAGATCCGCAACCATATTACTAAGACCACGCCCACCGACTTGATCAGATGCTCCAATTAGACAACCTAACGCTTCTACAACTCGTTCGGGAGTCGGCTCCGGACCGTCATGCAGCATGAACCACAAAAGGGCAATCGCCTGGGAGACACATCCTCGCTTCAGAAAGAGATCAACCGCCTGTTCCCTACCTTCGCGTTCTATAGCGGTAACGTTCATGCATTCCCAGTACGCTTGCGCAAGCAATGGCTCAAATTCACCAACTAGTTCCCAGTAGGCCTTCTCAGCGGGCAACGCAGCGACAAACCGTTTACTACCATCTCTCGTGAGCAAACTGGATCTCAGGACCTCACTCGCCCAAGCAACCCCTCTCTCCACAGCGACGTATTGAACGAAAGCAGAAGCGGATTGATAAAGGCCTGCCGATTCATCATCCAGCCACGTCAATATTTCTGGTTCAAGCTCAGGGGCTTCCCTCGCAATGCAAAGTCCAGCAACCACAGGATCCTTTACATTCTGCACAAAAAATCGAAGCTTCTCCACACCCCACCCCACAACAACCCTCATCGCATCACTTCGCATATCCCAAAGACAATCAGAAAAGCCGGCATCAAACATCGTGAGTCCAGATACGACTATTCTTCCTTCATCGTCAAATAGCCAAGCAAAACGCCTAGGGTCATCATACGGCTCAATTTTCTTCATGACATCAATAAAGGGCTGAAGCTCTTCAACACTCAGCGATCCAATAGCCCAAGGGGCAGCCTGACACTGTCGAACAGTAGAGCCAATTAACGACCAAATCTCAAACAAATCATCAGCACTCCAACCCCCTCGATCAATCGTCTCTGAAAGTAAATCGAGCACCCGCAAACGATCTTCCTGCGAAATGAGTTCCAGGATTGAAAGTAACCATAACCAACGATCAAGTACACATTCAGCGAATGAGAGCATAATCTGGACTAGTTCGTGAATACACAATTCGACTTCATCTACATGAAAAGAGCGTTTCTTGACGTCCCAATCACGATAGACAGGTTCACATGGCTCGACCGTAAACCCTCCAGGCGATAACATTCTTTTAACTAAATCCCAAGCGATTTCTGGATACTCACTGAGAGCCCATTGAACGATCATTTGCTTGTCCCCACGACTCGCAACACTCAATCGATGGCGAATTGAAAGAACTTTGTCCAAAGTGTCCAGACACTCACCTCGCGCCTTCTGATCAGGAGCTAAATCAGCCAACAAAACTGCCAAACGCGCAGCCTTACTAAAATCATCAGGAGACCAGCACAGGCACTCAATTGCCATTAGAAGATTATGGACTGATACCGACGAGTTGAAAACATTAGATTCAGCGCTTCGAAATAGCGTACTCGTGACAGGCGCCTCCCCATTGAGGTCATCCTCAAAACATTGGAGAAATACACTTGGCGAAGCCTCCGCAAGAAACGGCAGATACGGGGCAAGACGGCTGAGCACATGACCAGATCGCTCATGGAGTGCGGCACTTAGCAGACTCTTGACGATTTCATCAACACACTGACCTATGGGTCGCATACGCCCTGCTTGCTTCGAACTGGCCGCAGCTAGAACAAGACTCCGCGCCACTCCCTGACGCAGGGATGACGACACCAGAGACTCCCTCGCATCGTACTGCGCAATGATAGAATCTTTAAGCGACAATCCTTCCAGCGGATCTTCACAGGTCAGAACATATTCCGCAAACTTCTTCCAGCAAGCTCTATGACTGTTGGACAGCTTTGGCAACAGCAATGCGGCCACATCCACTGCATCAACCATACTCCACCTCCCACCTGAACGAATAAAGGGAGGATCAAGGGGATGCCTATCTAACAACTCATCTAGTAGAAGATTAATCTCGCCCACTTCTTCATTGACGAAGTTTGAAATTGTATCGCGGTCACCTGAATGATCCGCATCCCACGTACCGACCAGAACCAACGGGGCCAAGACAGCAACAGTTCCACGGTCTTGCGCCCACTCCGGCCGACTCCTGTGCATATCAAGCGAAATGTAACGGTAGAAGCCACTCATACTTCTACGAGACAAAGCTACGAGCTTATCTGCCAACGAACGTTCCAGTCCTGCACTAACAAGAAGAAAATAACCAATATTTCGATCAATTTTTGACAGTTTTACACTATTCCCATCTTGGCTACCAGCATTCACTTCTGCAATTGGACGAATTACACTATGACTGTTATTCAGAGCAAGCCCGATATCTGGATTATCGAAGACAGGAATCATTATCAGACTTGAACATTGCATTGCCAAGTGGCGCCAAGCTTCAGGTTCAGATACAACCAACGCTCGCTCAAGTTCAACGTGATCCTCTTGAAGTAAAACTGCATGGCAAAATGCGAGCGCGTCATTACACCATGCTGCTTGAACGGTGGACACAGTGCCCTCCCGACTCAAGAGCTGCATCAGCCTTTCCGATTCATCGTGTCGCCCTGCAGTGTGAAACTCGGGAGGCACTTTAATCTTGCAATTTCTACGGAGTTGTTCCCACCACGATGTGAGGGTCTGGGCACCTGAGACGGGCTTCTCACGTAGCTCAGATAGCCACAAGTGGACGGCTGGCACCGACTGAAGCCATCCTTCTAGGCGATGCGCATCAAAGGCTTCTACCGATGCAAATTTCTTTTCATTGCTTCGTTGCTTCGACCACTCTGCTGCTCCGGCCCAGTTTCTGGGTGTAGCAAAGACAAAAATTTCGTCCGACTTTCCAACGATTTGCTCGGCTCGCTTGTTGTAATCTTCGTCGGCCTTGGATTTCGGATGCCGGTTCGTTCCGAATTCAAAGCGCAGCTCGCCCGTGGGTAAGAATGAAGACCCGTCGGACGTAGCCGTTCCATCCCATCCCGGCGCAGCAGTCCCTCCGCGAGCCCGAATGTTGATGTTCGAGACACCCGGCGTCTGCGCGAGCAGCCTCCGCATGAGCTCGGGGAAGACCCCCTTTGATTCTTGGGTGTCAGCCCAGCGATCCAAATCTAGCGCATTGACCAAGAGCGGGTTGCTATCCATATCAGCAACCTACACCGACGCCTCTTCTTCTGTTGTCTAATCAGGCAGCGGGGTGAAACTATACTGCGTTCATCAACCTGTCAGGCCCATATTCGGCCCCTTAGAGCCCTTCGTCTAAAGCCCGGCCTCGTTATAGGCCGACTCCCGCCAGGCCTCCCTCAAGGAGGTCGGCGAACTGCTGCTCGGTAATGACCGGAACGCCCAGCTCCCTGGCTTTCTTTTCCTTGGTGCCCGCGCCCGGTCCGGCGACCACGAGCGAGGTCTTCTTCGAGACCGAGCCCACCGCCTTGCCGCCGCGCGACGTGATCGCTTCCTTGGCGCCCTCGCGGTCGTATCCGGGCATTGCGCCAGAGACGACGATCGTCAGACCAGCGAGCACGTCCGAGGCCGGCTCGGGCGCCTCATCAGCCATGCGCACACCCGCGCGCGCCCACGCCTCAAGCACCTCCAGGTGCCAATCGACCGTGAACCAGTCGCGCAGGGAGCGTCCGATTTCCTCGCCCACACCCTCGACGGCGGAGAGCTCCTCGACCGAGGCGGCGCGCAGGGCGTCCATCGACAGGAATCTCTCTGCGAGCGCGCGGGCGGCCGTGGGGCCGACATGTCGAATGGACAGGGCGACGAGGACGCGCGCGAGGGGCTGGCTCTTGGCCTTCTCCAGCTCGGCGAGCATCTTTTCGGTGCCCTTGGAGGCGCTGGGCTCGATCGGCTCGAAGACAGTCTGACCGCGCAGCTTGCGGGGCTTGTAGGCTTTCGTCCAGAAGTAGCGGACCTGCTTGAAGTCCCCGGTTTCTTCGCCCTTCTTCTTGACGGGCTTCCACACCATGACATCGCGCAAGTCCTCGGCGCGCAGGTCGAAGAGCGCGGCCTCGGTGCGCAGGGCGGGGGCCTGCGGGGCGGGCAGGAGTTCTTCGGCGCGGGTGATCTGCTCGCCGTGGGGCAGCTCGCGGCCGCCCTCGAGGGTGAGGACGGTGCCGTCCTCCAGGGTCACGCTATGGCCGGCGACCAGGGCGGCGGCCACCTCGTCGCGGTCGTTTTCGGGCTGGGTCATGGCCAGCGCTGACTCATCCCCGAGACCCTCCACGTCCAGGGCGCTTCTCGCGCCGACGTGGGCGAGGCGCTCGGTGATCTGCGCGGGGCACGCCCCCTTGTTCGGGCAGCGCAGGTCGACGTCGCCTTCCTTCTCCTGGACGAGCGTCGTCCCGCAGGAGGGGCACTCGGTGGGCATCACGAAGGGACGCTCGGAACCGTTGCGCGCGTCCTCTACGGGGGCGACGATCTCGGGGATCACGTCGCCCGCCTTGCGCAGGACGACAAGGTCGCCGATGAGAACGCCCTTACGGGCGACCTCCTGGGCGTTGTGCAGGGTCGCACGCGCGACGTTCGAGCCCGCAACCAGCACGGATTCCATAACCCCGTAGGGGGTCACGCGACCAGTGCGGCCCACCTGGACGCGGATGTCGAGCAGGCGCGTGTGGACCTCCTCGGGCGGGAACTTGTAGGCGGCCGCCCAGCGCGGCGTGCGCGAGGTCGAGCCGAGGGAACGCTGCAGGTCCAGGTCGTTGATCTTGACGACGACGCCGTCGATCTCGTGTTCAAGATCATGGCGCTTTTCTCCAAGCTCAGCAATACGCTCTTCGATGGCCTTCCGGCCCGTGAGCACGCGAGTGTAGGGCGAGACGGGCAGGCCCCAGTCGCGCAGCTGCTCGTACCAGCCCATCTGGGTGGTCGGCTCGGTGAAGTCCTCCCCGGCCTCGACGAAGCCGATGCCGTGGGCGACCATCGCGAGGGGGCGCTTGGCGGTCTCGGCCGGGTCCTTTTGGCGCAGGGATCCGGCGGCCGCGTTGCGCGCGTTGACGAAAGTCTTTTCCCCGGCCTCGACGCGGGCCTCGTTGAAGGCGGCGAAGTCGGCGACCGGGAAGTAGACCTCGCCGCGCACCTCGATGCGCCTGGGCACCGTGCCGGTCAGGGTCTGCGGGATCGACGCGATCGTGCGGGCGTTGGCGGTGACGTCCTCGCCGACGTAGCCGTCGCCTCGGGTGGCGGCGCGCACGAGGCGGCCGTTCTCGTAAAGAAGGTTGATGGACAGGCCATCGACCTTCACCTCGGTCGTCATCTCGAGGTCGGCAATGCCGGTGGCCTCGGCCATGCGATTCTCCCACCCGGCGAGCTCCTCGAGGGAGAACACGTCGTCGAGGGACATCATCTGGGCGAGGTGGCGCACCTCGGTAAAGCCGGTGTCGACGCTGCCGCCCACGCTCATCGTGGGCGAATCCGCGCCGCGCAGCTGCGGGTAGCGCTCCTCGATCTCTTCGACCTCGCGGTACATGCGGTCATAGTCTGCGTCTGAAAGACGAGAAGACTGTCGGAGATAGTATTCGTAACGCGCCGTGTTGACTTGCAAAGAGCGTAGCCTGTGCAAGGTGCGATTATGCTGCCTCTGCAGCTCTTGATAAGCGAGTGCAGCGTAAGTTATTGTTCTCAGCCCATCTGTAACCGATATTTGCGAATCCTTGCCGTCGACAGCTCGAGAACTTCCGTCCTCCCCCAATGATGACGTATGATCGCCAAAACTGCGCCCCAATACACTTAACGACGACATCAACTCCAGGTATCGCTCATAAGGCCGCTTCATCAAATCGTCAAGCCACACTCGATTCCGCTCAACTGCAACTTTCGCAGCATTAGCAGCCCTCTGAAGCGCCTCAGCTAATTTCCTATTCTGATGAGGAAGCTCCGCAAGACGGGCTTTAATATCGGACACATGCGAAGAACCTCCATTTGAAAATTGGTTCGCCAATATGCTAATTGACGGAGCCGACTCAATAAAACGCCGATACGAACTCTCCTCCGAAAGACTAGATCTCACTCGCTGCTGACCAGTTACTTTGTCAGCAAGTTCGATAATTCTCTCAAGGACAGCAACTATATCCTGGTTGGAGCTTACGTTATTTTTATTATCGGAAGTCCCGCACTCTTCAGAAAATGAATCGCTCACTTTCGGAGACTCTGTTTCCACAGAAGTTGAAGCAAAGGTATCAGCGGTCCGAATAATTAATTCTTCATCTTGCTCTAGAAGCTTCTGAAGCAGCCTGTCGGCATTTTCAACATGGGGGCGTTCAGCTTCAACCCACTGACTAAATGCCAATTCAAGAGCTGATTGAACCCTCGTACGTTCTGCACGCTGTGTTCCATCTGCATCCTGCAAACGGTGAATCTCTAAACAACGAAGAGCCCACTCCATTCTTTCAGAAGCCTCACTATAGGCGGCGTGAGCCTCGTTGATGCGCTCAACGAGGTCGTTGTAGCGGTCGCGTGTCGTCTCGAACGTGGAGTCAGCCATGGGGTCCATTCTTGCATTTCGGGGCGCGAGCGCTCGGGGAGCTAGGCGCTCGGGCGCAGGAGGTGGCCATAGACACACGGGCCCGCGCGGAAGTTATCCACAGGGTGTCGGGAGCACCTCGGGTTATCCACAGGGGCGTGTGCGCCGCTTGAAGGCGCGAGGCGCCCGCGCGATCGTTGGTGCATGAGCGATTCGGGTTGCCTGGCACGATCTGCCCTGCGAGCGGACCTCCACCTGGCGTGCGTGGACGGGCCCGACGTGGGGCTCGTTCTCGCGCCCGGTGTGGTGGGCCGCACCGGGGATGTTCCCCTGTCGTGCGCGAGCGTCGCACGCGAACACGCCGGTTTTTCCACGCGGGGCGGGC
>ERZ773214.2156-NODE-2156-length-10876-cov-5.377599_pt1 | contig 10876 bp, 7 predicted proteins | sample MGYA00511238_ERZ773214 | MGnify/ENA primary metagenome ERZ773214 (study PRJEB29015, sample SAMEA2738157) | human oral metagenome | biome: human oral; feature: human-associated habitat; material: saliva | place: China | collected 2259 ...
ACTACTTTGCAGCTTGCTGAAACACAAACTGATCCAATCAATTTAAGTGTTAATGATATGGCTGTTAGTAGAACGGTTAAGGAAGTATTAGATACTCTTTGTTTGTTTAAACAAATAAGAAGTGAGAATTTTGATGAATACCAGTTTTCGATAAATGAAACTGATGAAAAGGCATTTGATTTACAAAGGTTTAAAAATCCTGATGTGCGTTATTATGCATGTGTTATTGATAAAAATAGGGCCGGTCCAAAACCAAAACTATTATTTAGATTGAATTTAGCATATAACTACTGGGAGGAATTGGGTTATTTAAGACTTAAAAATCGTCCTTATGAGGGTGGTCAATAATTTAGGAGTTTAATATGGAAAATAATGAAAGATTAAATGAAATTAATAATTCTGAAGTTGAAAAATTGCTTATTGGAAAAATGCAGGATATTTTTAGCGAAAATAAAACTAGATATTTTAATGAGGGAATTAATTTAGATGGTATTTCTGTTTCTAATGTAGATGGTAAAGTTGTTTACGAGGTTATGGAGAGGGATGCTTATGGATTTGATAGAAGGAGCTATTATGGTGGTGATGGTAAATTAATATTTACCGATTCTTCAAAATTTGGACTTCCTGTTTTTGCTACTAAAGGTTTGGGAAAAGAGATTGCAAAAGAACCTGAAAAAGTTGATAGATTCAAAGATGCTTATGAAGATAATGATAAATTATCGGATAGGGATATTAATAAAAATAAATATGACAAAGCTACAATAGATGTTATTGCGAAAAATATTAATGCGGATTCGAAAGATATTGATGTTACAGAGTATGATGTAAATGAGATTCAAAATGCAAAAATTAAAGTTGATAGTATTGATAAGAGTAAGATAGTTGGAGAATTTAAAGGAGATGAAGCGGTAACTTATCGTGATTCTTTAAATTCAATGCTTGGTGGAAATTATGTGAAGATATTGTTTGCTAAAGATGCTAATAATAGAGTTGTAGCATATGGGACTGATGAAAAAGGTGTTTTAACTCCAATTCAATTAAAGCAGTTTCCTATGGGACCATATAAAACAAATGTAATTGATAGGGATGGAGTGATTAGAGATAATGTTACTCAATCTGGAATTTGTATTTCTGGAATGCAAAATATGGATGAAGGATTGTCTATTAATATTAATCAATTTGGAAAATTTGAAGTAACTTATACAAGGAATATGTTATCTAAAAATCCAATTGGAGCAGTTATAGCTGATTCAAGAGCTTATAATAATGATCAAATGATGAAATTGGTTGATAGATATCATGTTACTAGGGATGAAATTGAAGAAGATAATAAAATGGTTAATAGTTGTGATAAAAGAAATGATCATATTATCAAATCTGATTTAATTGCAACTGATTCTGAAATATATCTTAAGAATGGAATTTTTGATCCTGAAGTTTCTAGAAAGTTATATCATGAACTTAATGGTAATATGGAGGATTTTGATAATATCGTAAAATTGGCAAAAGCTAATGTTATTGATTCGAAATCTAAGGGAGCTGATGATTTAATTAATGATTATGAAAAGATAATTAGAAGACCTGTTGATAGAGAAAGAAAGGTTGATCATCCTTTACCAGAGATGGGAAAACGTGAATGGTAATTTTATGAATGTTTTAGGTATAATTGTTGCAGAACAAGAAGAATATAATGCAATTGTTAAAATTATTGATGAATATGAATCTAAAAATGTTTATGGGCTAGAATTTATAGTTGGAAATATTGATAATGTAAAAATTGTTTTAGTTAGAGCTGGTGTTGGTAAAGTTAATGCTGCTAGAACTACTCAAATTTTAATTGATAAATTTGAAAATAGTATTTTTATAATTTTATAAGATAAATTCTAATTAGTATCAAAATAAGAGCTAAAAAATCAAAAATTTACTAGTTTTAATTTTCAGATTTTTGAAGATTAAATTTACATTATTCTGAAAAAATGTTATAATATGTTTACTATCTAAGATGTATTTTGCGAAAAGATAAGTTTTACTTTATTGCTAGCCAATAAAACAAGGTTATGTGAAGTAATTTGAAATAAATAGGGAGGGGAAGATTATGTATCGTACAAAAAAATATTATGATAATAAGTTGTATATTGTTCAATTTATTACCATAATTTCTATATTACTAAGAACTATAGTAAATTTAACATCAATTTTTATTATTCAAGTTATCTTGGATAGTTTAATATCTAAAGACTTTGAGAAAGTTTATCATTTTGTTAAATATTTGATAGTAGTATTAGTATTTTATTTTTTATTGTTATTTCTTTCTCAATATTTTTTAAGAAAACTTTTCTTTCTTGGAAATTTTTCTGTTTTAGAGTATTTTTATGATAAGTTTTTAAAAAGTGAATATAATGATTTTAAAGAAGTAAAAAGTGGTGAAATATTATCTAAGTTAACGTCAGATAGTATAAAGATATCAGATTGGTATTCTCAAGGTAAAGTTATTTTAGTAACGCAGTCTTTTATTTTGTTTTCTATATTGATGTTTATGTGTAGGTATAATGTTTCGATAACACTTATATTATTCTCTGTAATATTGGCGTGCTTCTTTATTATAAAACAAATAAGTAAGAAGCTTTCGAATTGTATGAAGAGTGAACAGAAATTATTAGGTGAAACTAATCAATATATACTTCAGTCAATATTAGGTTATTTTGATTTAAAGCAATTAAACAAAGAACAGTACTTTATAGATTACCTTAAAGAGAACATTATAAATAAAAGAATAAAGGTTAATACTGATTTAGCAAAGTATTTCTCGCTATATGTAGGTATATCCGCTACTGTTGCATTTATACTACCTATTGTCTCTCTATTACTTTCAGTGTATTTTATAATATATAAAGATTTTTCCGTAGGTTCGGCTATTGCAATATTTTCTACAGTTAGAATGTTAGATGAACCTATAAATTCTATATCAGATAAAATAACTGTTAGGCAGACTGCTCATAAGATAGAAAGTGAGTTGTCTAAGACTTTCAATAATAAAAGCAATGAAGAGAAAGAAGTATTAAAAATAAGTAAATTTAACAGTGTAAATGTGAACATAGCTAGTTTTTATTTTAAAGACAATCTGATTTTATCTGATTTTAGATTAAACATAAATAAGGGTGATTTTCTAGTTCTAAAAGGAAGAAGTGGAGTAGGAAAGACGACAGTATCTAATCTTATATTAAGAAATTTGCAAGAGGGTGCATATAAGTTAGATGGTGAAGTCTTAATCAATGAAAAAGATATATATAAGAATAATATTCAAGTTTTAGGAGAATTTTTGAAAGTAAGTCAAGAACCATACATATATGAAGCTACAATAAGAGATAATATTCTCTTAGGTGATTCATACGAGGATAGACTTGATGAGATAGTTAGATTATTACATCTGCAAGAATTGATTGATAAACTAGGATATGATTATTTATTGAAAGAAAACGGAAAAAACTTAAGTGGTGGAGAAAAGCAAAGACTAGAGTTGGCTAGAATATTAATAAGAAGACCTGAGTTTATTATTTTGGATGAACCAACAAGTGCTATGAATACCAACTTGAGTGAATTAATAGTAGAAAACATTTTTAACTACTTAAAAGAACACAATATTACAAGTTTGATAATAACTCATAGTAAGGAATTTGATAAATTTGCCACAGATATTATAGAAATTAAATAGAATTAAGAATAATATTATAAAAAATTATCGCAGATAAGTAATACTTATACATGGAGTTAGATACTAGTGACTTAGGATTTTGATTTTATAAAAATTAATTTTCCTAAGTCTTTCTTTGTCGTTTTATATAAGATATATTTTGAAGGTGCTGAATAAAAAGTTTCAAATTTTGGAAAGTTTATATGAGAATTTTAGATATAGTACTTTATTGATATCTAATTTCGCTTTATAAAAACTTTTTAGGTATTTAACAAACTGTATTATTGTGACTCGATAAAATCGATTTCTCAAAAATAAAGATTTTTGAGGATCTCTTTATAAGATAAATTGTAATTCATTTTTAAAAGTGATATTATATGAATATAAGGGGTGAGGATTATGTCAAGAGAAGAAAAATTAAGAACTATTATTAGTACGATAGATAATTCAGAATACAGTGCTAATAAGAAAACTACTAATAATAAATGTATGATGAGAACATTTAAAGAAGCTAATGATACTTGGCTAGCTGAAGCGTATTCTAAGAAGAAATATGCTGATTATAAACCATTTCAATTCGTTGATGGAGAGGGAGTAAGGTGTTCAATATATTTAAGTGGTTGTTTATTCGCTTGTAAAGAATGTTTTAATGAAAGTATTCAAAATTTTAATGCAGGTCAATTATATACGAAAGAAATAGAAGATCAAATAATCCAGGATTTAAGTAATTCTTATGTGCAAGGACTAACGATTTTGGGAGGAGAGCCGTTTCTTAATACTCAAGTAGCTAAATCTTTAGCGAAAAGAGTAAGAGATGAGTTCGGTTCAACAAAAGATATCTGGGTCTATAGTGGTTATACATATGAACAGCTCCTAAATGGTAGTGAGGATAAAAAGGAATTATTAAGACTGTGTGATGTCTTGGTAGATGGCCCATTTATGATTTTTCTAAAAGATTTAAGCCTTAGATTTAGAGGAAGTAGTAATCAAAGAATTATAGATATAAAACATTCTAGTAAAGATAATGTAGTTCTGTATATGGATTAAGTTCGAATATAATGAAATTACTTTAACTAGTAGGTATTTCATGATATAATAGTTAGATTAACAATTAGGGATAGATGATATCTCTAATTGTTTTTGTTAATTAATTTATAGAGAGGAGATTAAAAGTTGAAAAATATTATAGAGATTTTTAGAAATGATATAAAAGAAGTATTTAGAAAAACTAATACGTGGATAATTATAGTAGGATTGATATTTTTACCATCAATGTATGCATGGCCGAATATACTATCTTCATGGGATCCGTATGGACATACTAACAATATAAAAGTTGCTGTGACCTCAGAAGACGCTGGAGCGACTGTTGATGGAAAAGAGTTAAACCTAGGTAATAGTTTAGTTGAGGGATTAAAAAATAATAAAAATCTAGATTGGCAGTTTGTATCTAATAAAGAAGAAGCTGAAAATGGAGTAAGAATAGGTGATTATTACGCAAGTATAGTTGTACCAAAAAACTTCAGTCAAGATATGACGTCTGTTAGTAGAACAGAACCTAAGCGAGCCACTATAGAATATACGGTTAATGAAAAAATTAATGCTATTAGTCCAAAAATAACAAACAGTGGTGCTTCTGCAATAGCTAATAACATTAGTAAAAACTTTGTAGAAACAGCTAATGGTATAATTTTTGAAAAACTGCATGAAGCGGGAATAAAATTTGAAGAAAATCTTCCGTCGATTGAAAAAGCAAAAGAGGAAATCTTTAAATTAAATGATAACTTTTCTACATATGAAAGTACTTTAAGTGAATTAATTGGAAAAGTGGAATACGGGTATAATATTTTAAACAATGTTCAAAACACACTTCCAGAAATAGATAGAGTAGCTACAAATAGTATTATGATTGCTGATAAGGCTGGAATCACTATTAATAATATACAGGGATTCAATGAAAGATTATTACCAATTATTAATAGTCATCTTAATGTTGTGGAGGAAGTATCTAAAGAAGCTAATGTGATAGCAAAAGAGTTGCAAAAGAAACCAGATAAAACGGAAGAAATAAAGGCAAGACAGAAAGCTTTAGATAGTAGACTACAAGCGAGTACAGAAAGATTACAACTAGTAAAGAATATTTTTGAGTATTTTAATAGATTATCAAATGAGAGATTATTTAATAATCAACTTGAAAGAGTAACTACTTTATCGAATGATATTACGGCGATAAAAGAAGTAAATAATAATATCTACAATAAGATGGATCATTATGATGAGATAGCAGATACTGTAAAAGAGGAATTTGTAAATAAATCTGCTAGAATTAATGAAGTTTCTTCAAATATGAATTCTAAATTGAATGTTGAAGTTGCCCCTTTAATCTCTCAAGTTCTTAGTAAGGCAGAGGTTAATATCGATAAGGTAAGTGGTATAATTGCTGGGGCACAAGGAGAACTACCTGCAGTAGAAAGAAAATTATCAGAAACTGAGGTGAAAATAAGTAATGCATATGGAAAACTATTATCATTACAAGCCCAAATGCCATCTGCTAAGAGTAAAATTCAAAAGTTAACGGATGAAATTAAAAAGGCTGACAGCGGTATAGATAAAAATCAACTGTTTAATTTATTAAAGGTTGACTATAAACAACAGGCAGAGTTTTTTGCAAATCCTGTTAAACTTCAAGAGAATAAGCTTTACCATATAGAAAACTACGGTTCAGCTATGACACCATTCTATACAGTTCTTTCTATCTGGGTTGGTTCATTATTAATGTCTTCGTTATTAACTACTAAGGTAGAAGATGAGGAAAATAAATATAAACCATATCAAAAATATTTTGGTAGAGGGCTACTGTTTGTAATTATATCGTTATTCCAAACATTAATAATTACATTAGGGGATATGTATGTTCTTGGAACGCAAGCGACCTCACCATATAGGTTTGTATTATATGCATTATTAATATCGCTGCTATTTTCTTCGATTATTTATACAATAGTGTGTATTCTAGGAAATGTAGGTAAAGCAGTTTGTATAGTGCTGTTAGTATTACAATTAGGAAGTTCGGGGGGAACATTCCCAATTCAAATGACTTCAGAATTCTTCCAAGCGTTATATCCAAAAGTACCATTCACATATTCTATAAGTCTACTACGTGAAGCGGTAGGTGGGGTATATATTCCAGCGGTAGAACGTGATATTAAGATATTATTTATTTATCTAATTGCCGTTCTTGTAGGAGGAGCAATTCTAGTTAGTCTAAAAGCACGTTCTGCTAAATTAAGTAGAGAAAGAGAACGTTCTAAGTTATTCTTGTAGAATATAATTTTTAAAATAGATATATAATAATAGTAGAGTGATTCAAAGGAATTGATTAATACAGTCAAAACTTTTGAGTCACTTCTTTTGTTTGTTTTCTCATACTAAATGAAAAAACTTAGTATTTATGATATAATTAAAAGATAAAACCTTAAAATATAGAGGATAAATTATGGTTAAAACATTAGATAGAACCAAAGACATCTTCTTAGATACGATGCTTTTGGGAAATGAAATATTAACGAAAAAAATAAAAACAACTAATAAAACAAAAATTACAGTAGTCTTAGCAGCATATAGAAGTGTTGATAGACTAGAAAGTATTGTAAAAGACATTTTTAATCAAAGTTTTCAAGAATTTGAAATAATAGTAGTTGATGATCTTTCTGATTCTGAGATAGAAGAAGCGGTAGCCGTATTAGATAATAACAAAATTAACTACATAAAAAAACAGCTAGGTTCTAATTCGTCAGCGAAAAACTGTGCTTTGGACTTTGCTAAAGGAGAATATGTAGTTTTTGTTGAAGAGAGTTCAAAATTAAAATCAAATTATTTGGAATTACTATTTAATGAAGTATCACAGAAAAATCTTGATATAGCAATGTTAACTAGAAATGGTTATCCAAGCATACTAAATGAAACTGTATCATCAGGACAAGATTATTTAATAGAAGAAATTAAGAGATTAAAAAGTGATTTGAATTATAATGTTACTTCTTGTATTTTCAAGAAAAAATTCTTAGATGTTTATAATTTAAGATTCCAAGAAGATATGTTAGCTTTAGAAAATTTATATTTCAAATTACGCGTCTTTGATGTTGCGGGTAAAGTAAGTCAAGTAGCAAAAGTTGGTTACAAAGATTTACAAGAAAATAAATCTGTAAGAAACAATGCGATGATTGAAGCTTCAACGAGAAGAATAATGATTGTATTTAATAAAATTGAAGAATTTAAACAAAATAAAAAATATGAAGAAAGTTTGAATCTATTATGCGGATATCTACTTTTTGATGTATTAAGAATGCAGGAAAATATGTCCGAGGAAATAGAAATATTAGATCTAATAAAATCAAGAAAAAATTATTTTGATAGTGACACATTCATTAATAAAACGATGATAGCAATGTCTCCGATAATGTTTGCAAATCATCTTAACAGAAAGGATAGGAGATAATTATGAGGCGAATATTACATAATGTGTTTTCATATGCGTTCATAGCCTTGTTTACAATAGCTTTAACCTGGGCATATGTTGCACCATTTGTCTATGAAAGAATATTAAATCCGTTGGCACTTCTGTTAGGAGTTCCAGTGGTTTTCATACTGTTTATTTATGCAGTAAAAAAAGTGTTATCAACAGATGAAGTTGGATTAAAAAAGTATAATCGAATTATTATACTAGTATATTTAGTATTTCAGGCGATTATTTTATCTATGGACACACTGAACTTTTCGGATGGTGCAGAAATAGAAAATGAAGCACACTATATGCTAAACTATGGAAAATTCTCAGGTGAAAGATATTTTTTAGTTTATCCTAATAATATTACACCGACAATTATTCTATACTGGATATATCGTATCGCCGCATTCCTACATATATCAGAAGTGTGGACATTACATATATTCTGTTTCTTGGTAACAACAGCGACAATATTTTTAACATATAAAACAGCTGGAAAATTACTTACAAAACAAAAGCAAACGATAATTTTAGGATTAATGATATTATACATTCCTTTTCAAATGTATAGTTTATTCTATTACTCTGATACATTAATGGTAATTATGGTTGCTTTAATAATATATGTTCTTATACCATCAGATGGAAGTTTTATCTTTAGAACAAAGCATATTGTAGCAGTAGCTATTCTAGTTGCATTTGCATGGAACTTAAGATCTAATATAATTATTATTTTACCAGCATTAATAGTGTACTTACTATTTTTCAAATGGTATAAAAATTTAGTATTATTATTAGTGACCTTTGGAATTGCATTTGTATTCTTTGGAAAAGGATTCGATATGCTGTGGGCGCACTATGGATTTTGGAAAGATGATGGCTATAAGTTCCCGATGTTACACTGGGTAATGATGGGAATGAGTATCCAAGGTGGAAGTTATAATTGGCAAGACTTCCAATTTACATATCTTAGTCAAAATAAGATGACAGATGATCTAGGCTTATTCTTTAATAGATTAACTCATAGACCAATCTTCCTTAACTTACTTATGGTAGTTCTTAAAGTAAGAGGAAATTGGAGTGATGGTACTATTAACTATACGAATGGTACACGTGCACTAAGAGATGGTGATGGTTTCTTGTGGCAACTTTTCTATGGAAGTAATAATAGTTTCTTCATATATCTTTCTCAAATGATGTATGTCGTGATTATCTTTGGTATGGTATATTACATCTATAAACGTAGAAAAGAATACATTACTTCATGTTTCTTATTCCAAATTATTATTTTCGGGGTGTTTATGTTCCACTTAATCTGGGAAGCTAAACCGAGATATGTATATGCATGGATGCCGATAATTTTCATTCTAGGAGCAAAAGGTATAATACTATTTTCAGAAAGATACGAGACGACCATATTCGATAAATACAAGAAAAAACTTTATATTGCTTTCGGAGTAGTATTTGCTCTTCAAGTTGGAAGTGATAGTTTCTTAAGACCATCTTATTCGATGAACTTAGATTATGATTCACGTGTAATTAACGGTATTAGTATTTATGCAACGGATAATTATTTAAGGGATGGAATAGTTAGGGTGAATAAAGATACAGAAGTAGAACAAACGTTTAAAGCTAATCGCAGTTTTAATTATGTTCGAGGATATATTTCTTCATATGATGAGAAAAATAATTCGAAGTATAAAGTAGAGATAATAGATAAAAAAGATAATAAAGTTGTAAGAGAACATGAATTTATTTATCGTGAATTGTATTGGGAAGTACCATTACAAACATATACTCTTCGTTGGTATTTCGATGATCTTCCTGCAGGAGACTACAGTGTGAAATTCTCACAAGTAGAAAGTGATAATAATGGAAGCATAGTTATTTCTAGTGTACCAAATGAAATGATTGATATGTATGAAGCAGGTAAATTATATATTAATGGCGCTGATCAAAATAAAAAAGATTTATCATTACAAATAGGACATAGATATCAAAAACTTTGGTGGTATTAATGAAATAGAGAAAAATAATATCTTTAATTAAGATAAGAGGCTCATCTTCGGATGAGCCTTTCTTCATATTTAAGAGTAAGGTGGATTTTAATTTAAGTTAAGCTATAACATAAGGTTAACATAAAGTAGGCAATATATAATATAAATATGAGAGTAACTTAACAAAATCTATTTCTTAAAAATCACGATTTTTAAGATACTATCTTTCTCCAAATGACATAGCATATTTCTGATTTGCAAACGATTTATTGTCAAAGAAGGTAAAACTATGTTATAATTAGAATACAACATAAAAGGAGCAAATAACTATGGTAAATATTTATGATAAAGCAAATGAATTTGAAAGAGCATTAAGAGAATCTGATGAGTATAAAGCATCATTAGCAGCATCTGAAGAATTATATGCAGATGAAGAAGCTAACGCTTTATATACAGAATTCGTATCAAAACAAAAAGAATTAATGGAATCTGCTCAAGCAGGAAATGAACCTACAGAAGAAGAATTATCAGTATTTGAAGAAATTCAACAAAAATTATTAGAAAATGCTAAATTCTTAGAGTTTGTACAAACTCAACAAAAACTACAATTTTTAATTGAAGATTTGAATAAAGTAATGTACAAACCTTTAGATGAACTTTTCGAAAAATACGGAAATAAAT
>ERZ773214.2164-NODE-2164-length-10841-cov-3.052661_pt1 | contig 10841 bp, 9 predicted proteins | sample MGYA00511238_ERZ773214 | MGnify/ENA primary metagenome ERZ773214 (study PRJEB29015, sample SAMEA2738157) | human oral metagenome | biome: human oral; feature: human-associated habitat; material: saliva | place: China | collected 2259 ...
TAGAAGGTATGATTCGTGTTGCGGACTTAGATGATGACTATTATGAGTTTAATAAAGATCGTTTTGAACTTGTAGGTCAAAGACGTAAGAAGACATATCGTATTGGCATGCCTATTAAGATAACAGTTGTTGATGCGAATAAAGATGCAGGTACTGTAGACTTTGCGATTGCAAAGAAGCCATCAAGATTCTCTTTAGGACGTGATCGTTTTTCAAATGATCATCGTTCTTCACAAACACGTAAGTCAAGAGAAGATAGGAAATTCGGTGACAAGAAGGATAAAAAACCATTCTCACCCAAAAAACGTGGTAAATTTGATGGTTCAAAACCATCGCATATAAAACAGAGTGACAATAAATCATTCTTTAAAGGAAAATCAACCGGAAGGAAGATGACGCATGGTAGAAAAGACGCATGAAAAAACAGTAGCCCTAAATAGACGTGCTTCACATGACTACTTCCTTGAGGAGAAGTTTGAGTGTGGCATTGTTTTGACAGGCACTGAAATTAAATCAGTTAGACAAGGAAAGATTCAATTTCAAGATTCCTATATCTCCATTTATCGTGGAGAAGCTTGGATTAAAGGAATGCACATCTCTCCATATAAGTATGGAAATATCTTTAACGTTGATGAAACACGTGATCGGAAGCTATTATTACATAAGTTAGAGATTTTCCGTTTACATCAAAAAGTAAAGTTAAAAGGTTATACTCTAATTCCTGTACGTATGTACTTGAAGGATGGAAGAGCTAAACTTGAAATTGCATTAGCAAAGGGTAAAGATCTGTATGACAAACGAGAAACAGAAAAATTACGTGATGCAAAACGTGCGATGGAGAAGGCATTAAAATTACATTAGAAAGAAAGTCGAAACTCTTTTGTTGGAGGTTTCGACTTTTTTATACACTATAATCTAGTGTATGCAATCAGTGTATAATATCGTATAATCCAAGTAGAAAATAGTGGTGGAGCATAAATATGAAGACAACGAAAGATAGTGTATTTGAATATATTCAGAAAGAATTAATGACAAATGAAGAGTATAAGCAAGGTATCAGTACCAATGTCATAGCTCAGCATTTTGGTTTACAACGTTCAAATATTTCAACAATTTTAAATGAACTAGTAAAAGAGGAGCGTCTAGAAAAAACAAATACTAGACCTGTACTATACTATCTTCCCCAAAAGGAAAATAAGGAAATATACAATGTTGGTAAGACTTTGATTGGTTCAGAAGGAAGTCTTGCAAATGCAATACAAGTTGCCAAAGCTTCCATTCTATACCCTAATAAAAGCTTGAATGTGCTTGTTACGGCAAAGCCAGGTTGTGGTACAACACACTTTGTCTACGCTATGTATTTATTTGGCAAGGATGCAGGAGTCTTTCAAGCAGATAAACCACTCTATAAAATTAATTGTAGACACTATAAAGAGAATGCTGAAAAGTTAAACGATATCTTATTTAAGCCAGATGATATGGAGAAATCATTTTTTGCGCTTGCAAGAGGTGGAATGTTATTTATTGATAATGCTGATTTATTGGACTCTACAGGGAAGAGTAAACTATCTTCTTTCTTAGAGTCAGGAATTATATTTAGTGAAACGAGTGGTCAAACTCTGGATTGCAATAAGACATTTTTAACAGTATCTTGTGGTCCAAATGGATTTGCTGAATTGTCTCGAAAGATTCCGATGATAATTAAGCTTCCTAGTCTTGCAAGTCGTCCTGTAAAAGAAAAACTAGCTTTAATCAATTACTTCTTTACTATTGAGGCAAATAATGCAAAACGAGACATTGAGGTAAAACGTGAAGTTTTAGATGCACTCTTATTAACGGAATTCCCACATAACGTAAGAGGTCTCGAAATGGAAATTAAACGTGCATGTGCTACTTCATGTGTACGAGTTATGGATGATCCGGAATCTAATATTGAGGTGACAATTCATGATTTTAGTGGGGATGTTCAAAAGAGCCTTATGCGCATGCGCATACAAACAACAGAATTTAATGAACTGTTAGGGACACAATCATTATTTATCTATAATCGTGATGGAGATTATCAGTCTCTTGCAAATGATAAATCACGTGATTTATATGAGGAGATGCGTTTACAGTATGCAGAACTTGTAAAGCATGGAATCGATAAGGATACAATTCATAATGTAGTGAATAGCCATGTAACAAATCTATTTAAACGTTATAATTACTATCAAAGTTTTAATAATGATTATGATATAGAGCAGTTATCAAAGATTGTTGATGATAAGATCATTCACATGGTAACGAAGATTATTAAGACATGCAAGCATGAATTACAAAGAGAAATTAAGCAACAAGTATTCTATGGCTTGTGTTTGCATATGAATTCTCTACTAACTGCAAAACTTGATAATTCACGTGTAGAAGATAAACAAGTTGTGCATATTATTCAGGACTTTCCAAAGGAATATGCAATATCAAATGAACTTGCACAAATGTTTAAAGAAGAGTTTGATATTGAACTACCTATTCATGAAATCGTAATTATTACAATGTTTTTAATTAAAGATGAGGAAGATACAAAGGGACATCCCGTTCTCCTATACATTTTCCATGGTAAGGGTGTAGCTTCATCTCTTAGTGAAGTAACAAGTACACTAACACATACAAACAACGTCTATTCATATGATCTTTGCTTAGATAAAGATTCAAAAGAGGCATGTGCTGAAATAAAAGAGTTAATTGCGCGGATTGATGATGGTCAGGGAATTATAGTAATTTATGACATGGGTTCTATTAAAACGATGCTGGATACCATTGCAGAGGAAATAAATATCAAGATTCGCTATATTTATTTCCCAATTACATTAGTGGGATTAGATGTTGCACGCAAATGCGTACAAGAAGAAGACTTAGACTATGTGTATCATACTACGATACGTGAGTTAAAGAATATGATGCATATCAGTGACTCGAGAAAAGAAATTATTATTACACTTTGTCATACTGGAGAAGGTGGTGCATTCCAACTTAAGCAATACATAGATCAACATTCCAATCTTGGTATCAAGACAATTCCGCTTGCGATATCCAAACGTGAAGAATTGATTCAACAAGTGATGGAATTAAAGAAGATATATCGTGTACATTGTTTTGTTGGTACATATGATCCAAAATTATTGGGAATTCCTTTTATTTCAATCACAAAAGTATTTGAGAATAAGCCAAATGATATTGATAAGATTTTGATGTTTGAACAAGTTCAATCAAAGCGTTTAGATTATGAGGCGGTATATTCGTTTTTAGAAGATCAATTTAAATACATTTCTGTATCAAAGTTAAAATCGATTTTACCATCTATTGTTGATGAGTTTGAAGAGATTTATTCATTAAATGCTGACCAAAAGACGGGTTTATTTGTCCATATTGCTTGTCTATTAGAGAATATAAAACAAGGTGTTCGTCAAAGTGGTGAACATAACACAGATGAGATTCTAGATCAGTATCCAGATGACTTTAAGATTGTCTCGAAGATATTAAAACCTCTAGAGAAAACATTTAAGCTGATAATCGAAGATAATCATATCGCTACAATGATTCGAATCTTAAAGAAGATATAATATATACATAAGAAGAGCAGGGATACCCTGCTCTTGATTTTTAAGATACTATTCTTTCTCTCCAAACTTCTTATGAAGAAAAGAACGTAGTGTTTTAAATTTTTCCGGTTGTGGTAAGTTATAACTTTGAATTCCTTCGCGTTTATTTAAGATATGTGTACGCATGTCATATAAAGTATGAGACATTCTACCGAAATCAATCCATTGATAGAACCAGCGAATAATAGGATTCATATGTTCAAATTGATCATCATGTCCACTGATAAATTGTTCAAAATCAATCTTGAGACCATCACTTGTTTCTTCGGTTTGATAGGTAACACAAATCACACTTGTGATGGAACGAATTGTGGACTGATATAAACTACCACGTTTATACTCATCAATCGTGACTTTGCATTGCGCAGGCTTATTATCATACGTAAGTCCTTTTTTGATTGCGCTCTTTTCTACTTTCTTTTGTGTAGTTTTCTGGATAGAATCCAAAAGCTGTTCTTCAAGATAGTCATAAAACTCATCTGAAGTGATATTAAATGTTCTAGTTAGTTTCATGGTTGTATTATAGCATGCAATGAAATTAGTTTTTATTTTTCATTCATATTGTATTTAGTGTATACATGATTTGTATATTTTAAACACTATCAATAATTAAGTATAAAAAACCTATACACTAGTATGGAAAAGTGAATTTTTAAATAGAAATAAACAGAAATTAGTGTTTTATACACAAAAATAGTGTATAAATTTTGAATTTTTAATCTCTGAAAGCGCTTTGACAATGAGTATATAAATATACAGAATAGGAATTGTCAAAACAAAATGATGAAAGGGAAACTTGAAATGGCTGAGGAAATTTTAGAAAATCAACAGACAGATGAACAATCATCAGAAATGATTTCGTTTGGAATCATTGCCAATGCTGGTGATGCTCGATCACTTGCGTTCCAAGCATTGGATGCTGCCAAGCACGGTGACTTTGCGCAAGCAGATGAATTGATGAAGAAATCTGAGGAAGCGGCGACTTTAGCACACAAGGCACAGACAGATTTGTTATTTAAGGAGATGAATGGCGGACATACAGAAGTAAATGTACTTCTTGTTCATTCACAAGATCATCTAATGACAAGTATGCTAGCTCAAGAATTAATCAAAGAATTAATAGAATTGTACAAAAACAAATAGAAGAATGGAGGAAAGAATCATATGAAAATTTTATTGGTTTGTGCAGGTGGTATGTCTACAGGTCTTCTCATGAAGAAAATGGAAAAGTATTGGGAAGAAAACGGTGAAGATAATTCTATTAATGCTGTTGGTCTTTGTGAATATCAAGATGTATACAAAGATTACGACATCATTATGACAGGTCCACAGGTAAGCTATCGTTTGAATCAAATCAAGGAAGATACTGGTCTTCCATGTGAAGGTATTCCTTCATTCGATTATGCAATTGGTAACTGTGCAAATATCATGAAGATTGCAAATCGTTTATACGCACAGAAATAATTTAGAAAGAAGATAGGGGAGAATTAAAATGAGTGATGTATTTAACAGTCCTTTGATGATCAAACTTCAAGACTTTGGTCAAAAATTAGGATCTAACAAGTTCTTATCAGCATTACAAGCAGGTATGATGTCCTGTATGGCACCAATCATGGTTGGTTCCGTTTTCTCAATCATTTGTGCAGTTGGTCCAATGGTTGGTTTATTCCAGAATGGAGATGCCATCTATAATCTATTGTATCTACCATATCACTTTACAATGGATCTTTTAGCACTATGGATTGTTCTATTAATGTCATTTAACTATGCAAAGTCTATTAAACTAAAGGCTCCTATTATGACAGCTGTTCAAACAGCAGTATGCTTTGCGCTACTTGCTTGTACATGGGGCACGAATGAAGCAGGTGCAAGTATTATCGATGTAACATATTTAGGCGCACAAGGAATGTTCGTAAGTTTCTTTGTTTGCTTTGTAGTATGCCATGTTGAAAAGTACTGCCAGGAAAAGAACATTCGTATTAAGATGCCGGATGTATGTCCTCCATCATTAGTAAATGGTTTCTCAGCAATCCTTCCATTACTATTCGCAATCGTACCTTTATATGCACTTGAAGTAGGAATTGGTTTAGCGACTGGTGGTGCGTATGGTGTATGTTCAGGTTTCATGGCTGTGTTATCAGCACCATTAAATGTCTTAGTTTCAGTACCAGGTATGTTTATCCTTGTACCATTTGCAGCTCTATTATGGTGCTTTGGTATTCACGGAACAATTATCGTTATTTCAGTATTAATGCCATTAATGTTACAGGCATTCGCAGCAAATGCGGCTGCATATGCACAGGGTGGTTACTCAGCATTAGTATTCTATCCGGTAGCATTATTTGCTGCGATGGCATCGTGTGGCGGTTCTGGTAATACACTTCCATTAGTCATCTTTGGTCTAAAGGCTAAATCTGAACAAATTCGTGCGGTATCTAAGATTGCTTTAGTACCTGGTTGGTTTGGTATCAATGAACCAGTAACATTCGGTATGCCTATTATGTATAACCCAATCTTATGTATCCCTTACGTATTAAACGTTATTGTGGTAATGGCTTGTACATTATTCATGTATAAGATTGGCTTCTTAGTTCCAGGTTTCGTTCCAATTATGACATTAATGCCTATGGGATTTGGCTCATTCTTATCAACACTTCGTTGGCAGAATGCAATCTGGGATTACTTAACAATGATTCCTGCTGGTCTTGTATGGTATCCATTCTTCAAAGTATATGACAATCAATTATACAAGAAGGAACAAGAAGCAAAGGCTGCTGAAGCTGCTGCTACAAAAGCATAATATTCGTTTTGTAAAAGTATGATGACGTTGGGTATCTTTGCCTGACGTCGTCATTTTAAAGATAATCAAATATCTAAATTTGAAAGGTAGGTAGATTTATGGGTTTTCCAAAAGATTTTTACTGGGGTGGAGCTACAGCTGCTAACCAATATGAGGGTGGATGGAACGAAGGTGGAAGAGGACCAGCAATGACGGATGTTACTACTGGTGCTACCAAAGATACACCACGTTTCGTAACATATAGAAATGCGGATGGCACACCAGGAAAATATACGATGTTTGGTGGAGAATTACCAGAAGGTGCTAGTTATGCAGTACTAGAAGGATATCATTATCCAAATCATGTTGGTACAGACTTCTATCATCACTATAAGGAAGATATCGCATTATTTGCCGAGATGGGATTCAAGATGTTTCGTATGTCAATCTCATGGCCAAGAATCTTCCCACACGGTAATGACGATAAACCAAATCAAGAAGGCTTAGATTTCTACCGAAATATATTCGAAGAACTACACAAGTATGGAATTGAACCACTTGTTACAATTTCACATTATGATGATCCACTCTATATCGAAGAACATCTTGGTGGTTGGCAGAATCCTGATACGATTGGATTGTATGAGAAATATTGCCATGTGATTTTTGAAGAGTACAAAGACCTTGTTAAATATTGGTTAACATTCAATGAAATCAACTGCTTATTAATGATTGCGGCATTTATGCCAAACGCAGCTATAGAGAAATTACAGACTTCATATATCAAATTACACAATCAGTTTGTGGCAAGTGCGAAGGTTGTAAAATACGCTCATGATAAGTATCCACAGTTTAAGATGGGATGTATGATTGCAGGTATGATTTCTTATCCACTAACATGTGATCCAAAGGATGTACTTGCAAATCAACACCGTATGCAGGATACCTTCTATTATTGTGGTGATGTTATGGTACGTGGCTACTATCCTGGCTTTGCAAAGAAGACATGGAAGAAGCTAGGATTAGATGCTTCATTCTTTGAAAAGGATGCTGAGATTCTAAGAGAAGGTCATGTGGACTTCTTTAGTTATAGCTATTACGCAACAAGTTGTGAAACAACACATAAGGATGTTGCGAAGGATGGTGTAGGAAATATTTCCATGGGCTATCAAAATAGTTATATCAAATACTCTGAATGGGGTTGGGGCATGGATGCGGATGGATTACGTTTCTCATTAAATGAAATCTATGATCGTTATCAAGTTCCTCTTATGGTAGTTGAAAATGGACTAGGTGCAATCGATACATTTGAAGATGGTAAGATTCACGATCCATATCGTATTGAATATATGCGTGCACATGTTAAGGCAATGGAAGAAGCACTGGATGATGGTGTAGAACTTGTTGCGTATACACCATGGGGATGCATTGACTTAGTATCTGCAGGTACCGGTGAAATGAGAAAACGTTATGGATTTATCTATGTTGATATGGATGATGAAGGAAATGGAACACTGAACCGTTACCGCAAGGATAGTTTCTATTGGTATCAGAAATGTATTCAATCCAATGGAACGGAATTAGACTAAATATAAATCAGAAAGGATAGTAATATATGAGTTTTCCAAAAGAGTTTTTATGGGGTGGAGCTACCGCTGCTAACCAATATGAAGGTGGTTGGCAAGAAGATGGTAAGGGTATCAACACAAGTGATACATTAACGAATGGATCACATACAGTTGCACGTAGAGTAACTTGGAAGAATCCAGAAACGGGTGAAACTGGTAGTTCTCCAATGATGTTTATGTCTAGTGAAAAATTTATTCCTGAGGGTGCTATTCCAGCTATCCTTGATGGAGAATATTATCCTAGCCATATTGCAACAGATTTCTATCATCGTTATCAAGAAGATATCGCGTTAATGGCAGAAATGGGCTTTAAGGCATTCCGTTTATCCATGAACTGGGCAAGAATTTTCCCAAATGGAGACGATGAAACACCAAATGAAGCTGGATTAAAGTTCTACGATGCAGTATTTGATGAGTGTAAGAAGTATGGAATTGAACCACTTGTAACGTTATCACACTACGAAACTCCAATCGCTTTAACAATTAAATACGGTGGTTGGAAGAGCCGTAAGTGCATCGATTTCTTTGAAAAATATGCGATAACAGTAATCAAGCGTTATGCAGGAAAAGTAAAATATTACTTAACATTTAATGAAATTAATATCATGTCCTGGATGCCATATATGGCGGGCGGTATTGTGGATTTCTCTGACCAAGCAAAGGCACAGGGTGCACATAACCAGTTTGTAGCTAGTGCAAAAGTTGTTAAGTTTACACATGAACATTATCCAGATATTAAGATTGGACAGATGCTTGCATACCAACCAACATATACATACACCTGTGATCCAGTTGATCAAATCCTAGCATTAGAGCGTGAACAACAAACAATTTGGTATTCCGATGTGCAGACTGGTGGACGCTATCCAGAGTATAAGTTGAAGGAATACGAGCGTAAGGGTATCAAGTTAGAGGATTGCCCAGAAGATTATGAACTGATTCGTGATTACTCTGCTGACTTCTTAAGCTTCTCTTGTTATGGTAGTTCTACAGTAACAACACACGAAGTAAAAGATAGTATAGGTGGTAACTTTGTAATGGGTGTTCCAAATCCATACGTTAAGACGAATGCATGGGGTTGGGCAACAGATCCTGCATGTTTACGTTTAGCATGTAATACACTCTATTATCGTTATAACAAACCAGTATGGATTGTAGAAAATGGTATTGGCTGGCAAGATAAACTAGAAGCGGATAATACAATTCATGATGACTATCGTATTGATTATTTACGCCAGAATATTCAGTCAATGGATGACGCTATTAACAAGGATGGCGTAAATTTAATGGGCTATACAATGTGGGGCTGCATTGACCTAATTTCAGCCGGTACTGGTGAAATGCGTAAGCGCTATGGTTTTGTGTATGTAGACCGTGATGATGAAGGTAAGGGTAGTTTAGCTCGTTATAAGAAAGATAGTTTCTATTGGTATAAGAAAGTCATTGCGACACAGGGTAAAGATTTAGATTAGTGTAAAGATGGCGATAATACCGCCATCTTTTGTGTAGGAGATGTATATGAAGAAATATATGATACGTGCAGATGACCTAGGCTTTTCTAAAGCAGTTAATTACGGTATTTATGAGACTGTAAAAAATGGGCTCATTCGAAATATCGGCTTTATGGTAAACATGCATGCATCCATACATGGATACGAATTAGTAAAAGAATATGATATCTGTTTAGGACAACATACCAATGTTTGTGTTGGAAAACCAATCTGTAATCCAACTTTAATTCCTAGTTTAGTAAATGAACAGGGGGAGTTTAAATCCAGTAAGGAATATCGTCAAGCAAAGGAAGACTTTGTTGTACTTGAAGAAGCGATTCTTGAAGTAGAAGCACAATATGTACGGTTCAAGGAAATCACCAATCAAGAACCAGCATATTTTGAAGCACATGCAGTAATGAGTCAAAATTTGATGAGGGCGATTAAAATCGTCGGAGAAAGACATGGGTTAAAAACATTAAACATGAGCTTTGATGGTAGTCCTTTGGTTGTAAATGGGCAGACGATGTACATGCATATGGATAGCATGTTTCCAGAATATGATCCAATGCAATCATTTCTAAAGATGTTAGAAGCAAAGGAAGATGGATATCATATGATGGTATTTCATCCAGGGTATCTAGACCAATACATCACGACGGTTTCTTCACTCACAACTCCACGTATGAAAGAAGTAGATATGCTTGTAAGTGATAAGTTTAAAGAGTATATCAAGACACATGAAATTCAATTATATACATATGATGAGGTATAAAACGTATATTTTAATTGTCATTTCTTTGAAAAATGATTCATGTTTATCGTAGATGTTACTAATCTTAGAGGATAAGATTACGTATTTTGTAATACAGAATTAAAATAATTTAATTAATTGAAATTATCAACAATTATAAATTGAATCAACAGTGAAAATATTGAAATAGAAAGAAGGTAAATAGAATGAGTTTTCCTAAGAATTTTTTATGGGGTGGTGCTACAGCCGCAAATCAATGTGAAGGTGCTTGGAATGTTGATGGAAGAGGTCCAGCCTTAACAGATGTTAAAACAGGAGGAAGTGTAAATTCTCCTCGCCTTGTGACATATATCGATAAAGATGGAAATCCACAAGCGCAACCAGAGATGGCTGGTGGGATTCCAGAAGGTGCACATTATGCCGTGTTAGATGGATATCTCTATCCTAACCATGATGGTATCGATTTCTATCATCACTATAAAGAAGATATTGCTTTATTTGCGGAGATGGGATTTAAAACATTCCGCATGTCCATTTCATGGTCTAGAT
>ERZ773214.2165-NODE-2165-length-10830-cov-4.692715_pt1 | contig 10830 bp, 8 predicted proteins | sample MGYA00511238_ERZ773214 | MGnify/ENA primary metagenome ERZ773214 (study PRJEB29015, sample SAMEA2738157) | human oral metagenome | biome: human oral; feature: human-associated habitat; material: saliva | place: China | collected 2259 ...
GCGCGCTCACGAGGCGGCGGGGCGCCTTCCCGGGCTCGAGGACCTCGCGGTCCAGTTGCGTCAAGCAGCTCTGGCTCAGGACTGAGCGCAGATGACGTCAGCAGGACGCTCGTGCGTCGGGCAGGTTTCGCCGGGCCTGTTACCTTGAAACTCCGTGATCAACGCAGCCTCACGTCTTCAGTCCACTCAGGTCCCTGTACCGCGCCACATCTTCGTCACTGGCGGCGTCGTCTCCTCCCTCGGCAAGGGACTGACTGCCGCTAGCCTCGGGCGACTCCTACGGGCCCGCGGCATCAGCGTTGTCATGCAGAAGCTGGACCCCTACATCAACGTCGACCCCGGTACGATGAACCCCTTCCAGCACGGCGAGGTCTTCGTCACTGACGACGGCTCCGAAACCGACCTCGACATTGGGCACTACGAGCGATTCCTCGACGTGAACCTCTCCGGCAAGGCAAACGCCACCACCGGACAGGTCTACTCCACCGTCATCGCAAAGGAACGGCGCGGAGAGTACCTCGGCGACACCGTCCAGGTCATCCCGCACATCACCGACGAGATCAAGCGTGTCATGCGCGCTCAGGCCGAGCCCGACGACGACGGCAACCTCCCCGACGTCATCATCACCGAGATCGGCGGCACCGTTGGAGACATCGAGTCCCAGCCCTTCCTCGAGGCCGCCAGACAGGTGCGCGCCGATCTGGGGCGCGACAACGTCGCCTTCGTCCACGTATCCCTCATTCCCTTCCTGCCCGCCGCTGGAGAGCTCAAAACCAAGCCCACCCAGCACTCGGTGGCCTCACTGCGCAACATCGGGATCCAGCCCGACGCCCTCGTCCTGCGCACTGATCGGCACCTTCCTGAGGGGATTAAGGGCAAAGTGGCACTCATGTGCGACGTCGACCGTGACGCCGTCGTCGAGTGCAAGGATGCCGCCAGCATCTACGAGGTTCCTCCAACCCTCCACCGTGAGGGCCTGGACGCCTACCTCGTCCAGCGGCTGGGCCTGACCTTCCGTGACGTCGACTGGACCGAGTGGAACAGCCTGCTTGAACGTGTCCACGCCCCCAAACACCGCCTTGAGGTGGCGCTCGTAGGCAAGTACGTCGACCTGCACGACGCCTACCTGTCCGTCTCCGAGGCGATCCGTCACGGCGGCTTCGCCAACCACGCCCGTGTCGACATCCGCTGGGTGGCCTCTGACGTCTGCGAGACCCCTGAGGGAGCCCAGCGGGCCCTCGCGGGCGTCGACGCGATCGTCGTACCGGGAGGTTTCGGTGTACGTGGGATCGAGGGCAAAGTCGGTGCTCTGCGCTGGGCTCGGGAGCACCGCGTCCCGACCCTCGGGCTGTGCCTGGGGCTGCAGTGCATGGTCATCGAGGCCGCTCGCAACCTCCTGGGCCTGAGCGCGGCCTCCTCCGCTGAGATGGAGCCTGAGACTCCTGATCCGGTTGTGGCCACCATGGACTCCCAGCGCCAGATCCTCCACGGTGACGGCAACCTCGGAGGCACCATGCGCCTGGGCTCCTACCCGGCGGTTCTGGCGGAAGGCTCGATCGTTGCTGAGACGTATGGAACCAATGAGGTCAGTGAACGCCACCGCCACCGCTTCGAGGTCAACAACGACTACCGGGAGCGCCTGGCCTCGGTAGGGCTACGAGTCAGCGGAACCTCCCCGGACGGTCGCCTCACTGAGTTCGTTGAGCTCGACCGCAGCCAGCACCTATATTACGTTGCCACCCAGGCCCATCCTGAGTTCCGTTCCCGTCCCACCCGAGCCCACCCGCTGTTCGCCGCGCTTGTGCGCGCAGGACTGGATCGTCGTCGGGAGGTCTACGCCTCTCACCGGCGTGGGGAACATGTCGTCCCGGGTGATGAACCGGCCGAGTGCTTCACCACTGCCAGCAGCGACAGCGGCGATACCATCAACTACGTCGATGCGTGCAGCGATGACGCGGACAACGAGTGAAGGAGCCGAGCGTGGACAGAACGGACAGCAGGGCCGCCGAGAATGACGACGTCGTGAGCGACACGAGCAGGCTCGTCGACGTACGCGAGTCGGGGCGGGAGCTGGTCTCCAGCGAGCGGGTCTGGAGCGGGCCGATCTTCGCCGTCGACGCCGACCAGGTGCGCCTGGGGCCCGGTCAGGAGCCGGTGGCCCGTCAGGTCGTCGTCCATCACGACGCCGTTGCCGTCGTCGCGCTGCGTGAGGGCGATACATCCTCCCAGCCCGACGGCGCCGCGGAGATCCTCATGATCCGCCAGTACCGTCATCCCGTGCGCGCCTGCCTGTGGGAGATCCCGGCGGGGTTGCTCGACGTGGCGGGGGAGGCCCCCGCCGTCGCTGAGGAGACCGACTACGAGGCGGCCACCTGGTTCACGCTGGCCGAGTTCTACGCCTCGCCAGGCTTCACCACCGAGGGAGCCCGGATCTTCCTCGCCCAGGACCTGAGCCTGCTGCCCGAGGACCGGCGCACCGTCCGCGAGGACGAGGAGGCCGAGTTCGTGCCCACCTGGGTTCGCCTGGACGAGGCCCTCGACGCCGTCATGGGCGGCCGCCTGCACAACCCGTCCACGGTGCTCGGAGTCCTGGCCACGGCTCAGGCACGTTCCCGCGGCTGGGCAGGGCTGCGTCCCGCTGACGCCCCCTGGCTGCGCAGCCCGGAGAGCCTGTAGGACGAGTCAAAGTACTTGTCTGTCACCAGTGGGAGCACTTTCGGACCGGCGTTCCTGGTCAGGATAGTGGCCAGGATTCGGCGAGTCTGCCCGCCATGGCAAGCGAGGGCCGCCTGACTCAGGTGAAGAACACCTTGAACATCAATCGATTAATCGACTTGGCTCAATGTAGTTAACCGGTTGACTCATGAGCGTGTTCTGAGTCATGATCTCTCTGTGTCCGGTACCGATGCCGGGCCTCCCGACCAGAAGAGGGGAGCGGAGATGATGACGACTCTCGCCGATGTCGCTGCCGCGGCTGGTGTCTCCAAGGCTGCGGCCTCCCTCGTGCTCTCCGGCAAGTTCGAGGGGCGCGTGAGTGAGCGCAAGGCTGAGCGGGTCCGTATGGCCGCTGATGAGCTCGGCTACGTCCGTGACGCCATTGCCGGTGGCATGCGCAACGGTCGAACCCGGACGATCGGGGTCATCGGCGAGCGTGTCCTGTCCACGCCCTACGCCGTCTCCATGATCGACGCTGTTCTGTCCACCAGTCAGAGCCTCGGGTGGTCCGTCCTTCTCACTGACGCAGGACGTGACGGCGTCGCCGCCAAGGAGGCAGTCCGCGAAATGGTCGCCCGGCGCGTCGGCCAGGTGGTCATTGCCTCGATGTATCACCGCGTTGTTCCGGTTCCTGAGCAGATCAAGGATGTCGTCGTGCTCAACGGCGTTGCTGACCGCCCTGGGGTTCCTGGTGTCGTTCCCGATGAGCGTCAAGGCGCCAGCGATGCCGTTGCCCACCTCGTCGACCTCGGCCACCGCCGTATCGGCTACCTTGGGCACGACGACGCCGAGAGTATCGCTGTGCGTGAGCGTTCCGACTCCTACCGCCACAGCCTTCGAGAGGCCGGGCTGGCGGTGGACGAGTCGCTCCTCGTCACCGGGGGACTCGACCCCGATAGCGTCGACGCCACTGCCCGCCGTCTCCTCGACCGGCCTGATCGTCCGACCGCCGTTTTCTGCTACAACGACGCCCTGGCGGCCGGCGTCTTCCGGCAGGCGGTACGCCTGGGGATCTCCATTCCCAACGACCTCTCTGTTATCGGCTTTGACGACCTCGCGCTCATCTCTACGAACCTCGATCCCAGGCTCACCACGATGCGCCTGCCGCACTGGGAGATGGCCGAGTGGCTCACTCGCGAGCTCGCTGCGGGCCGTACAGCCGAGCTCCCGGACGTCACTCGTTTCCCCTGCCCTCTCATCGAGCGAGCCTCCACGGCGCCTCCCGCCACCTCGCTGCCGTAGTTCGGGCGCCGCACACGAGGTCGGCCCCACCAGCTCTCCGCCCGATGGGTGGAGTCAGATCCCCACCACTCACGCTGATACACAAAGGAGTGCCATCATGATGACCACCCGCCGTATGTTTCTCGGCGCCAGCGCCGCCGCCTTGACCACGCTTGCCGCATGCTCCTCTCAGTCCGGAAAGGGGGCGGGCGGCCTGACGCTCTGGACCCACAACGGAGGCAACAAGGAGGAGCTCGACGTCGTCAACAGCGCGGTCAAGGACTTCAACGCCGCGAACCCCAACACCCCGGTCACGGTGAAGTCCTTCCCGCAGGAGTCCTACAACGATGCCATCGCCTCAGCCGCAGTCTCCGGCAATCTGCCCGACATCCTCGACCTTGACGGCCCGATCATGTCCAACTGGGCCTGGGCCGGATACCTCTCGCCACTGACAATCTCGCAGGATCTCCAGGGAAAGATCATCGACTCCGCTAAAGGGGTCTGGAACAACAAGCTCTACTCCGTCGGCCCCTACGACACCTCGCTGTGCTTCCTCGGACGTAAGTCGGCCTTCGACAAAGCCGGTGTCACCATCCCCACGGTCAACAAGCCGTGGACGAAGGACGAGTTCATGGGTGCCCTCGACAAGCTCTCAAAGCTCGACGGCTTCAGCTACGCCATTGACATGTCGGTGTGGGACACCGCCGAGTGGTGGCCCTACGCCTACGCTCCCATGCTCCAGTCCTTCGGTGGCGACCTCATCGACCGCAAGAGCTATGAGACCGCCGAGGGCTTCCTCAACGGGGACAAGGCCGTCGAGTGGGGCACCTGGTTCCGCTCGCTGTTCACCTCCAACTACGCCTCTCAGACCCCGGCCAAGGACGGCCAGGACTTCCTTCAAGGCAAGGTGCCGCTCGTCTATGCCGGCGGATGGAAGGTCCTCAAGGCTCAGGAGACCTTCGGCGAGGACGAGGTCCTCATCCTCCCCCCTGTCGACTTCGGCGCGGGTGCTCACGTAGGCGGCGGCTCCTGGCAATGGGGTGTGTCCTCCTCCTCGAAGAACGCCGACGCTGCGAACAAGTTCATTGAGTTCCTCATGCAGGACAAGTACCTCGTTCAGTACTCCGACGCCATCGGCAACTTCCCGTCAATCGAGTCGGCCACCCCGAAGACGAAGTACTACGGCGAGGGCAAGCCGCTGGAGCCTGTTTACGAGATCGGTAAAAAGTACGCCCTCCTGCGTCCTGCGACACCCGGATACAAGGTCATCTCATCGACTTTCGACAAGGCCGCTCGGGACATCGTTTCCGGTTCCGATGTCAAGTCGACCCTCGACCAGGCCGTCAAGGACATCAACGCGGATATCAAGTCGAACGATGGCTACAAGGCCAAGTAGGTCAAGTAAGCCAAGTAGGTCAAGTGCGCTACTGAGTACCTGATCGTGCGGCCGGTCAACAGCCGCGCCACCTTCCTACACCACCAGCACCGATCCGGCGTGCGCGTAAGAGTGCGCCGCCGGGAAGGGAACAGATATGGCAGCCCCCAGTACCATGAGGCGCCGCGGCAGGACCGCCGCATTGCGCAGAGAGGCTAGGACGGCGTGGCTCATGAGCTCGCCGGCCCTCCTGCTCCTCCTGCTTTTCATGGGCATTCCGATCCTGCTTACCTTCATCCTGTCCTTCACGAATACGCGTCTCATCTCCCCCAACCCTCCGCAGTTCATCGGGATGGAGAACTTCGTACGGGCGTTCACCGACGACCCGACCTTCATCCGGTCTCTGGCGAATACTGTTTTGTTCGCGCTCGTTGTCGTGCCCTTCCAGTCCATCCTTGCCCTAGTGCTGGCGATTCTTGTCAACCAGAAGGTCAAGGGAGTCACTGCTTTCCGGACAATGATCTTCATGCCCGTGGTGACCTCCATGGTTGTGGTCTCCATCCTGTGGAGCTTCTTCTATCAGGACAATGGCCTGTTCAACTCGATGCTCAACACCGTCACTGGCGGCGGGTGGTCCACCATTGCCTGGCTCAACCACCCTGGCACCGCGATGCCTGCCATTATCGTGCTGTCTATCTGGCAAGCGGTCGGTTTCCATATGATCATCTGGCTCTCCGGCCTGCAAATGATTGACCCGGTTCTCTACGAGGCCGCTGACCTCGACGGCGTCAACGGTTGGCAGCGCTTCCGCTACATAACATGGCCGGGGCTGCATTCGACGATGGTCTTCATCCTCGTCACCATCACGATTGCTGCGCTGGGCCTGTTCGTCCAGGTCGACGTTATGACATCCGGAGGTCCCCAAGATGCCACCTCGACAATCGTCTACCACGCGGTGCGCAGGGGTTACCGTGAGCAGGACATGGGGTACGGCAGCTCCATCTCACTCATATTCTTCATTGCCGTCCTGCTCATCAGTCTCATACAGCGCTGGCTCACCAGGGAGAAGGACTGACATGCTCACTGAGACAACTAGGACCGATGCAGTACCTGCGACTACAGCCGTCGATGCCCTCGAGCCTCCCGAAAGGAGCCCGCGTCGCCGTGGCCGCGCCGCCACCAGGAAAAGGTCCAGGGTGCTGACGTACGTCGGCCTTGTCGTCGCCTCGTGCGTCGCTGTGTTCCCGCTGCTGTTCATGGTCTTCTCATCCTTCAAAGAAGACCATCAGATCTTCGCTGATCTCGGCTCCCTTAAGGCGTTCCTTCCGACCGGTCACCTATCACTGGATAACTACTCCGGAGTATTCGAGCGGGTCCCGGCTGTGCGGTTTATCACAAACTCGCTCATCGTGACCGTTGCAATAGTAATGCTCGGCCTCATTGTCAACTCCATGATCGGATTTGCGATATCACGTATGCGCTGGAGGGGCAAGAACATTGTGCTCTCGCTTGTTCTAGCCACCCTCATGGTTCCTTTCGAGACCATCGCTGTGCCGCTCGTATACTGGGTCGCCAAGTTGCCATCGCTGCAATGGGTCGTTGACGGTTTTCTTGTCAAACAGGGAATGCTCAACACTTATCAGGTGCAGATTCTGCCCTTCGTTGCCAATGCGCTCTCCATCTTCCTGTTCGCCCAGCACTTTGGTGATATCCCCAAGGAGATCGACGAGGCGGCCCGCGTTGATGGCGCGTCCTGGTGGGTGATCTACTCACGAATCATCGTGCCACTGTCTGGTCCGACCTTCGCCACAGTCGCCATCATCACGATGCTGCCGGCGTGGAACTCCTACCTGTGGCCGCTCATGGTCATCCAGGAGGAGTCTATGCGGCCCGCGAGTGTCGGTATGCAGTACTTCTTCCAACTCAACCCGGTATGGGGGCAGATCATGGCTTACGGCACACTCATCACTCTGCCTGTTCTTATCATTTTCGTTCTGTTCCAGCGCTCGTTCGTAGCGTCGTTGGCAGGTACCGCCGTCAAAGGCTGAGTGTGGGGTGCTTAACGAGCGGATCATTGGGCGTGTTCCAATCTCGGCCCTGCTACGTAAGCGTGCACTGTCCACTGCCCTCGTGTCCGGTAGCGGCTCCGCCGCTCAATTCATGCCTGTCTGAATATCTCAGCCTTGATCTCAAAGGAGAGATCTGTGACCACTGAAGACCCCGGCTTTAGCCGAAGGACCATATTGAGGACGGCGGCTGGAGTGGTCGTCGCCACAGCCGCTGGAACAGCCTGTGGCATGGCAACATCAACGTTTGCAAGCGCAGCTGTCAGCCGTCGCGCGCTTCTTCATCTCACCCCTACAACCGGGTGGGCCTGCGACCCCCAACGCCCGTACTACCTTGGTGGTCAACTCCAGCTCCCACGCCTCCAGGCCGCCCGGACTGCAGGACCAGGAGGGTGGAGACTTGCGACCTCGACCGACGAAGTCTCTTTCTCCGACGTAGGCGATACGATCCCGCTTGTAGGTGACACTCCTGCGTGGAGCGGTTCGGCCGTCGTCGACACCGACAACACTGCCGGTCTTGGGGCCGGGGCGGTCGTCGCTCTTGTGACGCACGTGCCCCACGGCGACCTCACTCGCCAGGCCCAGTATCTCCACTGGTCAACGGATGGCGGGCGCAGCTTTTCGATGCTCTCCGAACCAGTCATTCCGAACCCGAATGCTGATAATGCATCTACGGATGAGGAGATCGATAATGCCAGGTGGTTTAGTGACCCGAAGGTTGTCCGAGACGAGGTGCGCAGCCAATGGGTGTGCGTCATCGGTCGGCGTAAGTATCTCTCGTTCTACGTCTCCACTGACCTACACCACTGGCGGTGGACCTCCAACTTCGACTACCTCACACCTGGGGCTACGGATCTCGGAGGCATGGAGTGCCCTGACCTGTTCCGCATCATTGCCGATGACGGAACCAGCCACTGGGTCCTCGGCGCCTCAATGGACGGATGGGGAGCAGGATCGCTCGGCACCTACGCGTACTGGATAGGGAACTGGGATGGAACTCGGTTCGTGACAGACAACCTCAGACCGCAGTGGCTCGATCATGGGTATGACTGGTACGCGGCTGTTACTTGGCCAAGTGCCGACTCACCCCAGAACGTGAGGCATGCTGTCGCCTGGATGAACAACTGGAAGTACGCCGCCAGGCACGTTCCCACTCTCGACACCGATGGGTACAACGGTCAGTACTCTGTCGTTCGTGAAATCCGACTCTGTCGGCAGCCCGGCGGCTGGTACAGCCTGCTGAGCGCTCCCAAACCTGTGCTCGCGACCAGTGTCCTCTCGCAGAAGTCCCTGGGCGACGTCAATGTCACCGGCCGCCGGGTACTCGACGTCACGACTGAGGCCTACGTTCTAACCACTGACATTGCCTGGACAAATGCAACTAACGTAGGCATAGATGTCCTGCGCAGTTCAGACGGAACTCGGCACACCAACGTCGGCGTCTTTAATGGCCGCGTCTATGTCGACCGAGGTCCGAGCGAGAGCATATCGGCGCCCTTCGCTCCGTATACTCAGTCCGAGGCGCCTATCGACCCCGCCGTCCGTCATGTGCACCTCACTGTGGTCGTTGATCGCAACAGTGTCGAGGTCTTCGTCAATGCGGGCCACACCGTTCTGTCCAACCAGGTCTATCCCGCCGCCGGCGATCATGGCTTGGCCCTCTACTCCGATAACGGGAGCGCGGTGTTCTCCGACCTCTCCCTTAGAACCGTCTGACCCCTGAGGAGACCGATCACATGGCACTTGCACTGAATGACCACTGGCTGTGGGACCACTGGATCTGTGACGACGGCGATCGTTATCACCTCTTCTTCCTGCGGGCGTCGCGTGCGTTACACGACCCGGAGCGGCGGCACTTCCGTGCTTCCATGGGGCACGCCGTTTCCAGCGATGCGCGTACGTGGCAACTTTTGCCCGATGCCCTAGTGCATTCCGACGGGCCGACGTTCGACGACAAGGCCATCTGGACCGGCTCCACCATCGTCAAGCCCGACGGTGCTATGCGTGTCTTCTACACCGGTATCTCTCGAGCAGAGGATGGGCTGGTTCAGCGCATCGGCTGGGCTGACTCCACTGACGGAGTGACGTTTGAACGCACGTGCGATGTTCCTCTGGAGGCGGACTCCAGGTGGTACGAGAGGAGGGAAACCGACGTCTCTGGCGCCGAGCACTGGAGGGATCCCTTTGTCTTCAGGCATGACGGGCGCTGGCACATGCTCATCACCGCCAGGGCGAAGGGGGCTGAGCACTATGGTGCCGGCGTCATCGGTCATGCCGTCTCCGATGACCTGGATCACTGGCGGATCGGGCCGCCGCTGACCAGCCCGTCGGTTTTCGGACAGCTGGAGGTTTCCCAGAGCAGAAGCGTTGACGGCCACCATCTCCTCATCTTCTCCTGCGGTGACGACATGAAGGCCGAACCCGGCCCCGGCGGGGTGTGGGTCGCCGAGGGGGAGGGGGCGCTGGGGCCTTGGGACATTGATGGCGCCAGGTACGTGCGCCCAGAGCACCTCTACGCCGGTCAGCTGCTTCAGCTGCGCGACGGAGCGTGGGTTTTCACGGGCTTCGAGAACATCGTCCATGGTGAGTTCGTCGGAGCGGCTCCGGACCTGCTGCCATGGGAGGACATCGAGCTTTTGCCGAGAGATGGGCACTAGAGGGTTACGTCGTCGGTTGCCTGGACAACGAGCGATCGGGGTGCCAGCCCAGGACTGGGCACGTCCCTAGCTCACTGCCCTGTGCCGGGTGGCGAGGCAGGCGACGGGGCGTTTCTGTCGGGATCAGGCTGCTCAAAGCGGCCTCCACGCCAACGTCGGGCCGCGCCGGCTGCGGTCGGGAACGTACCTGTCAGTCGAGAACTGCGCCTTCCCGCAGACGACTGGGGTCTGACCCCAGTCGTCTGCGGGAGAAGTACGTTCTGGATGGAAAACGCAGTCCTCGATGTGAGCGGCCGGACGTCCTGACCGACAACTAGTTAGGCGCCCCTAAGTGAGATCCGCCTTTCATCGGGTAACGTGTTCAATCCCACCCTGCGACGCTCCGTCGTGAACTTGCCAGTGTTGAATTCGGCAAGCAAGATCTTGGTTAAACTCGTGGCACAACGACCAGCGACGCCTCGCAGGTCAGTGCCTGGAGCCGGTCCAGGGCATGGCCGAACCGGCCGCAACGGGGCAGGCCGTGAGGCGTCGGAAGCGACTAGGGGAGGAGAACCGTCATGACGCAGAGTGACGACGACTCTACCCGGGCACGCGTTCTCGACCTCATCGCTGAGAAGGGACCGGTGTCGGCGGCGCAGCTCGCCAAGGTCCTGAGCCTGACGCCGGCCGCCGTGCGCAGGCACATCACCGCCCTTGAGGACGCTGAGCAGATCGAGGTGCACACGCCGGCCCAGACGGGCAAGCGCGGCCGCGGTCGCCCGGCCCGGCACTACGTCCTGACGCCCAAGGCCCGCAC
>ERZ773214.2166-NODE-2166-length-10826-cov-20.979853_pt1 | contig 10826 bp, 9 predicted proteins | sample MGYA00511238_ERZ773214 | MGnify/ENA primary metagenome ERZ773214 (study PRJEB29015, sample SAMEA2738157) | human oral metagenome | biome: human oral; feature: human-associated habitat; material: saliva | place: China | collected 2259 ...
TCATTATTAGCAGTAATCGTATAACCAACAGTGGCTGAAACGAAAGGACCCATAGCTGGACCAACCTTCAATGATGTTGTACCAGAGTAGTTTCCTGCCACCTTAGACGCTGCTGAAGCCTCAGCATAATGCCAAGTAATATCAGTACCACCCATGAGTGATGGGATTGTTATCTTAATTTCTCTCATCGAACCACTCATTGTTGCATCATACTCATTCATTGCACCACCAGCTTTTGGGTTCGCAATCTTCATCTTACCAGTACCGTTAATTGCGTGCTTATCCATGGTTATCACGAAAGAACCAGTACCCCACTGAGTATCAGAGAACTCTGCAAGGAACTTACCACCGTCCTGCAACACCTTAATCTTAGCACCTGTGTCAAAACGAGCATTATCGAGTACTCTGTTCTTTACAGTCAAATAGCCTGCAAACTCGTGTATCAACTTTGGTTGTGAAGGGGTTTCACTTGGCAAGAACTCAATCTTTGAAATATCTGATGCGTTATAAGTTACAACGCTACCATCAGTTTTTGTTACCTTTAATGACTGTGCCTGTACTGCGAGTGCACTCAATAAAGATACGATTACTAAAGTAAAGATCTTTTTCATTTACGTATGAATTTAAATGTCTTAGATAATGATTTAACTACAAAAACGCCTGTTTGTCCGTCGAGAGGAATCTCAACAGAACCACTCTGGCTTACGGTTGCACGACCTACCAACTGTCCGTTAATTGTGTAAACAGCTACTTGACTACCTGCTTTCAGGCCTTCTCCCTTCAAGGAGTTACCAAAAGAAAAGACAGCATTGTTGCCTTCTTCATCCAGCGATCTAATACCAGCTGGTTGTGGATTAGCAAAAGCAAAAGCACGAAAATCTGTCAAAGGATACTCTATTGTTTGACTTCCAGCAGTCAAAATCATAGCGGTGGAAGTGAAAGTAACAGTAGGTTTCTCAGACAGAGCAAAATAAGTGTCTTTGCCATCTTTGTCACTTACTTTCACATAGTCAGCAGCAGAGGCAGAGAGTGTGCTCATAGAAGCTAACAGTGTAACAGCAAGCGAAAGAAATAAAGTTTTAATTCTCATGTTACTGATTCTGTTTATATTAATTTCTAATTTGAGTGCAAAGTTATAAGAATCAACATTACAATACAATACCTAATAATTATGATTTTAACCCAAATTAGATAAGCTAACAAAGAAAGATAAAATACAAGACAAATGTAAGATTGGTATGAGAAGTATGCGTCTTATGCAAACAACTTACTCCCATATCATTGACCATTGTAAACTATTTTCATGCAACTCAAATCTAATATATGCTCTTTTGGCTTCTAAAAGACGCCTAATTGACTTGTAAAAGATGCCCTTTTAGAGTCTAACTAACGCCCTTTTCAAGTCCAATTAGGCATCTATTACATCACCATTTTATAACTAACTGATTCTTTGATGGTTACAAACCTACTTTTAATACGCATTTTTATCCTTGTTTGTAGGTATTCTATTTGAAATTATGTAATTATTTTTCATAACCTTGTTTGCGGATTTTCGAAGTATTAAAATGAAAAGTTTTTATGTCAGGGGGTGATAATAGAATAGACCATTGAGGGTCTTAGGTATATTTTTGTTTAATGAGTACGTTCGCTCCTTTCGTTAAAACTATATGAAAAGCATCTACACTTTTAACAAAAGAACCCACTATAATCTATCAAACATGAGCCAAATATCAAGCACAAATCGCATCTCATCTATGTATAACAACAATAAAGGCTGAAATCCACAATCGGATATCAGCCCATTAGTTTTAGATATTGCAGGAGTGAACCTTACATTATTTGTTAGGAAATAAGTAAGACTTACTATGTTAAAATTTGTCTTTGCTTCATTTCCAAGTATTTATTGATAACATCAATACTGAGTTTGTCTGGCGTTGTCAAAACACTATAGATACCATGCTGACGCAATGTTGATACTATCAAACGCTTTTCATTAGCAAACTTCTCAGCAATAACATGCTGGTAATATTCCTCTGTTGAGTGTTTCGGAGAACGAATATAATCATTCATTTCTGCATCTTCAAAGAAGACAACGAGTACACGATGCCACTGACTAAGCAACTTCAAGTAAGCCAACTGACGATTGAGAGCTGTCATACCAGAGAAGTTTGTGTAAATAACGAACAGACTTCGCTTGCTAACTTGTTTATGTACATTGGCACATAAACCACTAAAATCACTTTCACCAAACTTTGTTTCCTGTGCATAAAGTGACTCTAAAAGAAGCTGCATCTGACCTGTTTGCTTCGAAGGAGCAACGAACGTGTCCATTTTATCAGCAAAGGTTATCAAGCCTGCCTTATCATCACGGCGCATAGCAACGTAGGACAACACCAAAGAAGCATTGATACTATAGTCCAGAAGAGTCATTCCTCGGAACGATTGCTGCATAACACGTCCCTTATCAATAACCGAGAATATCTGCTGAGAGCGCTCATCACGATAGACATTCACCATCAACTGATTGCGACGTGCACTTGCCTTCCAGTTTATACTTCGGTATTCATCGCCTTTCACATAGTCTTTTATCTGCTCAAACTCAGTGTTGTTACCTGCCCGACGTATACGCTTTATACCCATTTCGGTAAGGTTATTGCTTATCGCAAGAAGCTCATAGCGATTCAGCATCATATAAGAAGGATAGACCTTAACGTCTTCTGCGTTACCCAACGTATAACGACGTTCGACAAGTCCCAAGACTGTACGTGTGAAGCAACGAATCTTACCAAAGGAGTAGACGCCACGCTTCATCGGTCTGAGCGTATAACGAATCGTATTCTTTCCCATCGCTGTTAGATGACTCTTATAACTAATGTCTCTCCGTTGGAACACCTCTGGCGCCTCATCTATTACCGTCAGCCATACAGGGAAGGAGTACTTACTTTCCAGACTTATCTTGACAACATTCTTATCACCATTAGAGAAACGTTCTGAACAGGTTCGCTTCGCTGTTATTCCACGACGATGATAGAGCATAACAGCATCGACCACAACCATAGCAGCAAAGATAAAGAGAAGTATCTTTGCACCCATGAAAAGCTGTGGGAACACATAACCAAAGCCTGCGAGCAGGGTAAGGCTTGCTAATATAAAATAAAACCTTTTAGTAAGGAACATTTCGTCTTTATTTATTTGAGTGCTTCTCGACTAACCTCATTACTTAGGTACTTCGACCTTGTCAATCAACTTCTGTGCAACCTTCAATGGGGTATATCCCTCCATTTCAGCCTCAGCAGTAAGGATAAGACGATGTTGAAGAATACTTGGCGTAACAAACTTAATGTCTTCAGGTGTTACAAAGTCGCGACCACCCAACAAAGCTGATGCCTTAGCAGCATTGAGCATAGCCACAGAAGCACGTGGACTGGCACCGAGATAGACTGCCTTTGAGGTACGAGTCTGCTGTACGATGTTTGCAATATAGCCTAAAAGGCTCTCCTCTACGAATACTGTATCAAGCTTCTTGCGCATCTGCAGAAGTTCGTCAATGGTAAGTACTGGCTTAACATCTTCCAACTTGATAAGATTTCGCTTCTCTTGATGACGCTTAAGGATGTTCATTTCCTCATCAACAGAAGGATAACCCATGCTTATCTTAAAGAGGAAACGGTCGAGTTGAGCCTCTGGTAGACGATAAGTACCTTCCTGTTCTACTGGATTCTGTGTCGCAATGATAGAATAGACATCACTCATACGACGAGTAGTACCATCAATCGTCACCTGACGTTCCTCCATTACCTCGAAAAGAGCTGCCTGCGTCTTTGCAGGAGCACGGTTGATTTCATCTACAAGGACAAGATCTGAGAACACAGGACCTTCATGGAAGTCAAACTCAGAGGTCTTCATATTGAAAACAGTCGTACCGAGTACATCACTTGGCATGAGGTCTGGCGTGAATTGAATACGACTGAAACGGGCATCAATCAGACGTGACAGCAGACGTGCCAACAAGGTTTTAGCAACACCAGGCACACCTTCTATCAGCACATGACCATCTGCAAGAATCGCTGTTAACAACAGAGCAACCGCCTCCTGCTGCCCAACAACAACCTTACCTATCTCTCCTCGCAACTGCATTACCTTTTCACTGAATGCAGTAAGGTCGGTTCTTACTTCTTTATTCTCTTCCATCTTATTTATTGTTTGCTCTTCAATTACATTGTTCTTTTGATCATCCATTGCGTTTATAGCTTATTGATTATCATATCCATACCATCTATTGCCTTTCGTAGGGCAGCATCTTTCAGTTCATCATTACCCTGCAAATAACGTTCGACACGGTCAAATATCATTCGCACTTCAGCCTCTGGCATTCCTGTTCGAATGGCTATCTGTGCTATATTCTCTTTCCTTGACTCAACATCTTCGACATCTATCATCGTCATACGACGTAAGGTCTCTGCAAAGTAACTATACTTTTTCTGCAGCAAGTCTCGATTAATATGCTTCTGATGATAAAGGGTTCCAATCAACTTCACGAACTCCAATGAACGATTAGCTGGTTCCTCTACCACTGGGATAACGCGTTGTCGTCTACGTGCATAGAACATACAGAAGAGTAATAACCCTCCTAAGGTGAGATAGATAGCCCATCGGAGAGGCTCATTTTGTAGCCAAAAGCGCAGTGGAGTATCCGTTTCATATTCTGTGTAAGGTCCGTATGCCTCAGTACGAATGATTGGCAAGCCTCGGAATTGTGACATCAAACGGAAAACGAGTTCGTTTGTCTCAGTATCGAGGATGCCATAATTGGTCATCAATATTGGTTCACAAGAAAGGAAGAGTTCTCCCTTTCCTCGTTTAATGCTAACTATATGTGGATCCCAATAGCCTTCTGTAGAGTCAGAATACTCCTTAGGGACCCAGCCGCTAAGCAAAGTATCACGCGTAACTTTCCCTTCTACCACTACATTACTACCTGTCATTGCAGAATAGACATGGTATTCTTTTTCCTGATAAGGCAACTGTCGAGGGAAAACTAAGGTATCATAAGGAATTGACTGATTCGCAATGGATGACTTAACCTCCATAGGAGAGAAACTATTCTGCCCATTAATAGATATTTGCAAATCAGGATATAGAGAATCAGGTTCAATATATGACGCTGCAATAAACACCTTATTACCAGCTTTCAACAGTCTATCCAGTGCGCGAATATCTGTTGCAGAAGGACGAAAACTAACTGTTTGAATTAAGAAGGCATGCGGTTTCTTACCGTAACCCTCACGTTCCAATTGTGAGAAAGTCTTCCGTGTCACCTCATAACCAGCAGGAACAGACTTCTCCATCAGTGAGTCGAACACCGCACAACCAAATGGCTGCTTATCGTAATGATTAAAGGTAGGCTCCCAAACAAACTTTGAAGGCGCATTCCACTCTAATAGGAATACAAAGACAAGGAACCCAGCTACGAAGAACCAAAACCTTTTGTTCATCCTTGACCTCCTTCCTTTATCTTGCTTTCCAAGTCTGTCATCAGCTTTACCAACTCCTCCGAAGCCTGATAATTACCATATCTCACACGCATAAAAGCTGTTGTCATTCGTTCAAAGTCTACTGATAGGAACTCACGAGTGTATTGAGTTGGGGTCTTATAGAGCTGCCAACTAATCTTATTACCATCTGATAACCAACGAAGTGTGCGCAGATAGACAATTCGAACAGCCTTATAATAATCCTTCTGTGCCATTGCTTTGGCATAGACAGCCTCAAAATCTACGCCGTAGATATTGTCTTCTTCATCATTTTCATTCGTCACCTTACCCGCTCTACCAAAGAGTTTGAATTGATAACGGTACAAAATGAAAGCGATTAGGGCAATAATAGCAAGCGCAAGAATAATGTAGATTACTACACGGAAGTCCCCTTTGCCTTGAATATTGAATATCTCAGACAGGAATTCGCCTATCTTTGACATCAGCCAATCCCACCAATCAAGTTCAGGTGCCTGCAACTCTCGCGCATAGTTGTACGCTTCATCAGTACGATACTGATGAAGTAACGCAGAATCACACGACAAAGTATCACTTAATGGCTGTAACATAGAACCGCTTTATCAGAGTTTACCGAAGTTATCAATATCTGTATCTTTCTCTGCTAACTCCTCAAAGTGCTGTATGTCGTCCTCTACAGAGAAGCCATCTTCCTCCTCTGCGATGCTTCCATAGTGAAAAGCTAAGGCAAAGGTAGAGATTGTCATCGTAAGATACATACCAAAATTCATGAATACAGATGACAAATAAACGAAGAAGCTATACACCGGACTTGCTGCAAAAGAGCTCTGAGTGGTATCAGTAGCCACTAAAACAGACTTTACAACCGTCAATATATACCAAGGAATTGATGTGAATGAAGACAGGATATTAGTCAAGAATCCTATCACAAACATCAAACCAAACAACGACCAGAAAGAGTGGAAACCAAGTTTCAAGCCACGTAATATAGAGCTAAACAACGTTTCCTTATCTTCAAAAATATAGACAGGTAACGCCATAGAAACAGGCAAACAGCATACTACTAACGCAAGAATTGGTATAACGGCCAATATCGGTGCACTTGTGATTGCAGCAAAAGAAATGATAAGAACCAAAACTACGATAAACAGAGCTACAAGAACAACGGTCATTAATAACGAGCGTTTAATCACCTGAATGATTATAGGTTTTAAGTCGCTCAGTGTCGTATTACGAAGCCTATTTGAACTCTTATGGTAGTATTTCACCATACTATAGCAGATTCCAGCCAACAAGGTAGAACCTATCAGCAGACAAATACCATAACCCACGTACGAAGCACCTAATCTAAGGAGCATCCCCTGCGCCACGTCTACATCCTCCCCCATATCGAAGGTATTGGTATAATAAGGTGCTAAGATCTTCATCATCATCTCCATAGCGAAACCTTGTACCAAACAAAGTGGCAAGAGTAGATAGGTACATGCACGCAACAAAAACTTAAAGTTCTCACGAATAAACTCAAAAATCGCTGAGAACTTCTCGCCGAAACTACGAACTTGATAAAGTTCAATCTTTGGTCTTTCTATTTGCATTTTCTAAATGATAATTACGCTTATAAGGTAAGTAAATAAAATAATACACGACAAACGCCAATGATACGAGTATGATACCAAGGCGGATAAAGTTGTTCAACTCTGTATGACGAGTAATGAATGCTTCGATAAAACCTGCCATGATAAAGATAGGCACTGTTCCAACAACAATCTTCATTCCCCTCTTTGCACCTCGTTGAAAGCTAACCAAACGCGAGTAAGTACCTGGGAATAACCAACCATTACCGATAGCCAAGCCTGCAGCACCTGCCACAATGATTGCTGAAAGTTCCAACGTACCATGCAACATCGTCGCTAAAAGGCTTTCACCTAATATTCCATGCTGATAAAAGAAGGTATCAAAACAACCTACCATGATACCATTTCGGAATAAAAGGAAGACTGACATCAAGCTCGTCAATACGCCCGAAACAAACACATTAAACGACACCATGATATTGTTCAGCGTAATACCAATAAACATATCTCCCTCTTCTTCCATTCCATATACGCCCATCGGCTTTCCCTTCGCAATATTCTCAAGGGTCATATCCGTATAGCTGTCGCCAAGTATCAAGCGTGGGAAGGACTCGTCTCCTAAGGTTGAAACAACACCTATCAGCACACTCACCATAAAAATGATAAATGAGAGAAGCAACAACTTACGCTCTTTCCACATCACGTCAGGAACCTCCTGCGTCCAGAAAGTTAACAAACGCGACCACTTCTCCCGTTTATTACGGTAGATTTCATTATGAAGTGCAGAAGCGAGTTTGTTGAGATAGATGGTAATACGTGAATGAGGATAATGTGTCTGTGCAAAAGCGAGGTCGGCTGTAAGCTCAGTATAAGCATCAGCCAACTGGTCAGGCATCTCAAACTTGACATTATCTATCATGCCTTCCATTGCCCGCCACTTCTCAATATTATTGCGTATGAAAAGAATTTCTTTCATGCAAAGTCCACACGTAATTTACACATTATTATCATTTACGCAACAAATTTAGAGTTTTTTTCTTACATTTGCAACAGAAACAACATTTAATTATCAAGAAAATGCCCGAAGCCAATATCATAACAGGTCAGTACGTCCAAATAAGTCAGTCGCCGGCAAGTTTAGGAGAGCGTATCGTTGCACAAATAATTGATGACTTCCTAATTATCTGCTATCTGGTTGGTGTAACGCTCCTAATAGCTGAATTGAACCTTACTTTTTTCTCAAATGAATTATTCTTTCTATTAGCTATCTACCTTCCTGCCCTCTTTTACCACTTCCTTATGGAACTTTTCAACCATGGGCAAAGTGTTGGTAAGATGGTAATGCATATCCGTGTTGTGAAGAAAGACGGAACGACACCGGGCATTGGTGACTTTTTTATGCGTTGGCTTCTGCAACTTGTCGACCTTGGTTTCTCTGGTATTGGCGCACTTGTCATTCTTATCTCTAAGAATTCACAACGTCTCGGCGACCTCGCAGCAGGAACAATGGTCATCCAACTTAATGACTATCGCAAGATTCAAGTCTCACTTGACGAGTTCTATTATCTTGATAGAAAGTATAAACCTGTCTACCCACAAGCTGAAGACCTCTCTCTTAACCAACTTGATGTCATCCAACGTACGCTCAATTCTGAATACGGATACGAGCGCGAACGTCGTATTGCGTCCCTTGCAGCTAAGGTACGAGAACATCTCAAAATATCTGACACGAACACTGCTGATGAGAAGTTCCTTTATACTATCATACGTGATTACCAGCATTTCACGTTGGAAATAATATAAAGAAATAGGGAAAAGGCAAGTATAAAACAGCATGAATATCTAAGAGAACTGCTCTGTATAACTTTGGTATTAGTGCCTTACGATGCCATGTTATAACGACAACTATAAAGCGTTCTACCCATTTTCATTCAACGTTTTATTGCTTAGCACATAATGTGCGGATGCCTAACACGCATGGTGTTCATGCCTAACACATGATGTGCGGGGCATTAATCACATCGCTATTGGTTATCAAAACAAGCACTACTGATCGTTAGAAAAGAGTTATGATGACGTCTCTCAGAAAAAAGATAATAGCTATTGGAGGTGCATTGGCTTACCCACCCATAAGTCTAACACCTGATATTACAAGAGAACACTTCTCTGGGAAGTGGGTACTTGTGACGGGTGCATCGCATGGGATAGGGCGAGCATTAACCGAAAAACTAATCAGTGCTGGTGCAAATGTCTTCCTCATTGCACGAAGTGAAGCGGACTTACGTCTCTTATGCACTAAGGCAAAGCAAATGGGTAGCAGTGCAGACTATTGCGCAATAGACCTAAGAGACAGGGAGAAGTTAGAACAGCTTTGCCAAAAACTAAGGGAAACCCTACCACGGTTAGATTACTTCTTTTGCAATGCCGGTAAATCTATCCATCGCAAGATCAATGAGGCGCAGGACCGCCTACACGACTATGACCGTACGATGGACCTCAACTATCGTTCCTTAGTCGCGCTATCATTAGCTATCTTACCTGCCTTGAAGGCAAGTAAAGGGCATATCATCTACTCTTCATCAGTGAGTACACTCTATCCAATGGCACCGGGCTGGTCGGCTTATCATGCCTCAAAAAGTGCAGCAAACATTTGGTGCGAAACGGCAGACAGCGAGTTTGCGCCGTTTGGTGTTCACGTGCAGTTAGCTTATTTACCCTTGGTTCACACAGCGATGTCAGATATCAACGAACAATACAAGCACTTACCTGCTTACACACCAGCTGATGCAGCCTATATTCTATTGAAACTTGCTATACGGAAGGTCAGGACTTATAAACCTTGGTGGGCAAAGTTTTCTGCCCCAATAGCCTATCTCTTTGCTCCGATTATTCACCTATATTATAAGCGATTGCCATGAGAAGAAAGAATGAAGCTATCCTTTCTATCCTCTATCGCTTACACATAATCTCACCAAAGGGCATATTTGTGTGGGCAAAAAGCCTCATCTTGGAAGGTATTAGCCTAATGGCACTGCTCCGTTTTGCGGCTCATTTCTATCCGCATCGTTGTGCTATCACTGACGAGAAGCAATCTCTAAGCTATCAAGAACTCTATATCCGTACGCGTCAACTCGCTGAAATTCTTCACACGGAATATCATCTCCAACCTGAAATGAGTGTGGCTTTGCTTGGACGTAACAGTCTTATTTTGACTCTCCTGCTACATGCACTTTCTCGATTAGGCATTAGCACTACCTTATTAAGCACCGACTTGGGAACAGAACAGATAACAGCTGATTTGCAGAAGCACCATTACCACCTTATTATATACGATTCAGACCTCAAACAGATACCTACAGAACTTCCCTGCATAGCTGTTACAACTGAGAAGATAAATGACATCCTTTTAGATAAGCATTCTCAAGTAAGGGAAATAAAACTCCCTAAGATCTGGCGAGGGAGAGAAATCGTCATTCACTCTGGAGGAACAAGTGGCAACTTTAAGAGTATTGCCCGTCGTCCTTCTGTCACCTCTTTTCTCCCTCCATTACTTGCGCTACTACACAACATCAGAATCTACGAATATAAGAGTGTACTGATTTCACTGCCATTTTATCATGGTTTTGGACTTTCAACGCTTATTATCTCCTTGCTTATGGGCAAGAAGATATGCCTACAAAAACACTTCGATGCTATCAAAACCTTAGAGATTATTCAGCGTGAACAGATAGAGGTCATG
>ERZ773214.2167-NODE-2167-length-10825-cov-8.620056_pt1 | contig 10825 bp, 10 predicted proteins | sample MGYA00511238_ERZ773214 | MGnify/ENA primary metagenome ERZ773214 (study PRJEB29015, sample SAMEA2738157) | human oral metagenome | biome: human oral; feature: human-associated habitat; material: saliva | place: China | collected 2259 ...
TTAACTGTTTAATCTATCTATTTTCATCTAAATTTACATTATTCCAGTCAGAATATGTTGTAGTATTTTTCAATTTAAAAGCACCTTTATTCCCACTATATTCCACAGTCCAAACTATACTTTTTAAATAAAATGTCTTCTTGTCAAATATAGTTTCAAATATTATATCAACTTCCTCTTCAGTAACATTGTTCAAAGAAAATCTATATTCTGATTTTAATAAATCAAAAACTTTTGAATTTTTATTCTCATTTTTTAATTTCAGATAATATTCAGAATCTGTTTCTTCAAATGTCAAGTCTTCTTTGTCAAAAGAATAAATATTATCCAACAATTTAAAATAATCCGGATTTATATTATAATCAGCATTATTTTTTTGAGTTTTACTCTCTTTTCCATCAACTTTTTTTGTCATAACCAACGACTTATTTTCATCTCCAACAAATATAACATCATAATTGTTTTTCTCATAATTTGCGGTCCCGCTGTATCTAACAGATACTCTTCCTTTAATAATTTTTTTCGTATCCTTGTCATTTATCAGTTTAGCCTTCATCATTTGATTTTTTACATTTCCTTTATTTTCATAGTCAATTTCATTAACCAAGACATAGGACTGAATATTATTTACCTTTTTTGATTTTTTAAATAATTCACTAATTTCCTTATTACTTGAACAAGCTGTAAAAATAAATATTACAAATATTAATCCTAATAGAGAAAATTTCTTATTTTTAAACATTTCCTACCCCCTCAAAAGTACATACACATCGATATTATATCATATTTGTCAAAATTTAAAAATGATACTTAAGAAAGAATAAAAACTTACATCGTATTCTGATATACAAAAAAAACCCCAAATCCTTTATATGAACTTAGGGGTTCGCATTGTAAAATATTAATTTTTAGTACTTTTAGTTCTATTTATTTTCATCTTCGTCAACTACTTTATAGTCGGCATCAACTACATCATCTTTCTTTTGTTCTGCTCCTTGTCCTTGTGGGTTAGCATTTTGATATAATTTTTCTGAAATTTTATAGAACTCTTGAGTTAAGGCATCATTCTTTGCCTTGATATCTTCTACATTATCAGTTGTTAAAGCAGATTTTAAATCTTCTATTTTTGCATTAATGCTTGATTTTTCTTCTTCAGAAATTTTTCCTTCCAAATCTTTCAAAGTTTTTTCAGTTTGATAGATTAAAGATTCAGCATTATTTTTAGTTTCTACAATTTCTTTTTTCTTTTTATCTTCTTGAGCAAATTGTTCTGCTTCTCTTACTTTCTTATTAATTTCATCTTCAGATAATTTTGTTGATGCGGTAATTGTAATCTTTTGTTCATTTCCTGAACCTAAATCTTTAGCACTAACATTTACAATTCCATTAGCATCTATATCAAAAGTAACTTCAATTTGTGGAACTCCTCTTGGAGCAGCAGGAATACCTGTTAATTGGAATCTTCCAAGTGTTGTATTATCATGAGCAAATTCTCTTTCACCTTGTAAAACATGAATGTCTACTGCTGTTTGTCCGTCTGCAGCTGTTGAGAAAATTTGACTTTTTTTAGCAGGGATTGTTGTATTTCTTTCTATCAATCTTGTCATTACCCCACCCATTGTTTCGATACCTAATGATAATGGAGTTACGTCTAGTAATACAACGTCTTTAACGTCACCTGTAATTACTCCACCTTGGATAGCAGCACCCATAGCTACTACTTCATCAGGGTTTACTCCTTTATGAGGCTCTTTACCCATTTCTTTTTTAACAGCTTCTTGTACTGCTGGAATACGAGTAGATCCACCAACTAAGATTACTTGATCGATTTCACTAGGGTTTAATCCAGCATCTTTAAGTGCTTGACGAGTTGGAATTAATGTTCTTTCTACTAAGCTGTGAGTAAGCTCATCAAATTTAGCACGAGTTAATGTGTTTTCTAAGTGAACTGGTCCGTTAGCTCCAGCTGAGATGAATGGTAATGAAATTTGAGTTGAAGTTACACCAGATAAGTCTTTTTTAGCTTTTTCTGCTGCATCTTTAAGACGTTGCATTGCCATTTTATCTTGAGATAAGTCGATAGCTTGTTCTTTTTTGAATTCTTCTACAAGATAATCAATAATAGCTTGGTCGAAGTCATCTCCACCTAATAAGTTATCTCCTGATGTAGCTAATACTTCGAATACTCCATCTCCTAATTCTAAGATAGATACGTCGAAAGTACCACCACCAAGGTCAAATACTAATACTTTTTGATCTACATCTGTTTTTTCTAATCCGTATGCTAATGCTGCTGCAGTAGGTTCGTTGATAATACGTTCTACTTCTAATCCAGCGATTTTACCTGCATCTTTAGTTGCTTGACGTTGAGCGTCGTTGAAGTATGCTGGTACTGTAATAACAGCTTTAGTTACTTTTTCACCTAAATAAGCTTCAGCAGTTGCTTTTAAGTTTTGCAAGATCATTGCTGAGATTTCTTGTGGTGAGTATTTTTTACCATTTACATCTTCTTTGTAATCTGTACCCATGTGACGTTTGATAGAAATTACTGTGTTAGGGTTAGTGATTGCTTGACGTTTTGCTACTTCCCCTACTTGAATTTCATCACCTTTGAATGCTACTACAGAAGGTGTAGTTCTGTTACCTTCTGGGTTAGGGATTACTTTAGCTTCCCCACCTTCTAATACTGATACACATGAGTTAGTTGTTCCTAAGTCGATACCTATAATTTTTGACATATTCTTGTCCTCCTTAAATTTATAATAACTATATTTTCAAATTTATTTGTTAAAATGATCTATTCACTCTAACAAAGTCTAATGTTACTTTTACTTGCGCAGTCGATATTTTTAAATTATTTCGTCTCTGCGTTCCTTATTCTTTGACGCAGTGGCTACATACCAATCACTTCGTCACTTCGTTCCTCATTCTTGGTGTAGCTGTGCGATTCTTACTCCTAACTTTTTTCTTCACCTTCTAGGTTCGAAAAAACTAAGGATTAATAATTACGAGTTGACCTTAACCATTGCTGGTCTGATTACTCTATCTTTTAGTTTGTAACCTTTTTGGAATGTGTCTAAGATTACCCCGCTTTCTTTGTCGCTTTCTTCTCCTTGCATTACTGCGTGGTGGAAGTTTGGATCGAACTGAGCATTTTCAGTTTCTACTAGTTCAACACCTTCTGATTTAAGCGCTGCTTGTAATCCTTCGTATACCATTTGTACACCTTTTAGAACTGTTTGTACTTCTTCATTAGTTGACTCAACTTGTAAAGCACGTTCTAGGTTATCCAAACTTGGTAAGATTTCTGTAATCACTTTTTGACTCTTATAAGCATTTATAGTGTCAATTTCTTGATTTTTACGTCGTTTAAAGTTTTCAAACTCTGCATAAAGTCGTAAGTATTTATCTTCTGACGCTTTTACTTCTTCTTGCAGTTTTTCAATTTGCTCTTGTAATAACTCTTCTGCAGTTTTTTCAACTACTTCTTCTTTTAAATCTGTCGTTTCTTCAGTCTCAACAGTTTCTTCTGTTGTTACTTCTTCTTGTAGAGTTTCTTTTTGTTCTTCAGTAGCCATCTCTACCTCCTAATTATTTCAAATTATTATTTAAATTATCACGAACACAAGCTATAAGTGTCATGATTTTCGAATAGTCCATTCTCTTTGGTCCAAATACGGCTATTACACCTTGACCTTTAGATGTGTTATAACTACTAGACACTAATGAAAGATCATCTATATTCCCAAGCTTAAGCTCAGTTCCTATTTTAATAGATGGTTTGTCTGTTACTTCATTATTATCTAGAAGCTCGACTATCTTATCATCTTCTAAGAGCGATACTACTTCTTTTAATTTTTCTACATTGTCTATATCGGGTTGTTTAAGTAAATTGTACTTACCCCCTAATGCTACAGTCTTTTTAATTTTATTTTGCAACAATCTATTTAAAGCCACCACTATCATATCGTAGTTGTTAACTTTATTCTTTAGATATTTTTCTAACTCACCGTGAATCATTACGTGAGCTGTTGCCATATCCACATCATAGAAGTAACTTTGAAGAAGTTTATTAATCTCCGCTATATCTTCTGCAGTGAAATCTGCATCAAGTTTATAGTTTTGTTGGAATACTTCTCCTATGTTTGTTACTAATATAACGAGAATACTACGACTACTTAGAAGAATAACCTCTATCTTATTAATGCGCCTATCCGTTTTTGTCGGAGCTAATATGACCGCCGTACAATCCGTTAAGTCTGATAGGACTATTGCATTCTTTTCTAAATAGTTATTTTCCGATACTATATCACCACCAGAGAGTTGTTTAAGTTTTTCATTCTCACTATTTGATAATTCATAATCTTTTTTTATGTAATCTACATAATAGCGATAACCTTTTTCCGAAGGTACTCTACCTGATGAAATATGAGTCTTTTTAATCAACCCTTCTTTTTCTAATTTACTCATATCATTTCTTATCGTTGCCGAACTGAAATCAATATTTTGAGCAATTTGCTTAGAACCTACAGGTTGATTAGTCGTAATAAAATTTTCGACTATAGATTGAAGAATGAGTACTTGTCTATCTATTAACATCGTCATCACCTATTCTCCAATTTTGTGTTTTAGCACTCTAACTATCTGACTGCTAATCACATATATAATAATATCATTAAGGTCAAAATAAGTCAATAGATTTTTTAAAATATTTTTGACTTTTTTTGACCTTTCTGTTTTCCATGTAAGAAAAACCTTGCAATACCATGTTTTAAATGAGTCTTAAAAAGTTTATATTGAAACAAATAATAAGAAGAACACCCTTCAAAAATTCTCATCACTTATGATATAATAAAGGTTAATCAATAGAAAAGGAGTTTTTTATAATGAAGAAAATATTTAGACTTTGCACTATACTTTTATCTTCTCTACTTATACTAACAGCATGCAGTAGTGAAAAAACAAAAGTATTTATTACAAAATATGGAAATAATCAAGAAAATGAAACAACATTAACTTATAAAGGAGAGGTTGTTAATAAATTAAAAACTATTTCTAATATCACTGATCTAGGAACTGATGAAGAAGCAGCCTACAATAGTATAAAGACATCTATCGACCAAGAGAATAAAGATATCGATGGACTTTCTTACACTATTGAAAAGAAAGATGGAAAAGTAGTTATTACTTGGGATTTAGATTTTACTAAAATAAACTTCGAAAAAGATAAGGATCGCTTGCATTTCAAAACATCTTCTTTAGATGAAGAAAGAAAACTAAGCTACATAGAAGAAAACCTTAAGAAAAATGGTGCTATAGAGAAAAAATAATTTCTAATAAATAAAGTGTTCATCAGTTAGGACTTTTAATCTTGCTGATAAACACTTTTTTCTTATAAAATATAGAGTGATTTCTCCTACCTTCCTTGTATCTTCAGTAAAATTCTTGTATAATAAGTAAACGAAAGAAGTTAATAGAGGTAAAAATTTTGGAACTTATTGAACTTAGAAAAGAACTCGAAGAAATTAACAAAAGAATAACGGAATTCAAAACTTCACTAAAAATAGAAGATAAAACTGAACGAGTTGCTGAAATTGAAAATATGATGCTTGAAGCTGACTTTTGGAATAATAGCGAAGCAGCTAGTCTACTAGTTACCGAATCAAAAAGTATAAAAAAAGAACTTGACGAATTTAGTGAAATGATAGACTATTTGGAACACTCTGAAGAGATGGTTGAATTTCTAAAAGATGAAGATGATGAAGAAATTTATCAAGATTTACTAGAAACAGTAGTAAATCTCAAATCAAGTGTTGAAGATTTTAGCTTTAGATTATTATTCTCTGAAGAATATGACAATAATACTGCTATTTTAGAAATACATGCCGGTGCTGGTGGTACTGATGCGACAGACTGGTCAGAATTAATGTTACGTATGTATGAAAGATTCTTCACAAAACAAGGATTAAAATACAGCTACTTAAACTATCAATCTGGTGATATCACTGGAGTTAAATCAGCAACTATAAAAATTGAAGGTGACTTTGCATATGGATTATTAAAAGGAGAAAAAGGTGTTCACCGAGTTGTTCGTATCTCACCTTTTGACCCATCTGGAAAAAGACATACATCGTTCGCTTCAATAGATGTAATTCCAGAATTTAATGATGATGAGATTAACATTGAAATTAATAATGAAGACTTAAAAATAGACACTTACAGAGCTCAAGGAGCCGGTGGACAGCACATTAACACTACAGATTCAGCAGTTCGTATCACTCACCTTCCTACTGGTATTGTCGTTCAATCACAATCTGAACGTAGTCAAATACAAAATAGAGATGCTGCGATGAAAAATTTAAAATCAAAACTATATCAACGTGAAATAGAAGAAAAAGAAAAAGAATTAGCAGCAATTCGTGGTGAACAAAAGGATATCGGTTGGGGATCACAAATTCGTTCTTATGTATTTACTCCATATACAATGGTAAAAGATCACAGAACAAACTATGAAGTATCTACAGTAGATAAAGTAATGGATGGTGAGATAATTGACTTTATCGATGCTTATCTACATTACAATATGAAAGAAAAAGAGATATTATAGAAAAATGGACCTACCGGTGTGTACCGATAGGTCTATTATTTTTTATTTTTTCTCATCAAATCTTTCTTCTATAAGTTTTTCTTCTGTTTTCTTCAGACTTACTTTTTTATCTCCAGAACTTGGCCATGGAAGACCTTTTAATTCATTAATATCAGCTACAGAATAATCAACTGTTACAGTTTCTATAGCAAATTTATCTTGATAATCAACCTTGTCTTCTAATCCTTTTATACCTTTGAACTTTTCTCCTAGTTTCTCCGCTTGTTTTTTAAAGGTTTCTTTAGTTAGTCCTAATTCAGAATAAGTAATAATATTTTTTGCTGTTTGTCTTGTTACAACATCACCTTTATAGTAAAGTGTAATTTCCATTTGTACACCAGGTTGTTTCTTAACATAAACCTTACTACCTTCTTTTTCAGAACATCCTACTAAAAATACTAATAAAAAAACTGATATAATTTGTAATATCTTTTTCATTTTATAAACTCTCCTATCCTTTAGATAACAATATTATACCACAGTTTAAAACCAATAAAAACAAAAAAAACGATACAAATTTGTATCGCTCTTTGTTATTATAGTTTTTCGTATTCTGCTGGAACATCAAATGGATTTTCTTTATTAATATGATCGTAGAACATAACTCCATTTAAGTGATCTATTTCGTGTTGGAAACAAATTGCTGGTAAATCTGTTAAAGTTAAAGTAACTTTCTCATCATTTTCATTATAACCAACTACTTTAATTTTTGAATAACGAGGAACATATCCCTTGATATCTTTATCTACAGATAAACACCCTTCTCCACCAGCTAAGTAACATTTTGCTGCTGAATTTGAGATGATTTTTGGATTGTATAGTGCATAAGAAACTGTGTCTTCTGGGAACTCCTCATCTGGAATGTGCACTGCAATCATTCTTTTTGAAACATTGATTTGCGGTGCAGCTAACCCTATTCCAGGTTTTAGTCCTAATTTTTCTGCTTTTTCATCATCTTGTGAAGCAATAACATACTCTAATAATCCACGTAAAACTGCTTTGTCTTCGTCTGAAATCGGACTTTTTACTTCTTCAGCACGTGCTCTAAGTGTTGCGTGTGGATCAATAATTATATCTTTAGTTGTAATCAAATCTTTTCTCCTTTATTTCTAATTATTATATCGGTATATCATCCTTTTTTATTATTTCATAAATTTTCAAGATTGTCAAAGTTTCCTATCCGACATTTTTTTAAGAGTTTTATTTTACATAACATATCCCTTTAATTTTCTATCTTTATTTTTAAATTTTCTGAAAGTTATTTTTGTATTTTTATTTATTTCGTGTTATCATAGTATTATTGATAATTTATAAATAAATTTTTAGGAGGGTGTATTATGACTTTTGAAAATTACCAATATACAAGACCAAATACAGATCAATTAAAAGAACAATTAGCAGCATTAGTGGAAAGACTAAACTCTGCAAATAGCGCTAAAGAGACACTAGAAATTTTCAAGGAATATAATGAACTTCGTGATAACGTAAGTACAATGGCACAATTATCAGAGATTCGTGTAACAATTGACACAACTGATAAATTCTATGAAGCTGAACAAGAATTCTGGGACGAATTTGGTCCTGAATTAGATTCTCTTTACAGTAAATTCGATGAGGCTATGTTCAATTCAAAATTCAAAGAAGAACTAAAAAAAGAAATTGGAGAACACTACTTCAATCTAATTGAAACTTCTCTAAAAGTATTTAGCGATGAAATCATTGAAGATTTAAAAGAAGAAAACAAACTTTCATCAGAATATACAAAACTAACTTCAAGTGCTAAAATTCCATTTGATGGTGGAGAACACAACTTAAGTGGCATGGCTAAATATACACAAGATGCTAACCGTGAAACTCGTCTATTAGCAAACCAAGCTGTAGCTAGATTCTTTAAAGAAAACTTAGAACAATACGATAGCATTTATGACCGTATGATTAAAGTTCGTACTCGTATTGCGAAAAAACTTGGATTTGATAACTTTGTAGAGGTTGCTTACCTACGCTTACGTAGAACAGACTACAATGCAAAAGACGTCGCAAACTACAGAAAACAAATTTTTGAGGAAATCGTACCTGTTGTTGAAGAACTTAAAAAAGCTCAAGCTAAGCGTCTAGGACTTGAAAAACTTTCATTCCACGATGAAGGTGTAACATTCAAATCAGGTAATCCTACTCCAAAAGGAGATCGTCCAACACTTGTTGATTACGCAAAAACAATGTATAAAGAATTATCACCTGAAACTGATGAATTCTTCACATTTATGACTGAGAATAACTTATTAGATTTAGATACCAAACCAGGAAAAGCTGGTGGTGGTTATTGTACATTTATTCCAAATTACAAAGCACCATTTATCTTCGCTAACTTTAACCAAACACCTCATGACGTTACAGTTTTAACACATGAAGCAGGTCATGCTTTCCAAGTTTTCCAAAGTAGACATCATATGCCAGATTATGTATGGCCAACATACGAAGCTTGTGAAATCCACTCAATGAGTATGGAATTCCTAACTTGGCCTTGGATGAACCTATTCTTTAAAGATGAAACTGAGAAATTCAAATACTACCACATGGCAACATCAATCAAATTCTTGCCATATGGTGTTACAGTTGATGAATTCCAACATGAAGTATACGAAAATCCTGAATTAACTCCAAAAGAACGTCGTATGAAATGGTTAGAAATAGAAAGAAAATACTTACCATCTCGTTACTATGAAGATATTCCAGAACTTGATGAAGGTTTATTCTTCTACAGACAAGGTCACTTATTCGGTGCTCCATTCTACTACATCGACTACACTCTAGCTCAAGTTTGCGCCTTCCAATTCTGGAAAAAAGCTAACGAAAATAGAGAAAATGCATGGAAAGAATACCTACACTTATGTAAACTTGGTGGAACTAAACCATTCTTAGAGTTAGTTAAAGAAGCTAACTTAGAAAATCCATTCGAAGATGGAACTATTTCTAATATTGTTCCAGAACTTAGAAAATACATTGACTCTGTTGATGCAACAAAATTCTAGTATAGTTAAAGACGAGTAAATCTCGTCTTTAACTATATAAAAGTAAATTTTTTAATATTAGGAGGATAAAATATGAAAGAAAAAAAGATAGCAGCATTTTTTGATATTGACGGAACTCTTTATAGAGATTCTCTAATGACAGAACATTTTAAAAAATTAATAAAATACGAAGTTGTAGACGAAAAATATTGGCTAAACGGTGTAAAAGATAGTTATATCAACTGGGATAAGAGATTCGAAGACTATGATAACTACCTTTTCGGCGTTTCTGAAGCTTATGTACAAGCAATAACAGGTCTTCATAAAAAATATATCGATTTCGCGACTGAACAAGTAATGAAACTTAAAGCTGACCGTGTCTATAAATTCACACGAGATATTATAGAAAAACACAAGAAAAATGGACACCTTATCATCTTCATTTCGGGAAGTCCTGACTACCTTGTAGAAGCGATGGGTAAAAAGCATCATGCATTTTTAGCTATAGGTAGTAAATATATAATAGAAGATGAAAAATTCACAGGTGAAGTAGTTCCGATGTGGGATGCAGATAGCAAAAACAAAACTATCGATAGATTAGTTGAAGAATACAATATTGATCTTGATCAATCTTTCGCTTATGGTGATACTAATGGTGATTACAACATGTTAAGACGTGTTGGAAACCCTGTAGCCATGAACCCTAGTCGTGAATTACTAAGTAAAATCAAAGAAAATCCAGAACTATCTGAAAAAGCTACTATTCTTATTGAACGTAAAGACGTTATTTATAAAACAAAAGCTAATATAGATATTGTAGAAATATAAAAGAAAACTCAAGGTAATTGATATTATGTCGTACCTTGAGTTTTTTATTAATTCTATGTATTGTATAGAAATTCAGAACCTTCTTCACTGTTAAGATTAACTCCAGAAACTAATCTATTTCCTACTTTTCTATAAAGCTGAGGTTGAGTAGTAAAAGTTATCTTACTTCCATCTTCCTTAATAAGTTTGAAGCTCTTGCCATTTACAGACCATTCAATTTTTTCTCCATTATATTTTTTTAGAAGATACCCTTTATATCTATTAACAAGGTCAGAGCTCATTTTTCTCGCTCCTTCTTCACTTGTTGCTCCACCTATTCCTTGAGCATCTGCAGGCAACGAAT
>ERZ773214.2168-NODE-2168-length-10824-cov-7.198904_pt1 | contig 10824 bp, 10 predicted proteins | sample MGYA00511238_ERZ773214 | MGnify/ENA primary metagenome ERZ773214 (study PRJEB29015, sample SAMEA2738157) | human oral metagenome | biome: human oral; feature: human-associated habitat; material: saliva | place: China | collected 2259 ...
ATTTTATATTTACACGATTTATTTTCCATTACCTTTCTGTGATATAATAGTTAGTGATAACTAATTACTTTATAACATAGGGGGATTTAATGGGTTTAACTAAAAGTCAAGTAGCAAATTTTATAAATGATAAGATTCTCTTTAGATTCTCTATTTCTAACGATTTTATAATTAATTTCAGCGAAAGGGAAGACATTTTTACATTTGACGAGCTTGAAGGAATTATAAACAGTAACTTTACCTATTGGAGTTCGATTAATGATAAAGCTCCCAACAGTTTTTTGTCAAATTGGCAAAATTTGAAAGATAAGTTTAATGAGGTAAAAGATTATATTTTCAATCTTGAAGAATTAAATATAGACAATATAAATTTATACATTTACAACAATCTATCAAGCAATTCTGAATATGGAGAACAAGGTGAGAAGGTATACATATTATCGATAGCTTCTCCTATTGATAGAGATTCTGAAATTCATAAAATAAAAAGTTTTGTTTCTTTCTATACTCAACAGTCTCAAAACAATCTTGTTGAAGCTATAAAAAGTTATATATATCTTTCTAAGAATCCAAGTTACATTGGTAGTTATTTTTCAAACTCTTATGAGTATAAATTTTATCCAGCCCTATTTCTACTTAGAAAAAGCTTTTCGAACATTAAAGAGAATCGCTCTGATTTTGAAACAAATATAGTAGCTCCTATAACAGACAAGTTAAGAGATATTTCAGTTTAATCCGATAAACAGTATAGAGAGATTACGTCGTTCACAGAAGATAAACATAATGAAATTCAGAAACAATTTGATAAAAAAGTTTCTGAATTTGCTGAATTTCAAAAATCTCTTAACAAATGGCAAGAAGAAAAGCAAAACAATCTGAACGACTTGGAGGAAACCTATAAAAACAAGCTTTCTTTAGAAGCTCCAGAGAAACTTTGGAATGAACGTGCAGTAGAACATCAAAAACAAGCTACAATATGGACATACTTCCTTATTGGTGCAGTCTTGGCTTTAATATTTACTTTAGTATTATTGGTTATCGTTATCCATGATTATTCTTTAAATATTATCAAAAAAGATCTTCCATTTATATCCGAGTCGTTTATACTTATTTCAGTTATTTCATTTTTTATCTATATTATTAGAGTATTGATAAAAATCGTTATGTCAAATCATCATATAGCCACCGAATATAAACAAAAAGCTGCTTTGACAAGATTTTATCAAGCTCTTACCTATGCTGGAACTGATATTGACAAAGAAGAGCGACTAATAATAATTAACTCGTTATTCAGTAGAGTTGAAACAGGATTAGTAAAAACAGATACATCAAATGATAGTGATACAATTTTAGCTATTTTATCAAAGAATTTATAAAAGCAAAAAAACGGCAATTGCCGTTTTTTTGCTTTTATAAATTGTCTGAATACAGATTATTTGGATTACTAAAATAATCACAGCTACTACAATTAAAGATAAGCCCCTAATCCAGGTTACTTAACTGTACCATATCCGAGAATATATTTGAAAGAAAAAAGAATACAATTTGTCTATTTAGCTACCCCAAATATACCAAACACTTTTTTATTAAACTAATCAAAATTAAATTATACTACAAACACATTTTTACTTATCTCAGAAAAAACAATGTTTAAGTTATTTAAGATAGACTTTGTAAGTTCTAAGTTATCAGTTTTCAACAACCAAACGTTCTTTATAGATCCAAGTGATAAAAATTCTGTCTTTTTCCCTTGGAAAATTACTTTCCCTTGATTGATAATTGTAACTGTATCTACTAACTTACTTAATTCTTCCAATGAATGACTCGAAATTACAATCCCAACTCCTTTTTTAGACAATTCAATGAGCAAATCTCTAAACTCTTTTATTCCTATGGGATCTAATCCATTGAATGGTTCATCTAATAATAAGATAGTTGGCTGATGGATTAAGGCTTGAGCAAGTCCCAAACGTTGTTTCATACCTAATGAAAAACTGGATACTTTACAATCCACACTATTGTCTAAACCTACTAAATGCAGATAGTTTAAAAGATCTTCTTTTGATAAGTTTACTTCATTATAAAGACTAGAAATAAGCATTAAATTCTGTCTAGCTGTTAAAGATTCATAAAATGTAGGATATTCAATAATCGTACCAATAGTATTCAAATAGTCTTTTGATTTCCCTTCAATTAGTTTCCCATTGATTTTAATTTCACCAGATTCTTTTTTTACTAAACCTAAAATTGTCTTGAATATTGTAGTTTTCCCAGAACCATTTTGTCCAATGAGTCCCATTATTTCGCCACTCTGCAACTCAAATGACAAATCTTCAATTACTTTCTTTTTGTTATACGATTTATTTAGACCAATAATTTGTAATAGTGCCATTTCGTCTTCCCTTTTAGTTAACAACGTTTATACTCAACCATACTATTTATTTACTTATCTAAGGGAAATCCATCATAAATGATTCTTCCTTTATCCATAACAATAAATCTATCTACAAATTTCATGAAGCTATCTTCATGAAAAATACTTATTATTATCATGTTTTTTTTAATTGAATTTAAATATTCAAAAACTTTTTTCTCGGATTCTTTATCCAAACTACTTGTCGCCTCATCTAATAATAAAATTTCAGGATTACTTAGTATAGCTCTAGCCAATCCAACTTTTTGTTTTTGACCACCAGATAAGTTCTCTCCATTTTCTAGAAGAAATAGCTCTAGCCCATTTCCCTCTGATGTAAGTTCAAATAAACCAAATTCGATACAAATCCTATTGATTTCTTCATCTACAATCATTGAATTTCCCAAAGTTAAATTATCTCTCAGTGTCCCTTCAAATACATAGGGATCCTGACTAACGTATGCTAACTTACTTCTTATATGAAGGAGAGAACCAATTTAGTCCTCTCCAGGTTGTAACTTTTTATCAACCCACTACAGTTGACAATGAGCCTTTATTATTAATTTGACCCTAAGTCTTTTTCTACGATTCTTAATCCGATTGGAAAATCATCTTTTCCCAATTTTAATTTCTGTTTCTCAATCAACTTAGCATCCTTGAGACTATATTGTAATAAATGTCTACCAGTAGCTAGATACAACATATTTTCATTTGAAATTGTAAAAGAATTTATTTCCTCTGGTGTTTCACCTGAATTGTCATCCAACACAATCGCTTTTATAGTTTCATTTTGTAAATCAAGAACAGATAAAATATTCTTTCCTTCTACCTCGTGCTTGACGACAAGGTAATGATTATCTGGACTTGGATAAAGCATATTAGGATAAGGATTGGGTAAGGTAAATAATTTCCTTTCTCCAGTGTGCAAATCGACTGACAACAATTGGTTTCCTGCCACCTTCTCAAAAGTTTCTGTATCACGAATTGCAGAGATACTTACGAATGCCCTATCTTTGACAATTGCCAAGCCTTCTAACATTTCAACCTTTTTACCATCTGAAGTTAATCGAATTATATCTTTTTCTTTCCAATGCTCTTTTTCATTTAGAACTATTAAGTCTGAATCCAACACGCCTTCTGGACGATTTCGTTTTGGATCTTGATAAGCAATCTCAGCATATACGTTAGAATTATTTGCAACAATCTGACTCGAAATTGCTGTCATTTGGTTAAATTTTTTCTGAAAAACTTGCTTTCCATTAAGAGAAAAGACTGTTAATATTCCTGAGTTTGCATCTGTTTGAGCAGTATAAAAGTAATTAGAAGAGATACCTGATCCCATCATTGCATAATTCTTAGTATGATTTTTCCTTATCTCGCCTTTGGAAAAATCAATTGAAATGATATTTTGATGATCTATTGGTGCAAAATCATCACCTTCAGTTATGATCATCTTATCACCACTGTTTAAACACGAAAACCAGAGATTAACATACGTTGCTACATCAATTTTTTCTACTCGATGTAACTCGAGCTTATTCTCTTTCTTAGTATATGATTGAATACTTTTTGAGGTGACCAAGTAAAGATTCGATTCTGGATCAACTTGAAACATTGGTGTTTGGACCTTAGAACAAGAAAGCAAAAGGAAGAATAGAAATAAAATCCCAAAAAGATAAGAGCGTTTCATATATCATTCCTACTATCTATTTCTTGACTCACTTTCTCACCAAGCATAATTTTTCTCACCGCATGTAACCATGGCTGCTAACAACTCCTCTGGTGTCAGTTTCTTCAAGCCTCCATAGGTTGGATCCTGTACATGTGTATCGGGATCTAGATAATAGATTGCTGAGATGTCCTTGCCATCTGCTGTCAATTCATAGCCTACTCCAATCACATTATGTTCCCCACTTTTTCCAGGATAGATTTGTGCCACATTGAAGGTGTAATAGAGAGGATAGCCATCATCAATATCTTTGCGCACGCGTTCTTTAAAGAGACGGATATCTTCCGAATCTGGACGAGCATCTGTTACAGTAACCAATCGATAGCCTGCTTGATTTCCACTTGGTTCCGGATAGCCAAATAGATTCTGATTCAAGACGCGAATGGCATCTCGATTATGAGTCCCATAGGGATTATAAGTCCCCATTTCCTTAGCCAATTGATGTTGAGAGACGCTAACCCCTCGACTAGCCAGCATCATATGGACTGTCGCAGGAGCACAGAAATACCATTCTTCTTGAAGTTTTAAAGAAATAGGCAATAGTTTTCGGATTCCTTGATTCTCTTTGGACGATGTTTCTTGTTTGACCGATTGAGAAGGTTGCGTATTCTCTTTCAATGAAGCTTGTTCCTCGCTTGAAGATGGCAATGTTTCCTGACCACCGGCTTCCGTATTGCCTTCCTTAATTTTTAATCGCTCTGCTACTTCTGCTGGCATTGGTGGATTAGGTTCTGTACGCTCCTTTGTTTTTACAGTAACTGTTGTTGATGAAGAGGATGTGACCTTACGAGAGCTGGAAGGACTTGTTTGGCTTTCTTTTGGTGTCTCTGTGCAGCCAGATAAACCAAGCAAAGTCAGAAGTACAAGGAATAAATGAACTTTTCTCATGATTTTTCTCCTTTCTACCATTCTTGATAGCGCATTACGGAGTTTTCATTTCGATAGATTTCACCTTTTGGAATCTCACTATCTTTCTTTTTGAATTGAATCCATAGAATCCCTTTATCCGATAGTAAAATGGGGCCATGATCATATAAATAATGAATCCGATGCCTCAAATCCCACAAATAATATTGAGATTTAACACGCTCCTCATTTCTTCTTTCTCCCATATATGTGAGATAAATATTGCGATATATGGAGGTTTCTGCCTGTGAAGTAGAAAATATCTTTTTATGGTTTTTATTTTCGAAGGTAAACGAAGCATCTTTATTATTTGCAACCAAGTAAAGGAGATTGTGCCCATTCGTCAATAAATCGACATAATAGCGTTGATCATCCTTTGTTTGATCTATAACTTTTTTCTGTCCATTACTTAAGGAGTAGGCTACAATTTTTGTGGTTAAAGCTGTGTTATCAATTTGTACATAATACAAGTGATCTTTAAAGACAGTCGGAAAACCGCTATTTTCTGATTCAATCGTCTGATGAGCCCCTGTTCCAAGGTCAAATTCTTCAATTTGATATAGGCTATCGCCTACTTCATAATTTATAAAGAGTTTCTGGTTGGATCGAGCTACTTGAGTAACTGGAACTGTTCCAATAGGTCTCCTATTGATCAGTGTCGTTAAAGATTTGTCTTTTATCTTCCAAAGATAGTAAATCCCTGTCTGATTGAGTTGATCATACTCTTCAAAAACAACAATATCATGATCTACATAGCTGACAGCTACATGAGTCAGATTAGATGTCTTTTCAACATCTTTTATCTTTTGAAATTCCTGGGTATGTAAATTCATACTGGCAAGATAATTCTGATCTTCATGTCCTTGGTCAACAGCCTCGCCATAAGCAATCCCATCATTTGACAGTGCGGTAGGTGTAAAGATTTTCCCATCTGGATAAGGGATAGAAATAGAATTTTTTAATAAATCTTCTGCCTTTCTTTCCTCGAATCCTATTTTCCTAGACACATTGGTACTACCGGAAGGAGATTTTTTTTGTGGTCCTACAAGAGTGCAGGCTGATAAGAGAATGATAATACCAAGGATGATAAAAGTTAAAAATTTTTGTTTGACAAGATCTTTTTTCTTCATCAGCCTATACCTCCTGACTTAAGCATTACTTCATTACCTATTTATCTACAATAAAAAGATAACGAACGATTTTAAAATTGAAATCTTTTTTTCTTTCTAGAATAATAATACACAAAATAAAAAAGCAAATGTCAAATTGTCTCTTATATACACATTTTATTCTTAGATGAATGAACTCAAAATATTTTCCCCAGTATTTAGTGGTTCAAACTATGCTATCAAAGTCTTCTGAACGGAAATCTCTTTATTTGATAATTGAAAATAATTGTATTTCATATTAAAAACACCTCAAATATTAGATGAACTCTAACATTTGAGGTGCAATTCAAAATTATTATTTGTTAAATTAAATGATCATTTTTTCAAATATTGCTTAACTAGCTGATCTAACGGGATAATGTGTAGGTTGCCATCCCTTACCCAATAACCATTGAGCATGGATACAACAATATGTCGATTATATCTTCAAACCGTTTTATGACTAAATCCATTTAGAAACTCATTCCTTGAAAAAACGATTCACATCTGACTGACATGCTTCCAATAGTGTTTGTTCATCCGTTAATTCGAGTAGTTGCAATCCTTCATCGACCAACTTTTTATCCGTTAAACAAATTCCAAGTGTCACTTTAGCATTTCCTAGAAAATCATATCGCTTACTTTTTTTGGCCGTATCTAACAATAGATAACTGATACTCGTACATTTCTCCATCAAACCATTCCACAGAAAAATACTAGCTAAATTTGAGAGTAATTTATACTTGGTGGGAAGAATCTCTGTATAATCAGAGTAATCGTTCAGTCTATCTATAACTTCATCACAGATAGAAATCACTGTTTCTAGTGGAAGTGTAAATAAAATAACGACAATTAATTTGAGGTCACTATGATACCAGACATCCTGATTTTTAATTTCGTTCCAAGCTTCCGTTGCCATTATTCTTACCTTTTCATTTGGACCAGATTCTCGTAAACAAAGAATGACCTCTACTCTCTTTAGTATATTTGATACAGGAATATCATTAGGATATTTTTTTAAATAAGCTACACTCTTATTCTTCAGTTCCAATAATTTATCATTTGATTGGTAGGCATTGTTATCTTCTGCCAATAAGATAATTTCTTCTCTATCGGAATGGTGGTAAGAATGACATATATATCGAAATTCTTCGAAATCTAGGCCAACTTGCTTTAGAAGATGCTCCATCAACTCAAAACTAGGCACTACTTGGTTCGATTCAATACGCGACAAGTGCGCTCTTGAAGTGTAATCCTGGCAAACTTCCTCTTGACTAATATGTTTTGATTTCCGTATTTTTTTATAGATCGTACCGTAATCCCAACGCATAACAACTTCACCTCTAATTATGTGTATAAATGTTACATTTTTACACTTCGTTATGTGTTTAGTATATCATATATATAGAAGAAGGAGGTGCAGATATGCAAAAGAAAATCACTATTTATTTTTTGTATTAATGCTTTCACAATCCAAATAACTGGGGTGCATTTTCAAATTATTACCATGATTACAAATATCACTGGTCAAGCGTAACTCGTGCAAGAGATAGTAAATCATCATATGCTTACGCTCCTTCTCATCAGACCTCAAGAGCTTTTATAAATAGAAATTTTGGTGAAACAGTATATTTTAATTACGGATTTAAAAAAATTCATAGCTCATAGAAAAGATTATATTACAATTCATGAAAATTTTAGAAAGTGAGTAAAGTATGAAGCGCTTCTTTGTCATCCTTTCAAATATCTTTATAACAAGTTTTCTACTTTGGATTTGTTTTTCAACCTCATATGTGGTTATTCACAATAGTTTTCCAGCTATTGGTATTCTTTCCCAGAACAAAGAGGTATCAAAAGATCAGGTAAAATACAGTTTAGATCAATTAGCAAATGAAACAGACAGTGTGATTGGTGAACAAATTGAAACAATAGACGATAAAGGTAAGGTTCATTTTTCCTATGCAATATTTGGATCTGGCCATATCCCAAACGGCCTTGTTAAAGCTAGTGAAGAAGATTTTTACAATAGTGGCTTATTGTCCAATTATTATATTTTATCTGGGAATCTCACTCTAGATAGATTAAATCATGAACTTCAATCATTGGGTTTCACACAAACATTTGTTTCATATCCAAATATTTTTCTTAGCTTATTTACGTATATGGGAAATGGTAGTCAATTACTCGTTTTGGTCATTTTTCTACTAACTTTTATAGCCTTAATGATTATTCAAAAAACCAAAGAAATGCGAACAGTTGGGATTCGATATATTTCTGGATTGCACCTAACTCAGATTTTTGGAAACTCAATTATTAGTGATTGTGGAGATTTACTTTTAGGGATAATTACAGGGGTTTTTCTTGGAATCTGTGGTGTAAGTCTATTCCATATCACACCATTTTCTATTCCAGTTATTTTTTCAGCTAGCATAACTTATAATTTGTTACTTTTGTTCCTTTCTATACTCTTTAGCTTTCTTTATATTTTAAGTATTAAAACGGTACATTTGGTTTCTTTACTCAAAGGAAAGTTACCTTTGAAACAGATTATGGGTATTCTTTACTTGGGGCAATTGGTCGCTTTTCTTTTAATAGTACTTACCATTCATAGAACAAGTATCTATTCAACTATTTGGCAATTGCATCAGGCTGGAGATACAGCATGGTCAAATCAAAAAGATTGGGTATTGCTTTCAACAAATAGGGAGTTTGGGGCAGAGGCTAGAAATCAGGATAGTAGAAAAATGTTGGAAGAACAATGGAAAAACTTCATAGAAACTGGCATTCAGAATGGAGGAATGCTTGTTCAGCATCCATTAGCATCATTCGATCTAAAAGGTCTGTCTTCACATCCCTTAATGGGAAAAATGTCGATAAATGACTACAATCCGTATGCTAATAGCTTATATGTGACTCCTAATTATCTAGATGTTCAGAATGTAGAATTAAATGAAGAAGATAAGAAGAGCATTAATAGCCTTGGAGAAGGAGAATTTGGACTACTATTGCCTGAAAAATTAAAAGATCAAGAAGATAAATTGCGTCAAATTTATGAAGATTTCCTAGCGATTCGAAACGATAAGGGAAATAAAATTCAACAGGCTATGAAAGCTCGTGTTTTCTATATTTCAAACAATAAGAAGCGTTTCGTATATAATTCTACACCAATCTCATATCAACAATTTCTAAGTGATCCTATACTTATTGTCCTTAAACCAAGCTCTTTTGGAAAAAATCGAAATGCTTTCTTCACTTATCCATCTGATTATCTGTATTTTAAAGGTTTGGATGCCACTAAAAAACTAGTTGAACAAGGTGGAATAAAGAAATATATCAGTCAGTATGATCTTGCCTATTATGTTTATCGTGGTATGAGTCACAACATTCAAGTTGAAATATTGACAATCATTGCTGGTGGTTTTCTCGGTATTGCTACCTCAATTCTACTCTTTAATACAATGACAATCCTCTACTTTGAAGAATTTCGTAAAACTATTCTTATTAAGAAAATATCAGGATTAAATTTTTTTGAGTTACACCAGAAATTTTTTATCTGGCAAATAGTTATCTTCATTTTGGGAGGGGCTATTGGTCTTTTGCTAACAAATAAACTTTGGGTAGTCTTTCTAACCTCTTGCGTCTTTGGTTTGAATTCTATTTTAATACTAATGCATCGTTCTCGTAAGGAAGATAGGATGGCTAGTATTATATTGAAAGGAGCATAGAAATGATTAAGATCCATCAACTAACAAAAACCTTTGGGGACCGGACGGTATTTAGTGATTTGAACTTAAATTTTGATGCAGGTAAAGTCTATGCTCTTATCGGAAATAGTGGTTGTGGCAAAACAACCTTACTAAATATGGTAGCCAAGCTAGAACCTTATGATCAGGGAAGTATTCAATATAAAGGAAAAGATTTACGAAAGATTAAACCAACAAACTATTTCAGAAATGAACTCGGTTATCTCTTCCAGAATTTTGGACTAATCGATAATAAAACTGTTTCAGAAAATTTAGATTTGGGATTAATTGGTCATAAATTAGACAAACAAAAAAAGAGAGAGACTAAAGAAGAAGTATTAGATAGAGTAGGACTATCTTATATTCAACTAGATCAAAAAGTATATGAGCTTTCTGGAGGAGAAGCACAACGTGTAGCCTTGGCAAAGATCATTTTAAAAGATCCTCCTCTAATTTTGGCAGATGAATTAACTGCCGCTCTTGATCCTGAGACCTCACAGGAGATTATGGACTTACTCCTAACATTAAAAAATAAGGAACGTCTGATCATTATTGCAACACATAATCCAACCATTTGGAAACAAGCTGATCAAGTGGTAAGCCTAAAAACTAGTCAATGAAGAATAGGGTAATAGCACAGATTTTCATTACGTTACATATTCATTTCCTGACAAAACATCCCGAAAGTTAAGTGCACCCAAATAGTTAGATTAATAATTTATCCAAAGGATTTAGTTCTGTATTGCACAGGACTGAGTCCTTTTCTACTATTTGTATAGAAGTGTATACATTTTTAATCTATAGTCGTAGAGATTTAGTAAAACTACAGCGCAAACTTCCTCTTGACTAATATGTTTTGATTTCCGTATTTTTTTATAGATCGTA
>ERZ773214.2169-NODE-2169-length-10820-cov-16.094380_pt1 | contig 10820 bp, 9 predicted proteins | sample MGYA00511238_ERZ773214 | MGnify/ENA primary metagenome ERZ773214 (study PRJEB29015, sample SAMEA2738157) | human oral metagenome | biome: human oral; feature: human-associated habitat; material: saliva | place: China | collected 2259 ...
GGCAGTTGGGCTATCCTCCTTATTACTATACAGTCGGGCTGACCCTATCCCACAAAGATGAGGAAACGGTAGTCAAGAAATCTTATCAGGTCATGGATATTTTACGGGGTGGCCTGTCGGACAAGGTGCAAATTTTGGGTCCCACACCCAAACCCATTGCCCGAACCCACAATCTATACCACTATCAGATTTTACTGAAGTATCGCTTTGAAGATGACCTGCAAGCTACACTCAATCAGGTCTTGGAATTAACGCAGCAAGCGGAAAACAAGGATCTGCGGCTCAGTATTGATAATGAACCCCAGAATTTTATCTGATGGCGAAAGTGAGCGAGAGCTATCAGCTTTGCTCGCTTTTTTGATATAATAGAAAGAAAAACAGTCGTAGGGGACAGGATTCTGCGACAGATTTGAGGAAATGACAGTGAAATTAATCTTTATGGGAACGCCTGACTTTTCGGCAACGGTCTTAAAAGGCCTGCTGGAGAGTGAACAATATGAAATTTTAGCAGTGGTCACTCAACCAGACCGAGCGGTGGGCCGCAAGAAGGAAATCCGTATGACACCGGTTAAGGAAGTAGCTTTAGCCAACAACTTGCCAGTTTACCAACCAGAAAAGTTAGCTAAAAGCGCGGACTTGGAAGAGATGATGAACTTAGGCGCTGATGGTATTGTGACAGCAGCCTTTGGTCAATTTTTGCCTAGCCGTTTGCTGGACAGCGTTAACTTCGCAGTGAATGTCCACGCCTCTCTCTTGCCTAAATACCGTGGCGGAGCACCTATTCACTATGCCTTGATAAATGGTGATCAAGAAGCGGGTGTGACCATTATGGAGATGGTCAAGGAGATGGATGCTGGTGATATGATTGCTAGTCGAGCAACAGCCATTGAAGAGTCTGATAATGTAGGAACTCTCTTTGAAAAATTAGCTGTGATTGGTCGCGACCTTCTTTTAGAAGTCTTGCCAGCCTATGTGGCGGGAGAGATTCAAGCTCAGCCTCAAAATCCAGAGCTGGTGACTTTTTCACCGAATATCAGCCCAGAGCAAGAGCGGATTGATTGGACAAAGACTAGTCGTCAGATTTTCAATCAGGTTCGGGGCATGAATCCTTGGCCAGTGGCCCATACCTTGCTAGCTGGCCAGCGCTTCAAGATTTACGAGGTTAGCCAAGTAGAAGGCAGTGGTCGTCCAGGTGAAATCCTTGCTATCAGCAAGAAAGAATTAGTGGTCGCGGCGGGTCAGGGAGCCATTTCTCTAAAGACGGTGCAGCCGTTCGGCAAGCCCAAGATGGACATCAAGGACTTTCTTAATGGTCTGGGTCGGAGTTTAGCGGTAGGTGATGAATTTGGAAAGTAAGCAAAAAAGAGCCCGCGAGCTTGCTCTTGAAATTTTAGAAGAAGTCCTTGAAGAGGGAGCTTATTCCAATATTGCCCTCAATAAGGCGCTGAAACAGAGTGCCCTCAGTTCAGCTGATAAAAGCTTGGTTACGGAGCTGGTCTACGGAACGGTCGCTCGCAAAATTAGTCTGGAATGGCAATTGGCTCATTTTGTGGAGGATAGAGACAAGCTGGATGCTTGGCTTTACATCCTGCTTGAGCTCAGCCTTTATCAGATGCTCTATCTGGATAAAATCCCCCAGCATGCTGTTGTCAATGAAGCTGTTGAAATTGCCAAAGACCGTAAGCGTGGCAGTGAAAAATACGTCAATGCGATCCTGCGGAAAATCGAGCGGGACGGCGCAGCTGATCCAACTACTACCAAACGCAAGAACAAGCGCTACTCAGTCCAGTACTCTCTGCCAGTATGGCTGGTCAAGGTGTTGATTGACGAATATGGGGAAGAGCGTGCGGAAGCCATCTTTGCTAGTCTCTTTGAGCGCAACAAGGCCAGCATTCGAGTGACGGATATGTCACGAAAGGAAGAAATTAAAGCCGTTTTGGATGCGGACGATTCGCTCTTGGCACCTTCAGCCTTGGTCAAGAAGCAAGGCCATTTTGCTGGTCATGAGTTCTTTGAAAAAGGCTTGATTACTATTCAAGACGAGTCTAGCCAGCTAGTTGCTCCGACCTTGCATATCGAAGGGAATGAGCAGATTTTGGATGCCTGCAGTGCGCCAGGTGGCAAGGCTGTGCACATGGCTTCCTATTTGACGAGTGGTCAGATTACAGCCTTAGATCTTTACGATCACAAGCTGAACTTGATTCGGCAAAATGCAGAACGTCTAGGCTTGGCAGATAAAATCACCACTAAAAAACTGGATGCGACCAAGGTGTTTGAGACTTTTGGATCAGATGCTTTTGATAAGATTTTAGTAGACGCTCCCTGCTCTGGCATCGGCTTAATTCGCCGTAAACCAGACATTAAGTACAATAAAGAAAACGCTGATTTTGAAAATTTACAAAAAATTCAGCTGGATATACTAGACAGCGTTTGTCAAAGTCTACGTAAAGGTGGTATAATAACTTATAGTACTTGCACGATTGTGTCTGCAGAGAATTTTAAAGTAGTTAAGAAATTTCTAGAAAGACACCCAAATTTTGAGCAAGTTAGACTAGAGCATGAAAGAGAAGATATCGTGAAAGACGGCTGTATTTTGATTACGCCGGAATTATACGGAAGCGATGGATTTTTTATCAGTCAATTTAGGAAGATATCGGACTAAGAGGAGGAAACTGACAGTATGGAAATTTCAATATTAACAGATGTTGGTCAAAAGCGGACAAATAATCAGGATTATGCCAATCTTTTTGTAAATCGGGCTGGCAAGACTATGATTATCTTGGCTGATGGTATGGGTGGTCACAGAGCTGGTAACATTGCCAGTGAAATGGCAGTAACAGACCTAGGTGCTGCATGGGTTGATACTCAGATTGACTCAGTGAACCAAGTCCGTGAATGGTTTGCAGAGCATTTGGAACAAGAAAATCAGCGTATCCACCAATTTGGTCAGGACGAAGAATACAAGGGTATGGGCACGACGCTAGAAGCCTTGGCCATTATTGATAATCAAGCTATCTATGCTCATATTGGTGATTCTCGCATTGGCTTGATTCGCGGTGAGGAATATAGCCAATTAACCAGTGACCATTCACTTGTTAATGCTTTGCTCAAGGCTGGACAGATTACACAAGAAGAGGCGGAACGCCATCCACAGAAGAATATTATCACTCAATCTATCGGTCAAAAAGACGAAGTGCAGCCTGACTATGGCATGATCACGTTAGAAGATGGTGATTACCTTCTGCTCAACAGTGACGGTCTGACCAATATGATTTCAGACAGCGAAATTTATGATATCGTCACCAGCGATATCAGCTTATCTGAAAAAACTGAAACCTTAATTCGCTTTGCCAACAATGCTGGAGGGCTGGATAATATCACAGTTGCTCTGGTTCGTTTTGACAAGGAGGAACAGGAATGATTCAAATCGGCAAGATCTTTGCCGGGCGATATAAAATCATCAAACAGATTGGCCGTGGAGGCATGGCAGATGTCTATCTGGCGCGAGATCTGATACTTGATGGTGAGGAGGTTGCTGTAAAGGTTCTTAGAACAAATTATCAGACAGATCCTATTGCAGTTGCCCGCTTCCAAAGAGAAGCCAAAGCAATGGCGGACTTGGATCATCCTTACATTGTCCGGATTTCCGATATTGGAGAAGAAGATGGTCAGCAATATCTGGCCATGGAATATGTGTCTGGGCTTGACCTTAAGCGCTATATCAAAGAAAATTCTCCACTTTCAAACGAAGAAGCAGTTAGAATTATGGGGCAAATCCTACTGGCTATGCGCCTGGCGCATACACGAGGGATTGTCCACCGTGATCTAAAACCACAAAATGTCCTCTTGACACCAGATGGCGATGCTAAGGTGACAGACTTTGGAATTGCCGTGGCTTTCGCTGAGACCAGTCTGACCCAAACCAATTCGATGCTGGGGTCGGTGCATTATCTTTCGCCAGAACAGGCACGGGGTTCCAAAGCCACTGTTCAGAGCGATATTTATGCCATGGGGATTATTTTCTATGAGATGTTGACAGGGCATATCCCTTATGACGGAGATAGTGCTGTGACGATTGCTTTGCAGCATTTCCAAAAGCCCCTGCCTTCAATCATCGCAGAAAATCCGAATGTTCCTCAGGCCTTGGAAAATGTGGTCATTAAGGCAACAGCTAAAAAGCTGAGCGATCGCTATCAATCCGTTGCAGAGATGTATGTTGATTTGTCCAGTAGCTTATCTTATGACCGTCGAAATGAAAAGAAACTGGTCTTTGATGATAGGGCAAAGGCAGATACTAAAACTTTGCCAAAAGTTCCTCCAATTCCTCAGTCAGCTCCAAGTCCTGTCGCAGAAGCAGTGGCTCCTAAAGCTGCGGCTGATGTGAAGAGAGAGGCCCCTGTTTTAAAAGCTCCAGTCAAAAAGCCGAAAAAACGTCATTTAAGAGCTAGATACAAAGTTATGTTTTTAGCTATTCTCTTAGTTTTTGCAGCCTTCTTCTTTCTGATCTACAAGAGTCCTGCCAATACTACGGTTCCAGATGTAGCAGGTCAAACAGTGGCGGAAGCTCGTTCGACCATTACTGCTAAGGGTCTTGAGGTAGGAGAAATCAAGGAGGACTACAGTGATAAAGTGGCGGAAGGTAAGATCATCAAGACAGATCCACCAGCTAATAGTCAACGCCGTGAAAACAGTAAAGTGGATTTGATTGTCTCCAAAGGAGCAAAAACCTTTACAATAGAAAATTACGTTGGTAAGAAGTCCTCAGAGGCGATTGAAGATCTGAAAAGTACTTACAATATTCCTGAGAAGCTGATCAAGATCGTAGAAGAAGAAAGTTCTGATGCTGAAGAAGGGGTGGTCATCAGCCAAACCCCAGCTGCAGGCTCTTCTTATGATGTGACATCAAATAAACAGATTACTCTAACCGTTGCTAAAACAGTGACTACTGTTCCAATGCCGGACTTTGGCCATCTCCAAGTTTCGTATGCCTATGCACGGTCCTATCTGATGGAGATGGGAATCGCTTCGTCTCGTATTGAGCGAGTGATTGATCGCTCTGTGGAGTCCAGTCAAGCTGATTTGGTGACAGCCCAGTCTCCAGCAGCTGGTCAAGGTATTAAATTGAAATCAAATACCAAGATTACTTTCTACGTGACAGATGGTACGGTAACAAGTTCTTCTAGTACAAGCGAACGTTCATCGTCGTCATCGCCTTCCAGCAGCACCACGAGTGAGAGTGAAAGTCATTCTAGCTCTTCCAGCAGCTCTACAACAGCATCGACGGACCATCAATAAGGCGGCTAGCTACAGTTATTCTATCTAGTCTGTTCGAGGTTTTGTAGAGAAATAGAAGTATATCCCTTGATTTTCAAGGCAGACTATGCTATAATCGTTTTAGTGAATATAAAAGAGAGGCGAGGAAGTATCTTCGCCTCTTGTCTGTGAGGAGGTGCAGTCTTATCGCAACGATTGTTGAATTAGTAAGAGAAGTCATTGAGCCAGCCATACAAGAACCCTATGAATTAGTAGATATTGAGTATGGCAAGATGGGCGGTGACTATGTTCTCAGTGTTTTTGTAGACAAGCCCGAGGGGATTACGGTCAATGATACAGCAGATTTGACCGATATTATCAGTCCTCTGTTGGACTCTATCAAGCCCGATCCTTTTCCTGACCAGTATTTTCTGGAAGTGACTAGCCCAGGCTTGGAGCGTCCGCTGAAGACCAAGGAAGCTGTGGCAGCTGCAGTTGGAAGCTATATCCATGTCAGTCTTTATAAGGCACTGGATAAAAATAAAGTTTTCGAAGGAACGTTACTTGGATTTGAAGATGATGTCTTGCTCATGGAATATATGGATAAAACACGCAAAAAAGAAGTTGAAATTCCATATAATCTAGTGTCAAAAGCAAGACTGGCTGTTAAATTCTAGTAACAGATCGCAATAATATAATGAAGAAAGGAATACTTTTGCTTCGGCAAAAGTTACATGAAGATGAGTAAAGAAATGCTAGAGGCCTTCCGTATTTTGGAAGAGGACAAAGGTATTAAAAAAGAAGATATTATCGAAGCAGTGACAGAATCTCTGCGCTCTGCTTATCGTCGTCGCTACGGTCAGGCAGACAGCGCAGCCATTGAGTTTAATGAAAAAACAGGTGATTTCCATGTCTATACTGTCCGTGAAGTCGTGGACGAGGTCTTTGACAGCCGCTTGGAAATCAGCCTCAAGGATGCCTTGGCTATCAGTTCTGCCTATGAGTTGGGAGACAAGATCAAGTTTGAAGAAGCGCCAGCTGAATTTGGCCGCGTAGCAGCTCAATCTGCCAAGCAGACTATCATGGAAAAGATGCGCAAGCAAACTCGCGCCATCACTTACAATACCTACAAAGAACATGAAAATGAAATCATGTCAGGAACAGTGGAGCGCTTTGATAATCGTTTTATCTATGTCAATCTAGGCACGATTGAAGCACAATTATCTAAACAAGACCAGATTCCTGGTGAGGTCTTTGCCTCTCATGACCGCATCGAAGTTTTTGTCTACAAGGTAGAAGATAATCCGCGTGGTGTCAATGTCTTCGTTAGCCGTAGCCATCCAGAGATGATCAAGCGCTTGATGGAGCAGGAAATTCCTGAAGTTTACGACGGAACTGTGGAAATCATGAGCGTGTCTCGTGAAGCGGGCGATCGAACCAAGGTAGCGGTTCGTAGCCACAATCCAAACGTGGATGCGATCGGAACCATCGTCGGACGTGGTGGTGCCAATATCAAGAAGATTACCAGCAAATTCCACCCAGCCAAGTATGATGCCAAAAGTGGCCGTATGATTCCGACTGAGGAAAATATCGATGTCATCGAATGGGTTGCTGATCCAGCCGAGTACATCTACAATGCCATTGCTCCAGCTGAGGTCGATCAAGTTATCTTCCATGCAGAAGACAACAAGCGAGCTTTGGTTGTTGTGCCAGATAATAAGCTTTCTCTGGCTATCGGTCGTCGTGGTCAAAACGTTCGCTTGGCAGCTCATTTGACTGGCTTCAGAATTGATATCAAGTCAGCTAGCGAATTTGAAGCAATGGAAGCAGCCAACGAGCTTGGTGGATTTGGACAAGATTACGTACCAACCGAAGTAGATGCTCCTTCAGCAGAATTTGAAGCGGAAGAGCTGAATGATACAGAAGTGGCAACTGAAATCGAACTCGAAGAAAGTGAAGCAGTAGCCGCAGAATAAGGGAGGCAGATATGGCAAAAACAAGAAAAATCCCTTTAAGAAAATCAGTTGTGTCAAATGAAGTGATTGACAAGCGTGATCTGTTGCGCATCGTCAAGAATAAAGAAGGTCAGGTCTTCATTGATCCGACAGGCAAGGCCAATGGGCGGGGCGCTTATATCAAGCTAGATAATGAAGAAGCTCAGCAGGCCAAGAAAAAGCGGGTCTTTAATCGTAGTTTCAGTATGGAAGTAGAAGAAAGTTTCTACGACGAGCTGATTGCCTATGTCGATCACAAGGTCAAGAGAAGAGAGTTGGGTCTTGAATAAAGAAAAACTAGCAAACTTGCTGGGTTTGGCCCAGCGGGCTGGCCGCATCATTTCAGGAGAAGAATTGGTCATCAAAGCCATCCAAGAAGGAAAGGCTCATCTGATCTTTCTAGCTGAAGATGCAGGACCAAATCTGACGAAAAAGATTACTGATAAAAGCCATTATTACAAGATAGAAGTGTCAACCGTGTTTTCAACACTGGAATTAAGCACTGCGATTGGCAAAGCTCGTAAAGTAGCCGCCATCACAGATGCTGGTTTTACAAAGAAAATGAGGTCTCTTATGCAATAGAAGAGGAGGACAAGAATTGTCTAGAATTAGATTGTACGAAATCGCAAAAGAATTGGGGAAGGAAAGTAAAGAGGTAGTAGCTCGGGCTAAGGAATTAGGCCTAGAAGTCAAAAGCCATTCTTCCAGCGTAGAAGAAGAAGCAGGTCAGCGCATCAAGGCTAGCTTCGCGGCTAAAGAAGTCGCTAAGCCCCTTCCAGAGAAAGAGGTAAATTCCCAGCCAGCACCAAAAAAAGTAGCTGAAAAACCTGCTGCTCCAGTTCAAAAGGAAGCTGCTCCAGCTAAAAAAGAAGAGCCAAAAGTTGCCGAAGCAGTGACAACTGAAGCTCCTGCTAAACCGGCTCCAGCTCGGCCACAAAGTCGAAATTTTAAGGCAGAGCGTGAAGCGCGTGCCAAGGAACAAGCAGAGCGACGTAAGCAGCAACAAAATCGGAAACCACAACATTCTGACCAGAAGGAAAGTAATGAGCGTGATCGTCATGACCGCAAGGCCAACAACGATCGCCAAGAGCGCCGCAATGACCGTCGTGATAATCGTGGTCAAGATGGCCGTCGGAATGGTCAGAATCATCAAGGATTTAAGGGTCAAAACCGCCAACAGCCTCAAAGTCCGAAAATTGACTTTAAGGCTCGGGCAGCAGCTCTGAAAGCAGAGCAAAATGCGGAGTATGCACGTTCTAGTGAGGAGCGTTTTAAACAGGCCCAAGCAGCTAAAGAGGCACAGGAACGCCAGAATAGACGGAAAGAGCCAGTCCAAGCAGAGCCAACAACTGCTGAAGTATTTAAAGCTACTCCGGCTGAAACAGTCCAACCGGCTGCTCCTGCACCAGCACAAGCTGCGGTAGATACTCGTCGTAAAAAGCAAGCTCGACCAGATAAGAAGCGCGATGATTTTGATCGCGAAGAAGAAGGTCCAAGAAAACAACAAAAGAATCGAAATAGTCAAAATCAAGTGAGAAATCAAAGAAACAGTAACTGGAATAACAATAAGAAAAATAAAAAAGGAAAAGGTAACCAGAATCAGGTTCCAAAACCTGTTACAGAACGCAAGTTCCATGAGTTGCCAAGCGAATTCGAATACACAGATGGCATGACCGTTGCGGAAATCGCAAAACGGATCAAGCGCGAGCCAGCTGAAATTGTTAAGAAGCTCTTTATGATGGGCGTGATGGCAACACAAAACCAATCTCTTGACGGTGATACTATTGAGCTCCTCATGGTGGATTACGGTATCGAAGCTAAGAAGAAGGTAGAAGTGGATACAGCTGATATTGAGCGCTTCTTTGTTGAAGAAGGCTACATCAATCCAGGTGAATTGGTAGAGCGTCCGCCAGTTGTCACTATCATGGGACACGTTGACCATGGTAAAACAACCCTCTTGGATACTCTACGTAACTCTCGCGTTGCGACAGGTGAAGCAGGTGGTATCACTCAGCATATCGGTGCCTACCAGATTGAGGAAAATGGCAAGAAGATTACTTTCTTGGATACGCCTGGACACGCGGCCTTCACTTCGATGCGTGCGCGTGGTGCTTCTGTTACCGATATTACCATCTTGGTCGTAGCAGCTGATGACGGTGTTATGCCTCAGACTATTGAAGCGATCAACCACTCTAAAGCGGCTAATGTGCCAATTATTGTGGCTATCAACAAGATCGATAAGCCAGGTGCCAATCCTGAGCGCGTGATTGGTGAATTGGCTGAGCATGGTGTTATGTCAACTGCTTGGGGTGGAGATTCTGAGTTTGTTGAAATCTCAGCTAAGTTCAACCAAAACATCGATGAACTCTTGGAAACAGTACTTCTTGTAGCAGAAATCCAAGAACTCAAGGCAGATCCAACTGTTCGCGCTATCGGTACGGTTATCGAAGCCCGTTTGGATAAAGGAAAAGGTGCAGTTGCAACCCTTCTTGTCCAACAAGGTACGCTGAATGTTCAAGATCCAATCGTTGTCGGAAATACCTTCGGGCGTGTCCGTGCTATGACCAATGACTTAGGTCGTCGTGTCAAAGCGGCAGGTCCATCTACGCCGGTTTCTATCACAGGTCTCAATGAAACTCCGATGGCAGGTGACCACTTTGCTGTCTATGAAGATGAAAAAGCTGCGCGTGCAGCTGGTGAAGAACGTGCTAAACGTGCCCTTCTCAAGCAACGTCAAGCTACTCATCGTGTCAGTCTGGAAAATCTCTTTGATACCCTCAAAGCTGGTGAAGTGAAGTCTGTTAACGTCATTATCAAAGCCGACGTACAAGGTTCTGTAGAAGCCTTGGCTGCTTCCTTGCAGAAGATTGAAGTGGAAGGCGTTAAGATTACCATTGTCCACTCAGCGGTTGGTGCTATCAATGAATCCGACGTAACTTTGGCAGAAGCTTCAAACGCCTTTATCATTGGATTTAACGTTCGCCCTACACCGCAAGCTCGCCAGCAAGCAGAAGCTGATGATGTAGAAATCCGTCTCCACAGCATTATCTATAAGGTTATTGAAGAAATGGAAGATGCCATGAAAGGAATGCTGGACCCAGAATACCAAGAAAAAATCATCGGGGAAGCCCTTATCCGCGAAACTTTCAAAGTTTCCAAGGTTGGTACTATCGGTGGATTTATGGTTATCAATGGTAAAGTTACCCGTGATTCCAAGGTCCGTGTCATCCGTGATGGCGTCGTAATTTACGACGGTCAGTTGGCGAGCTTGAAGCACTTCAAGGATGATGTGAAAGAAGTCACTAACGGCCGCGAAGGTGGTCTCATGATTGACGGCTATAACGATATCCAAGTGGATGATACGATTGAAGCCTATATCATGGAAGAAATTAAGAAATAAGAGAAATCCGTCTAGAACTCCCAGTGAAAAGCATATTGGGTGGAAGTCGATACTTCTATCCCAAGCACCTTTTTCGCAAAGAGTTTAGAGCAAATTTCATTCAACTAAAACTAAAAATATGAGAGTGGGACAGAAATCGGTAATTCGTTAGAATTCGATTTCGTCGTCCCACC
>ERZ773214.2170-NODE-2170-length-10820-cov-3.545007_pt1 | contig 10820 bp, 2 predicted proteins | sample MGYA00511238_ERZ773214 | MGnify/ENA primary metagenome ERZ773214 (study PRJEB29015, sample SAMEA2738157) | human oral metagenome | biome: human oral; feature: human-associated habitat; material: saliva | place: China | collected 2259 ...
ATAATAATAAATATTTATTTAATACTATTGATGTGATACTTAAAAAAGAAGAAGGATACTCTATTTTATATAATGCTAAAACAGGACATATAGTAGACCATCTAGATTTGAAACAAAATTCAAATGTAAATAATCAAACGAATGATAAAGCTTCTTTAGATAGAGTATCTGCAAAAGTAGTAGATAAGAATAATCAAGTATTAGAAAATGTACCATTCAGATTATTTGAATTTGATGGAAATATACCTACTATTGTTAAACAACCAAAAACATCAAAAGATGGTATAGTAGCATTTAAATCAGCTGATTTAAAACCTAATAAGAAGTATGAACTGCGTATAGAAAAAAGGGATACTGCATTCAGTAGAGATAGCTTAGTATTTGAAACTGATGATAAGGGACGAATAATTAGTATCGATAATAAAAATGTTACAGAAAAGACATCAGATGTTGTAGAGTTTAAAGAAGAAGTAAAAAATGACCAAAATGTGAAGATAGTAAAATCACATTTTAGAGTTGTTGATGAAAAAGGTAATCCAGTGGAAAATGTTGAATTATCTGTAAGTGGAATCAGAACAAAGATTACAACCTTGAAAAATAGTAAATCAAATAAAGATGGTATAGTGTCATTGGATTTAGAAGGAAAAGTAAATGGAGTTGAGTATATTGTTAACGTTTCGAAAAATGATCAATTCAACTGGGAATTTAAACCAGATTCAGTAAGTGTGAATGTATCAGAAGAGGGTGTAGTCACATATGGTAAAGAAGTTGGCTATGATACGTATAATTATGAAGGTAAAAAGATACCAGTATTTGTAGTAAAAAAAGTTGATTTAAATTATCTGAAGTCGGATTTAGCAAATAAAATAAAAGAAGCTGAAGAAGCATTGAAAATTAGTGATTCAAAAGAACTACGTAACTTAGTTGCATCAGCAAAAGAAGAACTTGCTAAACCAGAAACATTACCACTATATGTAAATGGCTATTTAAAAGATTTAGAAAAAGAATTATCAAAAATTAAAAAAAGTACTGATTCTACAAAGGAAAAAGAAAAGGAAACTGTTAAAATAGGTACTATTTCACAAATGGTAGTTATGAATAATAATCAACCAGTACTTGATGAATTAGAGTTTGAGCTAGTAAATAAAAAGAATCCTAAGGATGTAACAGTATTAAAGAGTTCTCAGAGTATGTTATCTAATATTAAGGTTAAACTAGGAGAGGTTTATACTTTAAAAGTAAAAAACAATAAAAAATACACATATCAACATGATATAGAAATTCGTGATGAGGATGGGGAAGCTGTTCCGTTTGTGCCAGGAACAGAGGAGCCACTTTTTGAGATTAATATAGTTAAAAAGTAGAATATTATAGATGTTTTAACATATATGAAATAAATTAAAGAACACAAAATAATAGGAGTTTATAAAAGGTGAAAAAAAGTATATTTATGAGAAAAGAATTATTTTCAATCAGAAAAATTAGTGTGGGAGTTGCTTCAGTAGTTATTGGAGCAAGTATATTCGGCGTAGCACAGCCATTAGAACAAGTTCAAGTTCAGGCAAAAGATGAAATTAGAGCGGAAGCAACTCAAGATGTAGATATAAAAATTACTGAAACTGATAATGGAGCAGTAGTAGAAATGACAGCTATAAGAGATGTAGCTAATGTAGATATAAAAATCACATTGGGAGGAGTAGTAGTTACTACATATCATATAGATAGCTTAAAAGCAGGACAAACGGTAAGAAAAGAATTGACAAGAGAACAACTTAAACTTGTAAAAGAGCAAATAAGTAAAAAAATTAAAACTTTACCTAATACTTCTGTAGTAAGAAAAAGTGTATCAAAATCAGCTGCTGTAATGGGAAGTGAATTAAAAGTTATAGTTTCATATGATATTGAAGATAATTCAAATTCTGAATATAAACTTGATAAAAAACAAAATGCTTCATCTAACATAATAAAAACAGAAGAAAAGAAAAAAGGTTCAAACGATTTTGAAGAAACTAAAAAACCAGAGGAAAACAAAGAAAATCCAAGTAATCCAACTGAGCCAACAAAGTCGAAAGAGAATAAACAAAATCCAAGTAATCCATCTGAGCCAACAAAGCCGGAAGAGAATAAACAAAATCTAAGTAATCCATCTGAACCAACAAAACCAGAGGAAAACAAAGAAAAACCAAGTAATTCATCTGAACCAACAAAGCCAGAAGAAAATAAACAAAATACTCCAGAAGAAAAGCAAGAAAATAAAATTGTTAAGTTTGAAGATGAACATCTGAAACAAATACTTCTTAAAAAATTAAAAGATTATAATGGAGTAGATGAAGAAGATGATGGATTGGCAGGAGAATACAATATAAAAATTAAAGATAAAAACTATAGAAAAGATAAAAATGATACTGAAATTTATGAAAAAGATATGGAGCAACTGGAATCATTTGCTATAAGAGGATTTGATGAAGAAACATTTGAACCATTTGAAGGAGATCAACAAATTAAAAGTTTAGTTGGTTTAGAAAAAGCTATTAACTTGAAGCAGTTAACAATTTCAAACAACTGGGAAGATTCAAGTGGCTCTTTAAGAGATATATCTCCATTAAGAGGACTAACTAAGTTAGAATTATTAAGACTATCACATAACGATATAATTGATATATCGCCATTAGAAGGATTAACAAACTTAAAACATTTATTTATTTCACATAACCAAATTGAAAATATAGATGCAGTTAGAAATCTAACGAATTTAGAGTCACTAGACTTGGCTAGAAATAAAGGTCCAAAGAGAATAAGTGACATAACACCTATTGAAAATTTAACTAAATTAAAATTACTAGGTTTATCAGATGCTAATGTGCCTGATATTTCTGTATTGAAGAATCTAGTACATTTAGAAACATTTATGTCTAATAGTAGTAAAATAAAAGATATTTCAGTACTAAAAAATGCTAAAAACTTACAAATATTATATCTAGATAATAACCAAATATCTGATGTATCAGTAGTTAAAGACTTAGTAAAACTTAAAGAACTATATTTAAGACATAATAATGTTTCAGAAATTGATGTGAGTAAATTAAGTAAATTATCAGATTTTAATGTACAAGGAAATAAAATAAAAGACTTCTCTTCATTGGAAAAAGCAAAATCACTTAAATATGTAAACATATCAAAACAAACTATTGATTTAAACAAAGAGTATGATGTTAAAGGTGGTTCTGTAGAAATTGATATGCCGATTATAGGTCTAAAAGCTCAAGTTAAAGAAGGAACTATAAAAGTAACTTCAAACAATGATAAAGTAACACCAACTTATGATGAAAAAAATGATAAGATTCTTCTAAATGTAGCAAAAGATCTTGTTAATACACAATTATCACTTAATCTAAAAGTTCTATATGTTGATAAAGAAGACTATAAATCTGAAGAAACTGATATAGAAGTTAACAACATAAAATTAAATGTAAAAGAGGGGGATGCTACACTTAAAGATTTACGTAGTAAATTAGAGGAATTAGTAAAACGTGAATTAAGAACTGAAGCAGGTTATATTGCTAATCAAGGAAATCAAATTGAAAATAATGCGTGGATAACTGCTAAAACAGATGCTGAGAAAGTATTTAAAAATGATGCGGCCACTAAAGAAGAATTAGAAAATGCTATTAAAAATTTAGAAGGAAAAATATTCAATGCAACTCTAGGAAGTGAAAAAGTTAAAGTTGAAAAACTTATAAGGGAAGAGAATAAACTAGAATTAATTCCACAATTAAGAAAAGCAAAGACTCTAGAAGAAGTTAGAAAAATAAAAGATTTATTGAATAAAAAATCATCAGAAGTAACTCCGGATAAATTAGAAACAAAACCTGAAGTAACTCCAGAGAAACCAGAAACAAAGCCAGAAACAAAGCCTGAAGTAACTCCAGAGAAATCGGAAACACCAAAATCTGAAGAAAATACGCCAGGGCAGACGGATAATAATAAAAAGCAGTTAATTACAACAGTAAGAGAGGGAATAGTTCAAGATAAATTACAAGGTAAAGGTGGATTACTCTTAGTAGATATAGAAGGTACAAACTTAAATCCGGATAATTTAGGGTTAAATATATATGCTAATGGTAAGAAAATTGAAAATATATCAATAACTAAATTCCCAGGAGCTACTGATAAAAAAGTAAGTTATTCACTAAATATTCCAAAAAATATTTCTGAATCAGAATTATCTTATAAATTTACAGCAACTATAGACGGAAATGAAACAGACAAGTCTTTTGAAAAACTTCAAGAAAAGTTTGTAGCAGATGCAAAAATAAAAAATTATGAATTGAAAAATGAAGTTATTTCTGTAAAAGGAACAGGAACACTGGTAATAAAAGGAAATGACTTGAATCCAGGCAATGTAAAGGTTAGGGTTTTTGATGCAGATGCCGTTGAAGAAAATTCAGATGTAACAGCGAATGTTATTTATGAAAAACAAGGTGATGATCTTTTAGCAAAAATTACATTCCCAGAAAATTCAACATTAACTTCAAAATCATACAAAGTAAAACTGTATGCCAATGGAAAAGAGATTAATGTATTAACTCTGGATGATAGAGATCGTAGAGATAAACCGACATTTACAGTTTTAGGGGAAAAACAAGATAACTCCCAACCAGTATTATCTAATGCAACAATAACATCATATAGAACAAGTGGTACAGGTGCAGTTAATGATGGTGTTGAAAAAACAGAAACAACCGTTGCTTCAAACCAAGTTAGTAAAAAAACAGAGGTTCACTTATATGGGGCAAATCTTAATGAAGTAAAAACAAAAGTTAAGATAGTTGACCAAAATGGTATAGAATGGCCAATAGAAGGATCTGAAAGTGAACTTATTAAAATGGTTCTAGCAGGGAAAAGTGGAGTAAATAATGGAATAATGGGTAATGGAACATTCCAGATTGCGGAAATAATATTACCAGGGAATCTTAACAAAACAATGATGTTTACTTATACTTTTGCAGTTGATGGTATAAATTTTGATACTTCAAAACAAGTTCGTGCTATTGTAGAAAAAACTGATGGATTAATATCTACTGAAATAAAAACTGTAACATTGAAATATCAAGATGAGAGTAGACATAAGATTTCAGACGATAAAACATTAAAAGTATATGGACATTTCCCAATATCTGTAGGTAAAGAGGACATAAAGGATTATACTTTTGTAAAAGTTAATGGTGCTGAATCTTTATCTAGTAAGATAGGAGATAAAACAGAAATAACTTATGTTTATAAAAAATCTGAAGGTGCCATAGTAGAAGAAGATAAACCAAAAACAGAAAAACCTAAAAATGAAGAAAGTACAGAAAAAAAAGAGGATAATGCAGATGTAAATCAATTAAAATCTAAGCTGCAAGAATTAATAGCACAAGATATAACGAAAAATCAGAATTATAAAATGCAAAATACACCTCAAGAAAAAGCATGGCAAAAATCAAGAGAAAATGCTGAAAAATCATTAACAAAACAAGATGTGAGTAAAACAGAATTAGAACTTAGAATTTCTAAGTTAGAAAAAGCAATACAAAATTTAACTGAGGGTAATATTGAGAAAAATAAAGATTCTAATAATACAGAAGTCAATAAATCAGTGGATAATTCAAAAATAGACGATGCTGAACAACTATTATCTGTAAAAAAAGTAGCTAAAGAAAAAGTAGTTAATTCTGAATTTATTCAAGATAAAAATCCATATATAAAAAGAATAAATGCAGCTACTAGTGTAGAAGCTCTAAACATTATAATAGGTGAAATAGAAAATTTAAATAAAGGAAAAAAAACTACAGAAAGTAGTCAATCTTCTAGAACAAAACCTAATGAAGAATTAAAACTAGCATTGCAAAACTTGGTTAATAATGATATAACTACTAATGCTAAGTTTAAAAATGCAAGTCCAGAACTGCAAACACAATGGAAAAGAGCTAGAGCATTAGCTAAAAAATTGCTAAATGATGATAGTACTACCAATGTGCAACTTCAAAACCAAATTCAAATTCTAAATCAAGCAACACAAGCTATAATAGGTTAGACAAAGTAGGGGGGTATAGATTACTTCCCTACTATTTTTTAAGAAAATAAGTTATTAAGTATTATAAGGAGAACTAAATGAAATATAATAGAAAAAAAATATTTTCAATAAGAAAATTTAGTGTAGGAATAGCTTCAGTTATGATAGGAACAAGTTTTGTTTCCCCTGCTATTTTAAATAATAAGATCATAAAGGCACAAGAAAAAATAGAGGTGCAGGTGAATAATGATCTTCAGACAAGAATTATTCCTAAAGAAAAGTATGCTGTTATTGAGATAATTGCTCAAAAAAATATTAGTAATATAGATGCTAAAGTATCATTAGGTGGTAATAAGGTTGTAAACTATTATGTGGAGAATCTAAACGCTGGTGAGAAAATAGAAAAAGTTGTAACACTAGAGCAATTAGACTTAATAAAAAAACAATTAGATGAAAGGAAAAAATCATTACCAAATACAATGGTTGCTAGAAAAAGTATTCGAAATGAGGCAATTGTACACGGGTATAAACTTAAATTAGATGTTTCTTATGATATAGAAAATGGTTTAAAAGAATCTGAGCTAAATAATAAAACAAGTGACTCTAAAACAGCCCATAAAGTTGAAGAAAAAACAAATAAACCTATAGAAACATCGAGACCAGTACCAACACCGAGTCCAGCGCCGACACCAAGTCCAGCACCGACACCAAGTCCAGCGCCGACACCAAGTCCAACGCCGACACCAAGTCCAGCACCGACACCAAGTCCAACGCCGACACCAAGTCCGACACCGACACCAAGTCCAGCGCCAACACCAGAGGTAACTATTGATAAACCGGAAGTTAAACCGACTCCTGAAGAAATAATGGATGAAGAAGTAATAATTAATGATAAAAACCTTAAAAAATTGATTAATAAAAATCTTGATATCAATAGAAGTGATGATCAAAAAATAACTAAAAAAGAATTATTAACTTTAACTTCACTTGATTTGAGGGATAAAACAGGTAAAAATATTTTAGATACTATTTCATTAAAAGGTACAGCAGATTTTAAATTTATACAAAGTCATGGTATAAAAGATCTTACAGGATTAGAAAATGCTATTAATTTAGAAAGAATTAATTTGAAAGAGAATGAGATAGTTGATATATCACCAATTTCAAAATTAAACAAGCTAGTTGAATTAACATTGTTGAGAAATAGAATATCAGATTTAACTCCAATAAAAGATCTTACAAATTTAGAATTCTTAGATTTATATGCTAATAAATTAACGGATATCACACCATTAAGAAATTTAGTAAATTTAAAACATCTAGACTTACATAATAATAATGATCAAACAGGAAATCCTAGCCATCCGACTATAAGTGGAGGAATAAAAGATATAACAGCAGTAAAAAACCTTAAAAAACTAGAATTATTGTCTTTAGGTAGTAATAATATTGAAAATGCGGATGTAGTTAAAGAATTGCCTAATATACGTGATTTAGTAATAGGTGGAAATCATATAAGTGACTACTCTAAAATAGTTGATTATTTGGCTGAAAAAATAGCTAAGCAACTTGAAGGTGAAGGAAGTGTTAGTTTTGCAAGTCAAAAAATAGACTACAATAAAACAGTGGTTGTAGAAGGAGATAAAGTTTCAGTAGAGAGTCCATTTAAGGGAATTAATGAGTTAGGAGAAAAATTAACAAGTATTCTTGAAAGCGATGAGAGAATAAATCTATTTGCGGAAGTAACAGCGAATGTTCCAGGAATTGAAGTTACTTATAATCCTGAAACATCAAAATTTGACTTTATATTTAGTAAAGAATTCTTGGATTCGAACAAAGGTAAAGAAGTGAATGTTAATTTAGAAATAAGAACAGATGATTATAAATGGACAGTTAAAAATATTAAGTTAGATGTCCAAGAGAAAAGAATTTTTAAAGATGATGTACTAAATAAAAAGTTTAAAGGTAAGGATTTAACTAAGATAACAAGATTAACGAACCTTTCAGGTGTGACGGACTTAACAGGAATTGAAAATTTAGTAAATTTAACTCATTTAGAAATAAATGGTGAATATAATGATATTCATGATATTTCTATGTTATCTAAATTAACTAAACTCGAAGAATTATCAATTGAAAATACTAAAATAACAAATATAAATCCTTTAAGTAATCTAGTAAATTTAAAAAGTTTAAATATAGCTGGGCCATTTATCGACCCAGAGTATTCGGATGCACAAAATCCTCTAGATTATGTAATTGAAAATGTGGACGCATTAAAAAACTTAACTAATATTGAAACGTTAAGTATAGCAAATAGAGGGATAAAAGATATAAGTGGACTAGCTAATTTGACAAAATTAAATGATGTTATCCTTTCGGGAAATAATATATCTGATATAAGTTCGTTAAAAAATTTAAGAGGAATAAAAAGTTTAGATTTATCAAGTAATAAAAATATTAACGATATTTCAGCATTGAAAGAGCTAACGAATTTAGAATATCTATGGTTAACGGAAAATAAGATTGAAACTATAGATGCGCTAAGTGATTTAGTAAATCTTAAAAAACTTTATATTAATGTTAATAAAATTTCTGATTTGACTCCTTTAGAAAACTTAAGTAATTTAACTCATCTTAGTATAGGCGCAAATAATATTAATAATCTTGTACCATTAAAAAATCTTACTAATTTAATCTCATTAAGAGCAGCAGATAATAAAATTATGGATGTGAGCAGTTTAAGCAATTTAGTAGAACTTACAGATTTAAATCTAAGTAATAATAGCATCCATGACTTTTCGTCTTTAAATTCTTTAGGGAAAATTAATAAAAAAAGAGGGTTTGCAAAACAAATAGAAGAAATAGAAGTAACTAATAAAGAATTTACTCTTCCCATAGCTAAAACTTTTGATGGAAGTCAAATAGATTTGGATGAAAATGAGGATGGCACTCTAAAACTTTATGAAGTCGTTAATAAAAAAGGAAAAAATCAGCCTAAAGTGAATGATGAGACTGAAGAACTAGTACCTATTGGGAAACAATATACTATTACAAAAAAAGATGGTAAGTATATTTTACCGGATAATATTGAAAATGGATTATATGCAGTGCAATGGTTTAAATCTTACCAACAATGGGGAACATTCATTTTGAATGTTAATGTGTCGAAAGAAACAGCTAAAAAACCAACAGATACAGTAGAGTTATCAGCAACTGACAAAGTATTTTATAGAGCGTTATTAAATGATTGGAGTAATTTTAACAAAAAATATAAAAATTTAACAGATAAAGCTAATTCTGAACATGTCGCTAATAATAAACCTAAATCAACTCCAAAACCAAATTCTGAAACGGAGTTTCATGTAAGTGATTTTGAAAAATTACGTGTATTTGATGCTAATGGAGAGGGTAAATTAGGAAGTACGCTTATAAATATTCCAGTAGAGGATGAACTGGTAAAATTTTTGGGAAATGCAACTAATTTAGAAGAGTTTAAAGTTCTTGCTAAAAAAGATGAAGTTAGAAAAATTAAAGACTTTTCTTTCTTAAAAAAATTATCAGAGTTGAAATTATTCTATTATACAAATCAAAATCAAACGAAAGAGAAAGTAGATGTAGCTAATTTAGACTTAACGTCAAATAGCAAGTTGGAAGATGTTCGAGTAGGTCAAGGGAATTTAGAAAATTTAAATTTCATAAAAGGACTGAATTTGAAAAATTTAGATGTTGAAGATAATGAGTTAAATGACATATCAGCTCTGAAAAATATGACTAGCTTAACAGAGTTACACTTAGATAATAATAAACTTAGTAATAACAATATTTTAGATATAGTTGGGCTTGTTAATTTGAAAACATTATATTTGAAAAACAATAAGAATATTAGCGATATCAACGCTCTTGAAGGTTTGAAAAATATTGAAGCGTTAGAGTTGAAAAATATGAATATTAGCGACATAAGTGTTCTGAAAAAAATACCTAATTTACGTCGTTTAGTAGTTGATGGGAATCCGTTAGCTAAAAATTATTTAAATATAATAAAAGAGCTGAATATTAATACAGGGTATTTAGGTGAAATTACAAAAGAAGATTTTGAGTGGTTAAAAGAATATGCAAGTCGTGCAACTATTGCTGAGGCTACTTTAAATGAAAACAAACAACGTGAATTTACATTTACGAAATTACCAATTACAGTTGAAGTTAAAAAATCACAGATAAAAGATGGTAAAGTAACTATAGAGAATCCACTAAAAGATTGGGATGGAGTGGGAGCAGGATTGGATTTTGGAAAAGAAGCACCAGCGGATTTAGAAATACCAGGAGAGGATACTACATATATCACTATTAACTTAGGTGAGGTAACTTCTAAAGTTATTAAATATGATATTAATATAGAGGACTATAATCATGAATTTGAAGGTCGACCTGCAAATATTCATGGAACTATAGAATTAATTATTAAGGTTGTAGATTAACAATCAACCCTAGCTATAAAATTTTTATAGCTAGGGCGATTTTTTAATTTCTTATATCAATAAGTCTCATAACTCTATCAAGATAAGTATTATTATTTTGAAGTTCTTGTTTTTCTTTTTTTACTATTTCTGGTTCATCAGTTATAATTGCTGCGGCAGGGCTCATCAGGTATTTACTAATAAGAGTAGAATCATTAATAGTCCAAACATAGACATCTTTGTTTAGTTTTCTAGCCTGTTGAACTAAAGAGTCTCGGTAAGAAAAATCTTCGATAACGAAAAAGTCA
>ERZ773214.2175-NODE-2175-length-10815-cov-8.744517_pt1 | contig 10815 bp, 8 predicted proteins | sample MGYA00511238_ERZ773214 | MGnify/ENA primary metagenome ERZ773214 (study PRJEB29015, sample SAMEA2738157) | human oral metagenome | biome: human oral; feature: human-associated habitat; material: saliva | place: China | collected 2259 ...
ATTCCAAAGCACGTCCTGCTTCTTTTTCAAATTTTTCGAAGTTTTCAAGAAGCATGTCTTGGTCTGAAACTTCAAAGCTATATTTTGAATGCTCATATTCTGGTTGAAGGAAGATTTCTCCGTATTTAACACCTGGAGCCCATTCGATATCATAAACAGAATCTACTTCTTGGATGTAAGAAGCCAAACGTTCCAATCCATAAGTGACCTCGGCGGTAACAGGACCTGTTGCTAAACCACCGACTTGTTGGAAGTAAGTGAACTGAGTGATTTCCATACCATCAAGCCACACTTCCCATCCAAGACCAGCTGAACCAGTTGAGGGGTTTTCCCAGTTATCTTCAACGAAACGAATATCGTGTTCCAATGGGTTGATACCTAATTTTTCCAAAGACTCAAGGTAGAGCTCTTGGATATTTGATGGTGATGGTTTCATAACTACTTGGAATTGGTGGTGTTGGTAGAGACGATTTGGGTTTTCTCCATAACGACCGTCTGCTGGACGACGTGATGGCTCTACATAGGCTGCGTTCCATGGTTCAGGACCAATGGCACGAAGGAAAGTATAAGGACTCATGGTTCCCGCACCTTTTTCGTTATCATAAGCCTGCATCAGCATACAACCCTGATCATTCCAGTATTGTTGCAAAGTAAGGATAATTTCCTGGAAAGTCAATTTTTTAGACATGTTTTACTCCTTTTTCTATATGATTGAGTCTGACTCAGGATACAAAAAAACCGTGTCATTGCTCCTAAGTCAAGTGACCTAGGGGCGTCAGAAACGCGGTTCCACCCTAATTTATTACTTCATTGTTTTTAAAAATACGACAGAAAGCGCCAGCTCCTTATTTTGCCCTACTTGGCTCCCACTGTCCCAAGCTCGCTTGAAGAACGCCATAAGACTTTCTTTCCTAGGTAGTATTATAGCAGATTTTCTAGCTAGTGTAAACCAAAAAAGAGTCTGAAAACAAAGTTCCTGACTCTTTTTCTAATGGAGCTAGAAAACCCCTATTTATGGACGTCTTCTTGCTTTTGGTTTTTTGCCATGCAGATTTCTCTTGGCTTGTTTCAATGCTGTAATGGCATCTTTGACATCTTCTTGGCTCGCTCCTGAATCTTTAAGGAGTTCCTGTGCCTCTTTAAAAGTTAAAAGATAAGCTGCTTTTTCTTTCTTGTCTGCATAGATAAATCTCGCGTTCTTTTCTTGGAAAAGGCGTTCATCTTTGACCAGTTTCTTCAGACTAGAGAAGTCTGTGGCCTTGCCATTTAGTTTACTTTTAGCTGTAGCTAGGGCAATAAGAGATTGGTCAATTTGATCTTGTTTGACTTTAGGGTCCACAGCTAGTAAAGCAATTTCTTGGAAGGCACGATCATAAGCACGACGTACTTTTTCCTTGGCATTAGCATATCGTCCAGTTTTAGTCGTTGCATAGTAAGCTTTCATAGCTTCTTTCAAGGCTGCCACGTTCGAATCTTTTCCATCCAAAGCCTTTCCAGCAGCTTCAAGACTAGCGAGAACGCCATCAATCAATTCTTGTTTTAACTTGCTTGACAAGGCTGACCGCGCCACTTGGAAAGCTTGGTCATAAGCTTTTCTCTTATCGGCACTACTATTAAAGTAACGAGACGTTTCTACCAGTTCTTTATGTTGATTTATCGCAGCAAGCAAGGCCAACTTAGACACGACAGATAGACGCAAAGCATTATTTCGACCTGGCTGAACGAGCAAGGAAACGAGATCTTCAAGGAGTTCATATCCAGTTGGCAAGGTGACTTGTACAGTATAACGGCCTGTAGCAACTTTCTTACCAAAGGCGTATTGACCGTATTTTTCAGCAGGGAGAGTGATTCTTGTCCCATCTTCACCTTTCAGAACCACTGTAGTCGTCTTTGAAACAGTTTGATTGAAGGAAACAGATACTGGTGCATATTCTAGGAGATTTGCTAGGAAGGTAATGGTTTGGAAACTATTTTCTTCCGTCAAGTCAAACTCTTGGGACAAGGCACTGATAAATTTCAATTCTGTTCGGTCATAACTGAAAATTTCTGCTGTATAATGACCAAACTGTAAGAAATGAAGCGCTTTTGACTTGTCAACATCGACATATTGTCCCTTGCTATTTTTGATTCGATAGACGTATAGGGTATCAATATCTTGGTTTGTTTTCGCATCCTTCAAGGCGATTTTCACTCGACCACTATTTTGATCGCGCACAAGTTCAGCAAGCGAGATATAGTCTACATTCCCTGCATAGTCCTCTACAAGATAGTAAATATTAGCCTTGTCAACATCCTTAGGAAGTGTATAACTACCGTCAGCATTGGCCTTGATCAGATGGGTATTTTCAAATGCACGCGTTCCAGACTGGTCCTTTCCAGTTAGAACCATGGTCCCTTTCTGTTCAAATGGTGTGACATAGAAGACTTTTTCTGAAAGAATACCACCTTGACCCACATCTTTTGGTTTTCGAGCTACAAATTCTTGGTTTCCATCTTTAAAGCGAATATAACCGCTCGTGATGACTGGTTTTTGAGTATCAATTTGAATTTTAAAGGTCGTGTATTGTTCTTTTGCTCCTGGAACGTCTGGTGTATAACTGATAACATAGTTATATAAACCATCCGCAACGGTATTACCATCAAAATCCTGACCTCTCCAAGCAGTATTATCTAGAATATAACTCTTCAGATTTCTACTGTCTCCATCAAAATAATTCTTACGAAGATCCTTTGCATCGCCCTCCCAAATAGGATGTTCATGCTTGGTATCCGTAGCCGCATAAACTGTAGCCCGAAGATTTACAAGATTTCTCAAAGCAACCGTTTTGTATTCAACCAGATCTTTGTTTCCATCATCGTTTGGAGAAATAGCAATACGGACATTCCCTTTTTCGTCCAACTGAAGAACATGCTTACCTTCAGCATTTTGTTCGATTCCAAGAACGGTAATTCGTCGTCCTTGGCGTTGACCTTGAGAAACAAGAAGATCATTTTGCAAGGTTGCGAGATAGGTGGCATCATTAGAGTAGTTAACGGCAGGATTTTCCTTGTCTACTTCCGTGTAAAATCCATTTTTCCCTTCTCGAATAAGGTTGTAAATTGGTTTTTCGACAGCGGGTAGATTTTGGAACTCACCTCGGAAGCCCATAAATGCAAGACTTACAATATCCCCATCATCTGCTGGATCTACAAAGCGAACAAACCCTTCAAGGAAATAGCCATTTGGCATTTGTTTGCTGAGTTGATCAGCAAATTTTCGAGCATCCACTTTAACAGTGACTGTTTGACTGCTGTGGGCTTTGACCGTCACCTCAGGCCAGACTGTCTCCGTTAGTTTTCGAGGTCGAAGGGTGAATTTTCCATCTTGGACCTCGTCTGTATTGCTATTCACTACCATCTTGAGAGTACGGTCAGTATCTGAAATATTGTGTACAGTGACCTTGAAAGTAAATTGATTTCCAACATTTCCTAAAGTCACACTTGGATAACCATTTTCACCCGTTACATAGAGATCTGTTGACACTGCAGCAGCTGTATCCACAATACCAGAACCTTGCTGACGAGGAGAGGTATAAGTGCCTGTGTCCTTATTAACATGTGGTTTTGCAGTTGACATGATTAAGGCCTTGACAGTCTCTGATACTTGCTCAGGAGTCAATTCTGGATGATGTTTTTGAAGGTATTCCTTAACCAGAACTGCAACACCCGTAACGTGAGGAGCCGCCATACTGGTTCCGCTGATACTACCATAGGTATTGTCATTAAAGGATGAGTAGATATTGCCGCCAGGAGCTGTCACGTCTGGTTTCAATTGTCCATCGGTAGTCACTCCCCAACTTGAAAAGTCAGATAGCTGATTGGCTACATCAGAAGGACGATTATCCATCTTACCATTAAAAACAATCTTGTAGTTTCCTGATTTTAAGGCTTCACCATACTGTTTAGAAATAAATACAGAAGGAATTTTCTTTGCTTCATCATCAATAGACATATTGATGTTTGCACCTTCTACATTATTGTAGATCAAAGCACCAACTGCACCGTGTTTTCGTGCATTTTTGATCTTCTCTGAAAAGTTCATGGCTCCACGCTGAATGAGGGCAAGTTTCCCTGTTATATCCAACTTCGCAAAGTCTTCTTCACGACCTAACCCTGCTTCGACGTATTCGTACTCTTTTCCTTTTTCAAAGTTCTTATCTGCCTCAGGTTGATTATAATCAAATTTTCCGTTATGAAGACCGGAATTTCCCTCTAGACCTTTGACTTCAAAAACTGCTGTCGTCAATGTTTTATTGTTGACAGAAGCAACTGAAATCGAATCCTCAACAGTGGATGGATTACCAACCAAGCCATAGTCTGGGTTTTCAGCTAATGGTTTTGAATAACCATTTCCGAATGTATTGCTATTTCCTGCTGAGATAAGAACAGAAACTCCCTTGGCACGAGCCCGTTTGATAGCATCCACAATATCAGAACCAGCATCTACCATAGAACCAGTGCTAGATCCCAAACTCATATTAATGGCATCTGCTCCCAAGGCAACTGCGTCATCAATTGCCTTTACATAAAGGGCCGAACTTGTCGTCTTTTGGCGATCTGAAAAGACACGCATAAACATGACTTGGGCTTCTGGTGCAACACCATAGACCTTTTCACCATTCGGTGCTTCTTTATCAGGGTTTCCAGCAGCAATCCCTGTTACGTGCATTCCATGAGAAGTTCTTTCTGCTTCTTTAATCTTATCTGTTCCGTCAAAGTAGTCATAGGCATAGACAACCTTATCGCTATACCATTTACCGTAGTCGATTCCAGCAGCCTTTTTAGCTGCTTCGATGGCTTCCTTGTTTTTAAATTTTGCTTTTGACGGATCCGAAATTCGAAGAACCTCATGATTCAAATCAAGCCCAGAGTCAATTATGGCAACAACATTCCCTGTCCCCTTGTAACCAGCCTTCCAAGTTTTCGGTACTGTAATGATATCATTGCTGGAAAGGCTATTGGGTTTTGCAGACTCAGTTTTTTCTTGTTCTTTTTCAGTAGTTGCTGTTTCTCCAGTAGTTTTAGGAACTGTCGTTGCTTGAACCTCTTTTTTCTCTATGGTAGAGGCCTTCTCAGTAGCAGGCGCGGTAGTCGTATTGACTGTTGTTTCTTTTTGGACGACACCTTGATTTCCTTCATTTGCAGCTGCGCTATCTTTTTCTGATTCTTGGGCTTCAGCAGTTTTATCAACTGGAGCTTCTACCTTAGCATCTTGTTTACTAGCATCCTCTTTAGAAGTTTCAGCTTCTTGTTTCTCTCCAACTACTGGAGCTATCACATTAGCGGTAGTTAAGTCAGTCGCAGAGTTTGAGTGTTTATCATCTTTTAGCTCTGTCTTGATTGCCTCAGTTTGGGCTTGATTTTCACCTGTACTCTGCTCATTGGCACTGACTTGACTTGCTCCAAAAACCAAAGCAGTTCCCAATAAAACTGAAGCAAGACCAAATTTGTATTTTCGTAATGAAAAACGTTGTCGTCTATTCATACATAATCTCCTTTTTCTTTAAAGTATACCTATTATAGCGCAAATAGATATAAATTTTTACAAAAATCTGAATTGTCACAAAAATGTAATATTTACGTATATATTTCACTTGTTTAATTTTATTATTCGTGTTATTTGCTCTATCAAACCAGTGTTTTCTGAATTCGTTCATATATTTTAACCCATAAAATTATTTCATCATACAAATAATTTAGATTTTTTATACACAAAAAGACTAGGATTTAAAATTCCTAGTCTTTGTTATTTCGGTATAAATAGATTATACAAACTAAAAATCCATCTCATCCACACGAGGTGCGCCAGAAGTCACTGAAATCGTCTTTAAGATCTCTCGCTCTTCTTTGCTGAGTTCAATTCCAAAACAGTCAAGATTGCTCTGGATGCGAGAGGCTGTCACTGACTTAGGTAGAGGTAAAAAACCTTCTGCCAAGCTCCAAGCCAAGGCGATTTGGGCAACTGATTTTCCATGCTTAGCAGCAATTTCTTGGACTTCTTTCTTATCAAACAACTCTCCTTGCCCAAAAGGCCCCCAAGCCTCTAGGAGAATTCCTTTCTCTCTACAGTAGTCAACCACTTCCTCTTGATAAACTCCTGGTGCCAAGCGAACCTGATTGACTGCAGGAACAATTCTTGCTGTTTCAAGCAAAGCATCCAGATGCTTGGGAAGGAAATTACTAACGCCGATAGCACGGATTTTACCCTCTTTGTAAAGGTCCTCCATCGCTCTCCATACTTCAGCATTACGGATTTTCCATTCGTCATTTTCTCTTAAAGGTTTTGGATTTGGCCAATGGATAAGGTACAAATCTAGATAATCCAATCCCAGTTTTTCCATTGATTCTTCAAATGCTTGGCGAGCTTCATCATAGCTGTGATTGGTATTCCAGAGTTTGGTCGTTACAAAAATTTCTTGTCTTGGAATACCGCTATCTCGAATAGCACGACCAACACTTTCCTCATTTTTATAGATAGCTGCAGTATCGATATGACGATAGCCGGCCTTTAAGGCTTCTAAAACGGCTTGGTAGGCTACCTCTCCATTTTCTGCTTTCCATGTTCCAAATCCTAGAACAGGAATTGAAAGTCCATTATTAAGGGTGTAAGATTTCATCGTTTTTCCTTTCTATGTGAAGAAAATCTAAAGAAACAAAATCCTGATTATCAGAACACTTGCTCCTTTAGATTTTAACAATTATTGATCACGATCGTAATAGATCTCGTGAGCTTTCAAGCGAGAATTGAGCAATTCAGGAACGGTCACAAATGTATACCCTTCACCCTTTAAATACTCAATGACACTTGGTAGAGAATTAACAGAAGGACCATGGATATCATGCATGAGGATGATGGAACCATTGCGAACCTGACGCTGTATCTCTGTCAAAATGGCAGTCTCATTTTTACTCTTCCAGTCCAAACTATCCACATCCCACATGATAAAGCTTAAGTCAAGGCCGTTTCGAATATCATCAGTGATGGCACCATAAGGTGGGCGCATCAGTTTAGAGCTTGATCCTAAAACCTGATTTAACAAATCTTCTGTGTCAGTGATTTGCTTTTTAGCATCTTCGAGCGAAAGTTGTGAAAGAACAGGATGACTCCAGCTGTGGTTTCCTACAACATGACCTTCTGCTTTCATTCGTTTTAGAAGTGTTTCATTACCTGCAATGTTTTTACCAAGTACAAAGAAGGTTGCTTTTACACCATATTTAGCTAAAGTATCCAAAGCCTGCGTAGTTGTAGTTGGATTTGGACCATCGTCAAAGGTCAAGGCTACAACTTTTTTATTTTTCTTAGCAAAGTAAGCTTGGTAAAGTTCAGCATCCTTTTCTAATAGATAAGAAGACTCAATGACATCAAAGAAACTGGATATTGGCAAAGCAATTTCCTCAACAGTCTCTCCAGGATTAGCAGGATAAAGGATGATTTGACTATCCTTATAATCAAAACTCCATGATGCCAGTTCTTGGTTCGTGAAGCTCTTTATAACTTGATCAATTTCTGCCTGGTCAAGTTTCTTATCTTCTAGAGTTGATTTGATTTGACTCAGTAAGAGTTCCTTAGCCTTACTTGCATCTTTGAAGAGTTTGCTGAGGTCAAAATCTTTCCCATCTTCAGTCAAGAAAATTTTCCCTAAAGAAGTCTTTTCTTTTTCTTCAACCTTTGATGCAGACAAATCGTAGACTTGCTTGCTGATATTACGAGCTACAACTCCCTTTAAGACAGGATCCAACTGCTCAGTATAATAAAAGACCAAATCCTCTTTATCTTCCAGCTTTTCTTTGATATCTTGGTTGATTTTTTCTCTAATAGACGCAATAACTTCCTCCCCTTGCAGAGGGTAGTAGGCAATCACTTCAGCTTGACCTTTTCGGAAATGGTCCTTTTGACTACCTGAGTTGAATTGCTGGTCCTTTTCGCTTTTTAGCGCTTCAATCTTTTGTTCGTAAGATTGCTTTTGTAGTAGCTTATAACCAATAGCACTCCCTAATAGAATCGTAGCAATTCCTAAAATTCCAACAAGGGAAAGCAATAGCATTCTCGTTTTATCGTGAGAAACACGTTTCGCTCTATTTTTTTTCATATTTCCATCATATCAAATCAAGGCTATTATTTCAATAATAAACAGGGATTCTGTCTTTTTTAAAAAAAGTTTCATAAAATCCTGTGATGAAAAGTAACAAAACAATTCATTAGAAATAATCTTATGAATTTATTAAATCTTATGATTTTTTTATACAAGCAAAGAATTGTAAAGCCATCGATTTCGTCGTTCAACTTTTCATATACATATGACCAATAAAAAGATTCTATATAATCTTTTAATCTATGGTTCAGATTTAAAACACCACTGTAATATCTATAAATTCCTTTTTTTCATTTTTAAGAGAAACAATCTAATCATTCCTCGTGTTAATACTATCTTTTTAACTGTTTTTTTTTAAAGATACTTACAAGATTATTAATACAATGAAATTTCCCTGCTTAAATGAAAAATTAAAGGCTAATATCAGCATCCTCAAAGTTATCAAGCGTAACGCTTTTAACTTCTATAATTTTGAAAATTTTAAAAATAGAATTCTTATCACTTTGCATATCAAAAAAGAGAGGACCAAATGATCCTCTCCAAGATATGACTCTTTTTGACCTACTTCAATTTTCACTGTATCTTTTGCTACTAAATGAGATTAGTCTTCTTTTCTTCGTTTAGTTGCTACAAGACCTGCACCTAAAGCTAGAAGAGCTAAACCGGCTGCTAATGCAGCTTGTCCAGATTCACTTCCAGTGTTTGGTAGGTTAGGATTTTCTGGTTCAGCTTGGTCCATTACTACTTACTTACCATCCTTAAACTCAACCTGATTTCAACTAGCATTTAACACTGTTACAGTTCCGTCGTAGTTAACTTGGAATGTAATATCTGTTACTACTAAGTATCCATTTGGGGCTGCTTCCTCATGGAAGCTGTAGATGCCTGGTTCAAGATTCAATTGCTTAGGTTGGTCAGTTGAAGTCCAGCTCTCTACAGCTGTGCCTTCTGCCTTGTCGCCCTTGTAGATCTTAATCTGTGCACCCGCGATTTCATTTCCTCCAAGATTAACTTTACTGAAGGTAATAGCCTTTGGAGTTGTATCCTCTTTGTCAGTGATTGACAAAACAGAACCAGTTGTTACGACAGTATCTGTTGTACCTTTTTTGACAATTGTAATAGAACCATCAGCATTGACCGTAAAGGTAACATCATCAACATACTGATACCCATCTGGAGCAAAGGACTCTGTTAGAGTATAGGTCCCAGGAGCTAATTTAATCACTTTAGAAGTATTAGCTTCTGTTGTCCAGTCTGCTACAGGTGGAGCTTCGGGTCTTACTCGATTTCCATTATAGATTTTAAGTTCTGCACCTAGGATTTCTTTCCCATTTGGATCCACCTTTTTGAAAGTAATCTCTTTTTCAGTTGGAGTCTTCGGAGGTATCTTCTTATTTTCAATTCGACGTTCTACAGATTTGTCTGAGCCAAACTCATCTGGAGAAATTTTAATATCTTCAGTTAGTTCATCATAGCCAAAAGGAGCCGTTACTTCACGAATTGTATAGTTGTCTCGCAACAATTTACCTACACTAGCGTTACCATCAGAATCTGTTGTCAATCGTCCAACACCAGCTTGGTTTCGATCCCGAATAACTTCAAAAACTGCACCTTGTAAAGCTTGGTCTGCTTCGTCTACCTTATCAATTTTAATGTGAAAGCATATCCTTCCGCAGCACCACCTGCAATCTGGTAGGTACGTGTGCTGGTTGATTGTTCATTCTCACTTCCATTGTAGCTCATGTTGGCTACGTTCGTGATTTCCTCACCATCGACTAGATCATAATTCGCTTTAGCTCGATACTTGATTATATAACCAAAACCATTAGTATCTCCTAAAGGAAGGGTGAAACCATCACCATTCGCATTTATCACTAGTTGGTTTTTTAGGTTTCGGTCATATCCTGAGCATCGGACCATTTCCAGTCTCCGTTATTCCAGCTCCAGTTTACTTTATAAATACGAAAAGTATCTGGTAGGAATGTCATATTTGGAGAAGAGAAAGCATCTTTGATAGTGACATCAAAGTCTTTTTCTTCTGAAACAATGTCATGGTCAACTCGGACATAGACAAAGAATTTCCCCCTAACGCCAGAATTATTCTCAACAAATTTCGTGTAAGTTAGAATAATTGTTTTGCTAGCTGCATCTAAACGACCAGTAGCTACAAGATTGTTAGAAGCATCTCGTAATTCAATGTCTGAAGAGTTTGAAAATGTAATCTCTGATGGCAATTGAAGTGTTGTTGTATCACCTTCATGCACCGTATTATCTGGCAAAACAAAATCTGCAGTAAGACGGAATTCTTGCCAAATATCCAACCCTTGCGTTAAAGCTTCACCAGATCTGTTTTCAACACCAACACTAGTGATCACATCATTATACTCTGTCGCATGTACTTGCGTCAGAGGGGCAAATGATTGGAGAATAACTCCCAAACAAAGAATAAGGATCTGAATCCAAGATCTTATTTTCTTGTTCATTTAATCTTCCTTTCTTATAATATTCAGTTGTAAATGTACAATGTAATAGTAAACTAAATGATTGTCCCCAACTAATCACCATTCTCCTTTTTCAAGCGAAAATTATTAGCCACATTACATCCACATTTTATCATACTATGAAGAAAAAGGCTAGAACTATCAAGCAAATTTTTATAAAAAAAATCCAATTTTTTCTTACA
>ERZ773214.2177-NODE-2177-length-10802-cov-9.868521_pt1 | contig 10802 bp, 9 predicted proteins | sample MGYA00511238_ERZ773214 | MGnify/ENA primary metagenome ERZ773214 (study PRJEB29015, sample SAMEA2738157) | human oral metagenome | biome: human oral; feature: human-associated habitat; material: saliva | place: China | collected 2259 ...
GCGATGTGATAGTAGGTCTTTCATCTACTGGTCAGGCTACATACGAGACACGCTACAATGGTGGTATGGGTAGCAATGGTTTGACTTCTGCACGTCATGATGTATTTGCGAAATATCTTGCAGAGAACTATCCAGAGAGCTATGACCACGCAGTACCAGAAGAGTTGGTATATAGTGGCAAGTATAAACTAACTGATGTTGTTGAGGGTAGTCCGATTAATGCAGGTGAGTTAGTACTCTCCCCTACTCGTACTTACGCCCCCGTCATCAAGCGATTGTTGGATGAGTTGCGCCCAGAGGTTCATGGTATGGTACATTGCACAGGTGGTGCACAGACTAAGGTACTACACTTCGTAAACGAGAACTGCCGTGTCGTTAAGGACAATATGTTCCCAGTACCACCACTCTTCCGTGCTATTAAGGAGTGTAGCGATACTGATTGGAAGGAGATGTATCAAGTATTCAATATGGGTCATCGTATGGAGATCTATGTTCGTCCAGAGGTTGCTGAGCATGTAATCGCCATCAGCAAGGATTTCAACATTGATGCACAAGTTGTTGGACACATCGAAGAAGGCAAGAGGAGCTTAACGATTAAGAGTGAGTTTGGCACATTTGAATATTAAGTTATTATGACAATAAAAGAAGCCATATTACTTAGTTTAAAGGATTATCCTAAAGGAGCTATAGCAAGAGAAGTCTATCAAAACATATTAGATAAAGGGGTCTTTAAGTTTAATAGTAAAGCAAAGACACCTGATTCGACTGTGTCTGCCTGTTTGGGAACAATGGTTAAGAATGGAGATACACGTATTGGACGGTGTCAGAATGAGAAGAATATATACTGTTATTACCTTAGTGAATATTCTAAGAATATAGGTAAGACAACAACCTCACGTACTCAAGATAGCACCATACCTAATGTTCCATTTCATGAGCGCGACCTCCATCCTCTTCTATGCTGTTTTCTACAGCATCAAGGGATTATGGCAAAGACCATCTTCCACGAGAGGTCTAAGAAAGATGACGAACATCAGAAATGGATACATCCTGATATTATTGGTGCAAAGTTCGTCGAACAAACAAATCCTATTAGTAATTCATTGTTTAAAGCAATAAGCAAGAAAGAGTCTTTACGGCTATATTCATACGAATTAAAGCGTAAAATAGATAATGATTATGAACTAAAAAAATGTTTCTTTCAAGCTGTTTCTAATTCAAGTTGGGCTAATAATGGATACCTTGTAGCTTTTGATATCAATGAAGAACTAAAAGATGAGCTTGCCCGTCTTAACCATTCTTTTGGTATAGGTTTCATCCTACTAAAAGCCAATCCGTACGAGAGTCAAGTCTGGTTTGAAGCTAAAGATAGACAAATAGACTTTAAGACAGTTAGTAAACTTAGCGAGATTAATCCACCCTTTAAGGATTTCATTAAATCAGTTGAGGCTGCTTTAACAGCAGACGAGAAGCATTTTACGGCATCTAAAGCTGCATTAGAAAACATTTGTGATAAATATCCAAAGTTGGATGGAGATATACAAAAATACTGTAGAGACAAACATATTCCAATAAGCGAAGAAGAGTTTACAGAAGAAATATAATTATATTCCCAAAAAGATTATGATAGATAACAACAATATATTACAAAAGCTCGATGGTCTTGAGGCCCGTTACGAAGAGGTTTCAACACTTATCACCGACCCAGATGTCATTGCTGACCAATCACGTTATGTGAAGTTAACAAAGGAGTATAAGGACCTTGGTGACATTATGGATGCTCGTCGTCGTTATGTCAACTGTCTTACTACTATCAAAGAGGCAAAGGATATCATTGCTAATGAGAGTGATGCCGAAATGAAAGAGATGGCACGTGAGGAGTTGACAGAGAATGAGGAACTCCAACCTAAGCTTGAAGAAGAAATTAAATTACTGCTTGTTCCGAAAGACCCGGAGGACGCTAAGAATGTTCAGATGGAGATTCGCGGTGGTGCAGGAGGCGATGAAGCAGCACTCTTTGCTGGTGATCTCTTTAATATGTACAAGCGTTTCTGTGACAAGAAGGGCTGGAAGCTCTCTATCACGTCCGTTTCTGAAGGCACTGCTGGTGGTTTCAAAGAGATTGACTTTGCCGTCGAAGGCGACAATGTCTATGGTACTTTAAAGTATGAGTCAGGTGTTCATCGTGTACAGCGTGTACCAGCCACAGAGACACAAGGACGTATGCACACATCTGCAGCGACAGTAGCTGTATTGCCTGAAGCTGATAAGTTCGAAGTAAATATCAATGAAGGCGATATCAAGTGGGATACTTTCCGTTCCAGCGGTGCCGGTGGTCAGAACGTTAACAAGGTTGAGTCTGGTGTGCGTCTGCGCTATCCTTGGAAGAACCCTAACACGGGTGAGGTAGAAGAAATCCTTATCGAGTGTACCGAGACACGTGATCAGCCAAAGAACAAAGAGCGTGCGTTGAGTCGTCTCTATACTTACATCTATGACCACGAGCACCAGAAGTATGTTGATGACATCGCAAGTCGTCGTAAGACATTGGTTTCAACAGGTGACAGAAGTGCCAAGATTCGTACTTATAACTTCCCACAGGGACGTGTCACAGACCATCGTATCGGCTACACCACCCACGACCTTCAAGGTTTCATGAATGGTGAAATTCAAGATATGATTGACGCTTTGACAGTTGCTGAGAATGCTGAGAAGCTGAAGGAAACAGAGTTATAATCAAGTATAATAGATAAATATGAATACAGAAGAAAAGCCGAAAAGTGGTAGTAAATTAGAGTTTGATAGCAACTATGACTTGCGTCTTGTAAGTAGTCTGAGCCCTACACTTAGATGGGTATTGGTATTACCAATAGCCTTTCTTGCTGTGTTTATGATTCATCTAGCATACAATTTCATTGTTAAACTTGCATTATCAAACTTTGATGAATACGGAGTTATAAGTATTATAGTTAACAGTGTCTTCATACTTATCAAGTATAGTATATTTGTTGTGACCGCTGTCGGCACTGCACCCGTTAAAAGGGAACGGAAGTTCTTAGTGTCAATAATATTTGCAGTAATAGCATCTTGTATGTCTGTAGGTACTACAGCACTTTTATTATTATTCTCTCGTATTGACAGTATGGGAATGGTTATTGCTACAAGCATTGCCTCAATAATCGGTTCTTTCTTGGTCGTTTTGTACGTGAGAAGTGATACAAAGAAGCCTATTGAGGATAAGAACATTACGGCTCAATAATAGAATACATCACAGATACATATTGTAAAAAATATAGGGAGTGAACGGCTCGTAATTAGTTATAACTTGATATTAACAGACGTAAGAGTCGTTCACTCCATATAAAACTACTGATAAAACATTTATAGACCCCTTTTGATAAACGAAATAATAGTCAACCTTTATGAATAGACAACAATTAATCAACGAAATCTTCACAAAGAAGACATTCTTATGTGTAGGACTTGACACTGATATAAACAAGATTCCTGCACACTTAAAGAACGAGGATGAACCCATCTTTGCTTTTAACAAAGCAATTATTGATGCTACTGCACCTTATTGTGTAGCCTATAAGCCTAACCTTGCCTTCTATGAGTGCTATGGCTTGAAAGGTATGTTAGCCTTTGAGAAGACTATTCAATATATAAAGGAGAACCATCCAAACCACTTTATCATTGCGGATGCTAAGCGTGGTGATATCGGTAACACATCAAAGATGTATGCTCAGACATTCTTCGAGGAGTATAACCTCGACTCTGTTACCGTTGCTCCTTATATGGGCGAAGACAGTGTGAAACCTTTCCTTGAGTATGATGGGAAGTGGGTTATCTTGCTCGCATTGACAAGTAATAAAGGTAGTCATGACTTCCAGCTGACCGAAGATAAGCAGGGAGAACGCCTCTTTGAGAAAGTATTAAAGAAATCACAAGAATGGGGAACAACCGAGAACCTCATGTATGTAGTAGGTGCAACACAGGGCAAGATGTTTGAGGATATCCGCCGTATAGCCCCAAACCATTTCCTTTTGGTACCAGGTGTTGGTGCACAAGGAGGTAGTTTACAGGAGGTTTGTAAGTATGGTATGACAAAAGACTGTGGTCTGCTTGTGAACTCGTCACGTGGTATTATCTACGCAAGCACTGATAATGACTTTGCTGAAGTTGCTGCTGCAAAGGCAAAAGAACTACAGAAAGAGATGGCTGTTGAATTGGAACATATCGCAAGATAACGATATACATATATCAAAAAGAAGAAGGCTCAGTAGACAAACAAAGATATTGTCGACTGAGCCTTCTTATTTATCTCTTATCCAGAGAACTAAAAACGATACCCAAACCCGATGTTTAGATAGATGGGATAAAGCCCAAAGCTGATTGTCTTAAAATCGCTTTCAAAGATGTTATTAAATGCCCATGTGAGGTCGGCATTGACTGTGAAATGATTGAAACCACGCCATGTTGCACCTAACTGACCACCCCATTGAAAGTGACGAAGATTAGATGAGAAATCGTACGAAGCTGTGTTGCCGTCAGCAAAAGTTAGTTTCTCACCAACAGGAGTGCCTTCGCGCAAATAGCCATCACTCACATGACCCGTAAATTGGCCATCTAACTTGATAGAAGAGTAGAGTCCTGCACGTACTTTCCAACGGTCATTAAAACGATAGTTCGCCATGACAGGGATTGTGAGAAGCGTTGAGTTGTAGTTAGTCTTCACATAACCTGTCCAATAACCAGCTACACGATTACCGTCATTGAGGATTTCCATGCTATAGTTCTTCACATTAGCACCCGTTATCATACCCTTCTCTTCAAATTTCAAACCGGTAGATATACCCCAGTTCTGGTCCTTTCCGAGCCATTTAGTGACTGTTCCTTCTATCGTTCCATTGAACTTTGGACTATAACTACTTATCTCTCTGATTTCTACTGGCATAGGGAGAGGAGACGCACCACCAATGTTTACACCCGCTTTCACCTCATACTCCCATCCATTCTGCTCTGCACTACTTAGTGAAGACGTGCGGTCTGTTTGTGCAAAGACCGTTGTTGTGCAACTTATTGCTGCGATTACAACCGAAATAATATGTTGTTTCATTTGTTTTATTTTATCTTTAATATCTTTGTGTCAACTCTTAAACTATTGAACTCGTTTACTTGTCAACCTCAAATCATTATTACTCAGAGTACAACTTCAGTTCATCCACGTAGAGTGTACTGCCTACTGCGCCATTGAAGAAGGCACCATCCTTACTTGATGACATGATGATAGCAAGGCTATACTTACCATTTTTCAATTTCTCACTGTCTACTGTTCGACCCGCTACAGGTTCGAATGAGATAGAAAAACGTGTCCAGTCATTAGTCTCCTTAGCATCTTTAAGTTGTGCAAGGAGGACGATACGATCACTGGTTAGTGAGTTTGTACCATCAAGATACTCCACTCCATCGCCTGTTTCAAAGAGTACTGCGTAAATCGCCAAACTATCTTTGCGACCTTTAATCTCCTTCTTATCCTTATCTTGGAACTTCTCGCCAGCCTTGTATTTATAGTAGCCAATCAACTCCTTAGGCATCTTGTAGAATGGACGACCAAAGTGAGTTGACTTTGCTGGGTTACCCATATCAATTTGGAAATCACCTGTAAAGAGATTACCTGCTGCTATTGGGGCACCGAACATAGCACCAAGGAAACCCGTGCTAACAGTTGTCAGCTTCAAACACTTACCCACATAACCCTCTTCTGCTTGGCTTGTTGGATATTCAGAAGCCTTGCTGTCACCCATAAGGAAGGATACACCAGAGTTACCACTACCCCACTCTGCAAGGTTACCATCAGCTGTTTTGTCAACGAAAGTATTATATTTACTGGTTGAATCGACCTTGAGTGTCTCGAAATGGTAATCGGTTGCAACATCATTACTTACAAATGACACCTTATAAGTCTTCTTCCATTGTCCATCTTGAGAGGTTACCGTATAGCTCTGAGGCTGTGTAAAGTTTAATGCCGTACCGCTTTCAGGTTCAATCTTTGCACCCTCTGTAACATGAAACTTGGGTGCCAAGTGGGATAGGTCTTCCCAACCATTGACATAGAAAATGACTTCATTATTCGTTATAACAGGCTTACGGACAAGTGTTGTACCGTCAACCGTAACATCTGTAATATCTGCTTCCGCATTTAATACTTCTTCTCTAATACAGGAAGAAAGTGCGAGTCCTGCTAATGTAGCAAGCATCATAGACTTAAATAACCTCATAAGATTATACTATCAATAATTAAAAATAGACGATTTCTTTGCGCAAAGATACGTAAAAAAAACTGTATAAAAGAATAATTGAGGATTATAAAGACTAATGTAAAGGAGATTTATGAGGATATTATATACAGAATAAGCTCTTTTTCGTAATTATATATCATCGTTAAAGTATATTCTATCAATAAAATAATGTATCTTTGCAGCAAAAGTATCACACCGATAAATATAGAAAAACAAATATGGCAAAAGTATTGGTAACAGGTGCCAACAAGGGTATTGGCTATGGTATCTGTAAGTTTTTAGGTAAGAGTGGCTGGCAAGTAATCGTTGGTGCACGTAATAATGATCGTGCCGAGGAGGCTGTAAAAGCGTTGAAGGCTGAAGGCGTAGACGTAATAGGCTGGCAATATGTCAACCTCTCAGACAACAAGTCATTGGAACAAACAGCAAAAGAAGTGAAAGAGAAATATCATGACTTAGCACTTTTGGTAAACAATGCAGGTATTCCTGGCAACATGGAAGTGGCAAGTTATGATTCAGCCATGCATGATGTGACCGATACGATACAAGTAAACTACATCGGAACATTTTGCTTGACAAAGACACTTGTCCCTTTACTCGCAGCCAACAAGGGACGGATTGTAAACATCACCGTGCCTTCTGAGGTGAGTCCCTACTGGCATCCAATGGCGTATGTAGCCAGTAAGGCAGCGCAGAACGCAATGACCAGTATTATGGCCATGGAGTTTGAGAAGAATAACTTACCTGTTGAAATATTCAATATACATCCTGGTGCAACGACTACCGACTTGAATAATCATTATACGGGGCCTGGTGCGCACTCGATAGACGTAGTCAGTGAGAAGATTTCAGCCGTTATCAATGATGGTAAGAAGCACCAAGGTGAGTTCATTGAACTGTATCCTATCGTAGACGAAGGACGATAAACTAAAGAAATGGAACTGTTCAATCTGAATTATCTTCATGAAAAGAAATATTTACTTTCATGAAGATAATTATTTTTTTTCATGAAAATAAATTCTTCCACTCATGAAAATAAATGTAAGTCATTATCTTCTTTTAGAAAAGAATACATATCTCTCCTATTTTATTCTTATTTATCTCCTTCTTTAATAAGTATATATACGACTCGAATTATGCCCCTTTTACGTGCCTATTTACGGTTAAAAAGGGACATATAAAGTTTGTTTTGATAGTTTTACATCAAAAGTTTTGAATTACAAAAACTAATTTGTATTTTTACACTCGAAACCTAAACTATCATTGTTTAAACCTATCTTAATTATATATGGCACGAGAAAAACAGATTATCGAGTGTGTCCCTAATTTTAGTGAAGGACGAAACAAAGACGTAATCAAGCAGATTACTGATGAAGTAGAAAGCGTTAAAGGTGTTAAATTACTGGATGTTGACCCAGGAGAAGCAACCAATCGCACGGTTGTAACCTTTGTTGGCGAACCATCAGTAGTTGTTGAAGCTGCTTTCCGTTGCGTGAAGAAGGCCGCACAGCTTATTGACATGCGGCAACATCATGGTGCTCACCCTCGTATGGGAGCTACGGATGTTTGTCCACTTATCCCGGTTGCGGGTATTACCTTGGAGGAGTGTGCAGTGTTGGCACGCCAGTTGGCAGAGCGTATCGCCAATGAATTGCAGGTTCCTTGCTATTGCTACGAAGCTGCAGCGAAGACTCCAGAGCGTAAGAACTTAGCTATTTGTCGTAAAGGAGAGTATGAAGGACTCCCACAACGTATGACAGAAGCAGCAGAGGCACCAGACTATGGTGCACGTGATTGGGATGAGCAGTTAGCACGAACAGGCTGTACAGCAGTCGGTGCACGTGATTTCTTGATAGCAACAAACTTCAACCTCAATACAACTTCTACACGTCGTGCCAACGCAATAGCATTCGATGTTAGAGAGAAAGGTCGTCCTATGCGTGAAGGAGGCTCGCCTGTTGGTAAGCCAATGAAGGATGAGAAGGGTGAAGTCATTATGCAACCTGGTACGTTGAAAGCTACGAAAGCAATCGGTTGGTTCATTGATGAGTATGGAATAGCACAGGTGTCAATGAATATAACAGACATCAATATCACTCCTCTCCACGTAGCCTTTGATGAGGTTTGTCGCTGTGCACAAAACCGTGGCATACGTGTTACGGGTACAGAAATAGTAGGTCTTATTCCTAAGCGTACGCTCCTTGAAGCTGGAACATACTTCCTAAAGAAGCAACAACGTTCAACTGGTATTCCAGAAGAAGATATCATTAAGATTGCCATTATGTCAATGGGTTTAGACGACTTGAAGCCATTTAATCCACGTGAAAAGGTGATTGAATATCTGTTGGAAGATGCCGATAAGACTCCAAAACTCATCGACTTGACAGTCAAAGAGTTTGCTAATGAGACTTCACGTGAGTCTCCAGCCCCAGGAGGTGGTACCATCTCTGCGTATATGGGCGCATTAGGTGCTGCTTTAGGTACAATGGTAGCCAATCTCTCCAGCCATAAAGCGGGATGGGATGCACGCTGGGAAGAGTTCAGTAACTGGGCAGAAAAAGGTCAAGCAATACAAGCTGAATTGATGGTACTCGTAGATGAAGACACAGAAGCATTCAATCGTATTATGTCTGCTTTTGGCCTCCCTAAGGGTACTGATGAAGAAAAGGCAGCACGCTCACAAGCGATACAAGAAGCAACACTCTTTGCTACGGAGGTTCCACTACACACTATGAAAGCATCCTACAAGGTGTTTGAACTTTGTCAAGCAATGGCAGAAGAAGGTAATCCGAACAGTGTCTCAGATGCTGGCGTTGGTGTCTTGGCAGCTCGTGCGGCTGTCCTTGGTGCTGGTCTAAACGTGAAGATTAATGCTTCTGGCTTGAAAGACAAAGAGACAGCAGCACGATTAGTGGCCGAAGCAAACGAGTTGATAGAGAAAGCTAATGAGGCTGAGACTGAGATCATGAAGATAGTTGAGGCTAAACTGTAAGGTGTCTTATTATATTATAAGGTCTCTTACACCTTATATATAATAGACATATACTACGTTTCAGCTATCTTTAGTAAGGTGAATAATATATCCATTAAAAGGGCAGGTGTACTATGCCTGCCCAACTAAAAACCTACAATAATGTAATGATATATAGTGATATCTTAGTCTGTTATAGGCTTTCGCTATTACCTTTCACCTTCGTAACCTATTTAAATAACTACAACCCAAATAGATCTACTACATAAATATGACAAAAGAAGAATTTGTAAAAGACATTTGCACAGGTATAGCTGACACGCTACCTGAGCCACAAGCATACGATACCTCTATCAATCACGCACCAAAGCGTAAGGATATTCTTACACAAGAAGAGAAGAAATTGGCGTTACGCAATGCACTTCGTTACTTCCCTAAGAAGTTTCATGCAACATTAGCACCAGAGTTTGCAGAGGAGTTAAGGCAATATGGCCGTATCTACATGTACCGTTTCCGCCCTACTTATGAGATGTATGCACGTCCAATCGACGATTATCCGCATAAGTCACAACAGGCAGCAGCAATCATGATGATGATTCAGAACAACCTTGATAAGGCTGTTGCACAACATCCTCACGAGCTGATTACATACGGAGGTAATGGGGCTGTATTTCAGAACTGGGCGCAATATCGTTTGGTGATGAAGTACTTGAGCGAGATGACTGACGAACAAACGTTAGTGATGTATTCTGGTCATCCACTCGGACTCTTCCCTTCTCACAAGAATGCACCACGTGTAGTCGTGACAAATGGTATGGTAATACCTAACTATTCTAAGCCAGACGATTGGGAACGAGATAATGCTTTAGGTGTTAGTCAGTACGGACAAATGACCGCAGGTTCCTATATGTATATAGGTCCACAGGGTATCGTTCATGGTACAACCATCACAGTTTTGAATGCAGCACGCAAACGAGTGAAGGACGGAGAAAGCAGTATAAAAGGCATGCTCTTTGTTACTTCTGGTTTAGGAGGCATGTCTGGTGCTCAACCTAAGGCTGGTAACATAGCAGGTGTAGTAAGTATTACGGCTGAAATCAACCCACTTGCGGCACAGAAACGCTATGACCAAGGTTGGGTTGACGAACTTCACGCATCGCTCGACGAACTTATCCCTGCAGCATTGAAGGCTGTTGAAGAGAAGCGAACGGTCTCTATGGCCTATGTGGGAAATGTCGTTGACCTTTGGGAACGCTTGGCAGCAGAAGGTGTACATGTAGACTTAGGAAGTGATCAGACCTCCCTCCACAACCCATGGGCAGGTGGCTATTACCCTGTAGGACTTTCTTTGGACGAGTCTAAGCGTATGATGGCAGAGGAGCCACAGCTCTTTAAAGAGAAAGTTCAGGAGTCTTTACGTCGTCAGGTGGCTGCTATTAACAAGCTGACAGCGAAAGGTATGTACTTCTTTGATTATGGTAATGCTTTCCTTTTAGAGTCAAGTCGTGCGGGAGCGGACATCATGAAGG
>ERZ773214.2179-NODE-2179-length-10798-cov-3.102113_pt1 | contig 10798 bp, 6 predicted proteins | sample MGYA00511238_ERZ773214 | MGnify/ENA primary metagenome ERZ773214 (study PRJEB29015, sample SAMEA2738157) | human oral metagenome | biome: human oral; feature: human-associated habitat; material: saliva | place: China | collected 2259 ...
ACTAAAATCACTTATCAGATTGCTCAAGAAACTCTGAGAGTTGATCAATTGGGCTTTGCTACTATTCGTTTAGGGATTTGTCAAAAAGATTCAATCTTAGTAGAAACCGGACTACAGCTTTTAAAGTTAGCTAATCTAGAGTCTATGTTACAGGGGTGTACAACAGAAATAGAAAGATATATGTAAAACTAGTCTAATATTAAAAAAATGCTTTAAAAACAGCATTTTTTTGATAAATTTAAACTATTTTTGAAAATTCTTTTTCTTAGGAATAGGATAAAAATCAAATATTTGTAAGAAATCAGTTTTGTCACCCCACCAGTTAACCACTACGTTTCGTTTTCAAAAAATATATTGTAAGAGTCCAGAACAATAGTTTCCAGACTCTTCTTATCTATAAATTCTCTCGTTTATCTATTCCTTTAAATCCGTCACTTTCTTTCGCCAAAGGAGGGTTGCACTTAGGATGACAAGCCCTACAACAGCTACTTCAGCACCTGTTGTTCCTGTAGATGGTAAAATTCTCTTTTTAGTTGGTTTATCATCTCTATTTGGTGGAGTTGTGCTGTCACCAGAAGGTTTTGGCTCAGTTGGTTGAGTCGGCGGCGTGTCATCTTTTTTCTGACTAAAGTCAAGCTGTGCAATAACGGGATCGTGATCTGACGCCCGACCGTGTTCTTCCATGAAAGAAGCATTAATGTGAACTGGTGAGAACACTGTTTTATCAGCAATATTTTTTGAAACAAAGATATTGTCTAAACTTTGATTGCTACCACGGTAAAAATAAGAATAGCGATCTGCTGCGTCGTGATTCAGCATCATATTGACTAATTCATTACCAGCCACTGCTTTGGCAGTTTCTGAAAATTCAAAGTCATTAAAGTCACCAGTCAAGACAAACTTCAAATTAGGATTTTGCTTTAAACCTTCTTTAACAAAAGCATTCAACAACTTCCCTTGCTCAATCCGCTGTGCTAATGTATTTTGCACTGCTGGTTGTTTAGAACCATATACTGCATCATCACCGAGTTTGGATTTTAAATGATTGGCAATCACGACAATATGCTCGCCCTTAAATTCAAACTCTGCTGCTAAAGATTTTCGAACTTTCGTAAAGGTTGGATTGGTTGGATCGATCCTTGCAGGATTTTTCACCAAATGCCCATCTTTGAAGGCAGCTGCTTCTGTGCTACTTCCTACTTCACGCTCAACTAACTTCACTCGTTGAGGATTATACAAGTAAGCCACACGAATATTGGAGCCCGGCTTTCCACCATCTGCTCCATCAACAGGGGCGACTTCGGTATATTTGTATTCTTTGCCACCTAATTGTTTAATTTTAGCAGCCAGTTTTTCACCGCTTTGCACACCGCTGACAGTACCATCATTAACGCTTCCATTATTGTCTTGAACTTCTATAAGGGTAATAATATCTGGACTGTGAATTTCGTTGATAAAAGATTTAGCAATTTTGTCTACTTTTGCATCAGGCGTCTCACCTGCTGCATTGTTTGCTGAGAAATTTTCAATATTATAAGAAGCAATAGTCAATTTATCTTCACTTGGATAAATCTTAGAAACCTCTCTTTGTAGACCGCCATCTTGCAGATCTGGCAACTTCGTTGGCTCCAACTTATAAACCTTGCTGCGATAAGTTACAACACCAGAAACATCTTCATTAAAGTAATCTTTAGCTTTTGCAATATATTTATTCCCAACATAAACGGGGATAGTTGCTGTATTTTGGACATTAGGGCGAAGGTTGACACCACCGATATTATTGAGCGGCAGCGCTTGATAACCATTCGGCAAAAGATAAATATCTCCTCGATATTGTGGGCCAAGCACACGAGGTTTTTTCACTGTTGTCAACATACCCTCCAGACTTTCCCAATAATCCAATGCATCATGTTCTGGATCATAAGTAGTCGGAGTATTATCCACGATATCTTTTGGCATACGATCTGAAATATTAACTGGTTCTGGTAATGTAGCTGTGCCATCTTTCGTTACTTTTGAAGCAATCAATTGTGTTACAGTTAAGCTGTCAGTTGGTTTACGGAAAGTTTGTCCAGGACGAACACTGAGTTCTTCCATATAACCTTCTTTGATTTGACCTTCAATCGTCAACTGATCGCCAACTGCAACCTTTTCTTTTGAGACGACATAAATAGCATCTGAGGTCTTAGCATTGCCATCAGCTTTGAGATCTTGTACATAAAAGCCATACCGATCTGTCTTTGTTACAACAACATTTGAAACCTTGACTTTCTTCCCATTATAAGGTGATTCATGGGCTTCCCCTTGTATTTGACCGATATTTGCCACTGTTGTAAATTCAGAAGTTGTCACATGGGCTTCACCGCTTGCAGCTTCTGTCTTAGGCGTCTCTTCGCTTGTACTACTTGGCTCATTCGTATTGCTCGTTGAACTGTCAGAAATTGCTTCTGATGGCTGTGATTGTGTCGTTGAAGCAACTGAGCTAGATTTCGAAGTCGTTACAGATGATTCTGAGCTCGAAGATGAAGAACTTGTCTCATTCGCCTGAGCAAGAGGACTTAAAACAGTGCTAGCGAGCAAAATAGCTGTCGCAAACAAAACAGGTAATTGTTTTGATGTTTTTTTCATATATTCTCCTTTACATCATAAATTGGAAATCAGCTTTCCTTGAGATGTATTTCTACCGTAACTATTATAAATAAAACGGAAGAATATTGCAAGCGCTTTCTCTCGAGCTTTAAAAATCGGCTGAATGATTCAGTCGATTTTGGAATTTCTTACTGTATCTAGCGCTTATTCACAATAATTGCCAAACTTTCATAAGGTCTCAAGGCCACAACTGCTGCTATTTGAGCTACCTCATAATTAGAAAGGAGGACTTCACCATTCTGGTACTCCGGTAACACGTCTACTGTAATCGGATCTGAGTAGAAGTTATTGAGCACTAACAGTTTTTCATCACCCAATTGACGCTCGAAGGCATATACTTGCTGGCTATCTTCATAAGCTGGTTTGTAGCTGCCCTCCGCTATAAGAGGCAATTTTTTACGAAGAGCAATCAATTTTTGGTAAAAAGTAAAAATTGGACCTTGAATTTCATTATTAACATTGATTTCAGAGTAGGATTTAGCTGCTTTTAACCAAGGTGTTCCACTTGTAAAGCCAGCATTTTCTGAATCATCCCACTGCATAGGAGTTCGGGAATTGTCACGAGACTTAACCTGAATAATCTTAAACGCTTCTTCTGGTGTTTTGCCAGCATTTAATAGCATTTGATAAGCGTTGAAAGATTCGACATCTGCATAATCTTCCATGCTGTCATAGTCGGGGTCAATCATACCGATTTCTTCTCCCATATAGATATAGGGCGTTCCGCGAGACAGATGAATACTTGCCGCAAGCATGGTCGCTCCTTCATTGCGAAAATTCTTAACATCTACAAAACGATTCAGTGCACGGGGTTGGTCATGATTATTCCAAAACAGAGCACTCCAACCGTTATGGTCGCTCATTTCTTTGCCCCATGTATGGAAAAGGCGCTTTAATTCTTCAAAATCAAAATTCTTCAACGTCCATTTTTGTCCATTTTCATAATCTACTTTTAAATGGTGAAAATTGAAAGCCATAGATAATTCGTGGCGTTCCGGAGCTGTATAAAGAATACAATTTTCAATATTCGTCGCGCTCATTTCACCAACAGTCATAATAGCCTCATCCGTTCCAAAAGTCTCCTCATTCAACATGTGAAGATACTCGTGTACGATAGGTCTATCAGTATAGGCTGGCTTCCCGTCATTCTCCGGACAATTCTCTAATATTTCATCCTTCCCGATGACATTAATAACATCAAAACGGAACCCCTTCACACCCTTATCTAACCAGAAATGAACAACTTTAAAAAGTTCTTCACGGACATGAGGATTGTGCCAATTGAGATCAGCCTGCGTCACATCGTAAAGATGCAGGTAATACTTACCCGTGTCTCCAAAAGGAGCCCAAGCGCTGCCGCCAAACTTAGACAACCAGTCTGTCGGCTCATCACGTAGGAAAAAGAAATCCTGATAATAGTTATCTCCAGCCAAGGCTTTTTGAAACCACTCATGCTCTGTCGAACAATGGTTGAGCACCATATCCAACATAAACTCGATACCATATTCTTTTCCAACTTGAATCATTTCTTCAAAGTCGTCCATACTCCCAAAGAGTGGATTTACCGCAGTATAATCAGAAATATCGTATCCATTGTCATGCTGTGGACTAGGATAGAAAGGATTGAGCCAAACCATATCCACCCCCAACTTAGCAAGGTAAGGAATTTTTTCAATGATCCCTTGTAAATCTCCAATACCATTTCCTGTAGTGTCTTTATAAGATTTTGGATAGATCTGATAGACTACTTTTCTTTTATCGAATGTCATTTATTTTCCTTTTCTATTTTACAAAAGAAAGAGATGGGGCTTACGCTCCCACCCCTTTATAGTTTTATATTGTATCACGAATTTCTTCAAACTTCATACTTATCAGAGAAGAATATTTTATTGCAGACTATACTTTGTTCAGTTATTCATTCACCTAGCTCAGTCTACCTGCGATGAATGTTAGCCAATTCGTGTAGCCGTCATGAGCTTATCACCAAGTTCAATCATCCGTGGAAGTTGATCACGTTCATCTGCTTGGAATTGATCTTGGTTGGTGATAATCACCGGCGTTTCTGTCACATAACCTGCTTCTTTAATTGCTGACATGTCAAAAGAAATCAACTTATCTCCCACACTAACTTTATCTCCTTGAGCCACATGAGCTTCGAAGCCTTTTCCTTCCAAATTCACCGTATCCATACCAATATGCATCAATAACTCGACACCTTCATCAGAAACGATTCCTACAGCATGTTTAGTTGGAAAAAGCACTGATACAACACCATTCACCGGTGCAACAAGTTCACCTTCGCTCGGTTCAATTACTACACCTTGTCCCATGACACCTTGTGCAAAAACAGGATCAGTTGCTTGGCTTAATTCTTTCACTTCTCCAGCAAGTGGGCTAGCAATTTCTGCAAAATCCACTTTTGGAGCTGCTTCTTTTGCTTCGTCAATGGCTTCAATTTGCGGTGATTTGACACTTTCATCTTCTGCTTTTGTAAACACACCTGTCTTACGGAAGAAGAACGTCAAAATCATCGGTACTGCAATAGCCACCAGCATGACAAAGAAGAATGGCAGCATGTATTTCGCTTGAATAGACAAGATACCCGGAATCCCACCGATTCCGATAGCATTTGCTGTAACATTAAATGTTACAGACAAGAGGCCTGCAATAGAAGAACCAATCATCCCTGCCACAAATGGATAAACATATTTCACATTAACTCCAAAGAGTGCCGGTTCTGTGACTCCAAGATAGGCAGAAATTGTTGCAGGTAGGGAAATCTGTGCTTCACGTTCACTACGACGATTCATCAGATAATAAGCAAATACAGCTGATCCTTGAGCGATATTTGACAAAGCAATCATTGGCCATAGAGCTGTGCCACCTGTATCGGCAACGAGCTGTGTATCAATAGCATTGGTCATATGATGCAAACCAGTGATAACAAACGGAGCATAGAGAGCACCAAATATCGCACCAAAGAGCCATTTAACGGGACCAGTCAACCCTGCCAGCACTGCTGTTGACAACCATTGCCCAAGTGTCCAACCGATAGGTCCAAGAACTGTATGAGCTAAAATCAATGCCGGAATTAATGATAAGAAAGGCACAAAAATCATGGATACAACTTCTGGAATCCGTTTCCGCCAGAAAATTTCAAGATAGGAAAGAGACAAGCCTGCAAGTAGGGCAGGAATAACTTGTGCTTGGTAACCAATCTTTCTGACGGTAAAGAACCCAAAATCCCAAACCCATTTTTGGGCAATTTCTGAAGCTGGCGTACCAGCTACTGAGTAAGCATTGAGCAATTGCGGAGATACCAAACAGATTCCCAAGACAATCCCAAGAATCTGACTAGTCCCCATTTTACGAGAAACCGACCAAACAATTCCAACTGGTAAAAAGTGGAAAATCGCTTCACCAGGAAGCCACAAGAAAGAGTTAACACCACTCCAAAACTGTGAAACATCCACAATCGTATTATAAACTGGTGTCCCATCTTTAGCATACTGTGCTACACCATCAACGATCTTTTGCCCCAGAGCTTGAATTTGCACACCTTCTAGGATATTACGGAAGCCAAGAATCAAACCACCAACGATAATCGCTGGAATAATTGGCGTAAAAATCTCAGCTAGCATGGTCATGACGCGCTGAACCGCATTTTGATTGATCTTAGCTGCAGCCTTAGCTGCTTCTTTTGAAACACCTTCAATTCCTGAGACAGCTGTAAAATCATTATAAAATATTGGCACATCATTTCCAATAATAACCTGGAATTGCCCTGCATTCGTAAAGGTCCCTTTGACAGCTCCAATTTCTTCAATAGCTTTTACATCAGCTTTTTTCTCATCAATAAGTACAAAACGCATCCGAGTGGCACAGTGGGTTACTGCAGACACATTTTCCTTACCACCAATGGCGTCCAATAAGACTTTCGCCTCTTTTTCAAATTTGCCCATTTGATTATTGGCTGGAAAACCAGCACTCTCCTTATATTTATTTGTTAGTTTCCTAACTGCTTTCTAACAAATATTGTAAACGATACCAAAGTTGTATGCAAGATGTCTGTTGAAACATTCCTTGTTTTTTGTTAAAATTTCAGCAGTTGTATGATAAAAACAAAACAAGTAGGTCAATCATGAAAAAATACCAACAATTATTCAAACTAATTGAGCAAGATATTTTGAGCGAGAAATACTCCGTTGGCGAATTTTTACCTAGTGAGAATGAATTAACTCAGATTTATAAAGTCAGCCGTGATACTGTCCGAAAGGCTCTAGAGCAACTTCAAAAAGAAGGATTAATTCAAAAATTTAAGGGACAAGGATCCAAAATCGTCAAACAGGAACACATCAATTTCCCAATCTCCAATCTGACTAGCTACCAGGAACTCGTCCTACAAAATAAACTAGACTCTAAAACCAATGTCATCAGCCTAGAAAAGATAACCGTAGATAAAAAACTTGCTAAGCTAACTGGTTTCCCAGAATATCGCTTGGTTTGGCGAATCATTCGACAAAGAGTTGTTGACCAGGTTGCTTCTGTCCTTGATATTGATTATTTAGATAAAGAGCTTGTTCCTACGATGACGAGAGAAATTGCAGAGCATTCTATCTATCATTTCATTGAAAATGATCTTGGACTTAGCATCGACTATGCTAAAAAGGAAATCACCATTGATCATGCGACCAGTCGAGATAAAATTTTGCTCGATATTGAGAGAGAAAACCATGTCGTTTCCGTCAAATCTCAGGTTTATTTAGCGAACGGGCAGCAATTTCAGTTCACAGACAGCAGACACAAACTCGATAAATTTCGCTTTGTTGATTTTGCCAAAAGGCACAACTAAGAAAAAGAGCTGGAAGTTGTAAACTTCCAGCTCTTTCAGATTTATTTATTTAATTTAGGAGATTTAGATGAAAAAATTTTTTTAAAATGTTTTATTTGCTACTTTTGCTTTTGCTTTTTACTACTTATGTTTCTTGAGTGGGGAAAAGTGAAAAGTTTGGGGAGCTATGATTATTTATTGTCATTGGACTGTCCTCTTTTCTTTTAAGATGAATATAGTATAACCAGCAAAGCTTAAGGAAGACTTATAGATTTCTTGAAAAAAGCTTAAATGTTTGAATATCCCTATGTGTTACTTCCATTTATCCAACTCTCTTTCATCAATTCGTTGAATTTCTAGATTATAAACAATCTCAGCCTTAGGGCTACCTTGACTACTTTTTTCAACACCTTTTAGATACCCTTCACGAGAAAAAGCATACATTGCTTCATCTGTTGTCTCGTGGTCTACCCATTTCAATTTTTCAGGTAGAGGTTGTCCACTAATGACACTATTGTGTCTTCTTTTATCATCTCTCAAATTAATAATTTCCGATCCATCATTAATATTGAATTCCAAATCAGTTCCAAATACCATACTATAATCCACAAGAACCTTATCAACAAAACCATCATTTCTGAGATAGATTTTATTTCCATAAGTATCATAAACTACTGGAACTACACGGCCTTGTAAAAAACTTTCTCCTTTTCCTCCACTAATAAAAATCGGTGAAAATTCGATTTTACTGATAACGCTGTAATGCTCTTTTAGGTAGGTTGCGATTTGTTCTTCATAAAGCTGAAAACCGTGCCGGTAGAGATTGTCTACTTTCATTCTATCCGTGAAAAACTTAGCTCCGATTGCAAGTACAAAAAGGCAAAGCAGAGATAAGAAAATTGTTTTTACTCGTTTCATCATATAAAATACCAAGTCTTTCTATGTGCAGTGTATCATAAAAGTTGACTAAACAAAAACTTGAGGATGTTTGCGAAAGTGTACTTGTTTGTTATTCTATTTTGACAATCAAAAACAGACCTTCTTTATCGAAAGTCTGTCTCATTTACACATAAGCAACTATTTAGTAACTTCTTCATCTGCTTCTACTTGTTCAGAAACTTCTACTTTAACCTTGGTGACACGGCCATTTTTAACCTTGTCATTGGTTAAAATCAGTTTCTTATTCTGACTTTCCACTTCAAAGCTGATGCGCTCTTTCGGATCTGGAATAGTCCCTACACCAGTCAAGTAGTAACCCGCAATCGTATCCACGTCGTCACTTTCGATTTCAACTTCAAAATATTCATTAAAGTCATTGAGGGTCATAGTTCCTATGACAATGTAGGTATTCTCACCAATTTCATGAACTTCGATCTCAGCCTTGTCAGTCTCATCATCGATTTCACCAACAATCTCCTCCAAGAGGTCCTCAAGCGTGACCAGACCAGCCATACCGCCATATTCATCTAAGAGAATTGCCATTTGATTTTGCGTGTTACGCAACTCCTTGAGCAAATCATCGACAAACATAGTCTCCGGTACAAAGAGTGGCTCCTGCAGGATCTTGCGCAGAACGATATTGTCAAAACCATTGATGAATCCTTCATTAAGCAGTCGCTTGGTATGAATCAGGCCGATGACATTGTCCTTATCTCCATCATAGACAGGAATCCGCGAGAAACTCTGCTTGAGAATGCTTTCGATGATTTCTTTGGTATCGTCCTGAATATCAACCATAAAGGCATCAGTACGTGGCACCATTAGTTCGCGCGCCATCAGCTCATCCAAAGAGAAAATCCCCTGTAGCATCTCAATTTCATCAGCATCTAGGGTTTCTTCGCTCTTAGTCAGCATATACTCTATCTCATCTCGGGTCATCTTTTCGTCTGCATCATCAAACTTCATTGGCGTAATGCGGCTTAGCAGATTAGTTGAGGCCGACAAAAGCCAGACAAAGGGACTAACGAGCTTGCCCAAAAAGATGATAAAAGGAGCTGCTCGAACAGCCAAATCATCCTTTAGATTGAGTGCGATCCGCTTAGGATAAAGCTCACCAAATACAATAGAAACATAGGTCAAAAGGGCCAAAGCTAGAAAAGACGCTATGACATGCGCTGTTTTAGAATTGCCCATCAAACTTGAAAATACACGACCGAGAGTATCAGCAAAGCTGGCCCCTGATAAGATATTGATGAGGGTAATACCTACCTGAATAGTAGATAAAAAGTTATTGGGATTTTCTAAAACCTGTAATAGACGAATGTACTTTATATCACCTTCCTCTGCCTTCTGCTCAACACGCGCCCGATTGAGTGACACCATGGCCATCTCTGCCGCGGAAAAGAAAGCATTTAAAAAGGTTAAAACGACTAATAATAAAAACTGTAACAAAAGGGTCTGACTGCTGGGGTCTTCCATGAGTTTCCTCTCCTAAAAAGTATAATCAACCTTGATTATAACATATTTTTGAGTTTCGTGCACACAGATTTTATGGAAGCTTGTGTTTTGATTAGGATTCCAGATCTTGTAAAACCATTTCCAGTCTTGAAATAGCTCCAACTGGTAGGGCAGTCTGAGGATACTTTTGGTTAAAGGCCAGCAAGAAGTTTAGCCGAATCTGCATTCTTTCTCGAATCAATTTCTTGTAAGCATTATCAAAATTAGGAAGGGGATATCCCTCGTATTCGAGATAATCAAAACCTACTATAGGGCCAAAGGGTTTGAAATCTGCTGTCCCATCCACTACCTGCTCAATGACATCTAAAGATACTTCCTTTGAGATACCTTTTCCCATATAAAAACCAGTATTGATAATGTAGCAAGCAACGCCTGACTCGAATAAACGACGGAATTTCCGATAATCTTCTACCAGTGGATAAACGCGGAAAGGATTGGCATAGGGCTCAATAACCAAATCATCATGCAAGCCAGTGACATTCTCTGCATTGGAGCGCTTAGTCATCAGGGTGCAGCCCATTGTGGAAGCCATCAGCGGATCATTGATCTTGACCAGAGGTGGGAGAGAGTCATCCTTCATAATCCAGAAGATGGCATTGATGGGCTCATCAATCCGGTCCACTCGATTCGGAGTCGCAAAGCGCGATTTGACAGTCCGACCATTTCCATTGCGGATGTCCTCGGTTACCAGCTTTTTGCGTCCATTTTCATCCAGCGTCACTCCGCAGTTCTGCACAGTGACAAAGAAATCCTGCTCGCTATGACCTGTAGGATAGTCATTGGTCTTGTCAAAATAAGACGGCTCAAGGGCAATAGAGGAGCCATCCTTGACCGAGATAATGAAGGCATCGTCATGGAGAA
>ERZ773214.2181-NODE-2181-length-10780-cov-88.473566_pt1 | contig 10780 bp, 7 predicted proteins | sample MGYA00511238_ERZ773214 | MGnify/ENA primary metagenome ERZ773214 (study PRJEB29015, sample SAMEA2738157) | human oral metagenome | biome: human oral; feature: human-associated habitat; material: saliva | place: China | collected 2259 ...
TCAGTGCCCCGCTTCTTCTAATGCGAGGCGGGTTAGTTTGAAAGTTTTGGAGGCGGTCGGTGCTGCGCGTGCCGCCCGTGTGGGGTGGTCTGCGCGGCTCCTTGAGCCTCATGTACTCAAGTATGCACCCTCTCAGAGGGCGTGTCAATAGGGTTGAGCGAACTTTACTCAACTTTTTTTCGCGGAGGTGTGTGAGGGGCGGGTTTTTCGGGGTGCCGGAGGGGCGTTTTGCGGGCGATTTTGAGGCGGCGGCGAGGCGCGGTTGGGCGGTTTTGCCGCGGAATTCCGAGGTTTTTGGGCTGGGTGAGAGTGTGGCGCGGCGATTCCGCGCACGGCGGACACCGACGGGCTAGTTTGGCGAAAAATTTTTTTGAAAGAGGGCGAAAAACCGAAAATTTGGGGTGCGAGAGGTGCCGGAAGGTGGTTTGGGAGCACCTTATATAGGGTGTGCGGGGTGGTTTTTATGTCTCGAGACTAGTCCTCTAGCAGCGTTACTAGGGGTGCGCTTCGTGCGGGTGCCTCAGCTATGAGCGCCCGCTATGAGACGTCAGAGAATCACTCCTCTTTATATATTTATATAGGGAGTTATATATGGAGTATCTGCCCGCAAGCTCCATCGCTCGCTCTACGGAGGCATCACCGCTTGTCCGCCCCGCAATTCTCAACCCTCATCTGTGGCTTGAGACTACCCACCTGCCGTATTCTGGTTACGACCATATCCTCTCAAAGTAGATAGGAGAACCCACATGTCCATAATGGATAATAAACCGGATCAACAAAACTGCATACCTTCTCGCTCCTCAGCAACAAATATTCAGCACCCCCTGTATATATCCCTTACCATTCTAAGCCTAATCTTTATATCTATTTCCGCCGTACATTTCCTTGTAAATGATAAAACTCTCCAAACAATCATTCAGGTAATAGCATATATATTGGGGACGGCTATCGGAATAATCCTTTTCTTGATTGCACATCACCAACGTAAAACAAATCATCCTCACGGACTGAAAATCATGATATTTCTCTACATTGCATTCCCTGCACTCTTATTGGGAATTGCATATTTTTTCAAAATCATTGGGGATGTGGGTGCAGTATTGGGATTTGTAATCACCATAGCACTTGTATTTTATGAAAAATTAGGCAAAAGTAAAGAGTCTGACATCCAAGAAAACCCATCGAATTCTTCTCCTAAATTCCTCCAGGAAAATTCATCTACATCTATCCAGAATAATTTGCCCATATCCATTCAGAATAACAACAATTCCCCCATATCCATTCAGAATAATATTACTACAAATCAGAATGTAACAAATAATATCGACAAGAAATCTGAGCGGGAGAGAGCCACTGCCAAAGCTTACGAAATGCTCGCCTCAAAAGATTCAACGTCTCGAATCTTCGGAGTAAAAATGCTGGTGAACTTGGCTGATTCTTGGCTTGACGATAGTGACCCTACATGTAAAAAAGATGAGGAAAAATGTCAGGATATTATCGATATTCTTTGCGCTTATATTCGTTCACCCTTCCCTCTTGCAGAAAAAATAGAAGAATACGAAGCCCACAAAGAACTAGAAAAGCTCCAGGAATCAGAATCCGAGAAGCTCAGTATAGAAGAGCATTCACGACTCCAGGTCCTACTTAAGCGTTTCAAAGATTCTGATGAATACCAAAAACCTAATGACATTACTGCAGACTATGCAAAGTTCCACGAAGAACAGGACGTACGCCGTACTATCTTCGCTGAGATAAGCAAGCGCAGCAGCACCTTCGATAAAGACAATAAGGGCAAGATAATCGACACTACTTCAGGAACGTGGAGTGGCTTTGACTTCGACTTCAGCCGAGCGCCTATTTTCTACCCCTTGAACAGCCTCACCATTGAAAAAGCAATCTTCTCTTCTGCCAGATTCTACGGTGATGCAGACTTCGTAGGTACGGAGTTCACCGAAGATGCAGACTTCCTTGATACGGAGTTCACCGGAAATGCAGACTTCGTAGGTGCGAAGTTCACCAGAGGCGCAGACTTCAGGGGCGCAGAGTTCACCGGAAACGCACACTTTGGAGACGCAGACTTCGGGCACGTGAAGTTCGCCGGAAACGCACGCTTCGAGTGTGCGGAGTTCACCGGAAACGCACACTTCGAGGGCGCGGAGTTCACCGGAAACACAGACTTCGTGCTCGCGAAGTTCACCGGAAACGCACACTTCGTAGGTGCGGAGTTCACCGGAAACGCAAACTTCAGGAACTCTACATTCACCAGAGACGCATACTTCTGGGGTGCGTATTTCACCGAAAAGGCATACTTTACGGACGCGAAGTTCACCAGCAACACAGGCTTCAATGGTGCATATTTCGAAAAATATACACCCACATTTGCAGATATCGTCAGCTCTGCCTTGTTCTCTGCACAGGTGGATCCGCAGGACTACTATTTCTCAGTAGGGCAGGGTAGTAAATCTATCAACTGCGGAACCGCTACTCTTCTCGGTAATACGTTCGAGATTCCCCTTGGAACGGTACTTTTCGACCCGATGTCCCCAAAGTATAAGGATGGGAATTACAGTGGGCTAAGCGAACCTGCAGAATAAATAGAAGAGTCTGATAATCGGATAGAAAACCCCTTCCAATTAAGGCTCATTACAAGAAGCCCCGCTTGTATATACCATGCAGGCGGGGCATCTTCTTTTACCCAGCGCGAGCGCGCAAGGGTGGGGTCCTCCCCTATGCTGGATATAAGCCAGCACCGGAGCAGGAAGGGCACACCACCATGAACCTCAACAAACTCTTAACCGCGCTGCGGCAACACAAAAACACCCCGGCATGCAACCAGCAGGCCGGGCGGCACGAACGCTACACGCACGCCCTCGAACAATTCCTCGACGGGCACCAGCCCGCCGTACGCCTCAGCGGGGCGTACACGCTCGCGAACCTCGCAGATGAATGGCTCACCGACGCCTCCCTCCCCGAGCAGATGCGCCGCGAAGAAGCCCAGACCATCATCGACGCGCTGACCGGATGCATCCGCACGCCCTACCCCCTCGCACAGAACCGGCAGATTCTCGAAGCAGACGAAGCCCCCGAAGGGTACGAAGGCGACTTCACGCGCGATCAGGAAGCACTACGCGAAGAGCAGCTAGTGCGCCGCACAGTCTTCATGGAGTTCAGCCGCCGCCTCGCCGCCGTTGCCGAAAGCCCCAAGAAAGACAACGGAGAGAACCAACACGCGGTACCGCCAATATCACCCATATGGGCTGATTTGCGCTTCGACTTTAGCGGCGCACCCATCTTCTACCCGTTGCAGCAGCTGCACTTTCAGAACGCCGATTTCGCCTCCGCAACTTTCTACGGTCAGGCAGATTTCTTCGGCGCAACCTTCCACGGTGACACCAGCTTCTCCGCAGCGCAGTTCACCGCTGACGCTTCCTTCCACGGCGCGAACTTCACCGACTGGGTGGGCTTCAGCGCCGCACACTTCGCGGGCGCGGCAGAGTTCAGCGGGGCACATTTTGCGGACGCGGCAAGCTTCGCGACCGTCACCTTCACCGGCGAGGCCGACTTCTCAGATGCGGTCTTCTCGGCTGCGGCTGACTTCGCGGTATCCGCCTTCAAGTCCGATGCCAACTTTTCACGCTTGAACACCGCGGGCATAGCCAGCTTCGCGGCGGTCACCTTTGACGGAAAGGCAGTGTTCACCGCCTCCACGTTCCACGATGAAGCGCACTTCGCCGCGTCGGTCTTCAACCGCCCGGCGGTGTTCTCCAAGTCGCTGTTCGGCGGGACCGCGCGCTTTGCCGGTATAGCCACCAAGCAGTCCGCAATGTTCAGCAACGTGCGCTTTACGGGCGCGGCGGACTTTAGCGGGGCGTCCTTCACGCAGTACGAGGATTTCGGTGGGGCGCGGTTCGACGGCGATGCCACGTTCAGCCGGGCGTCTTTTATTGCGCTTCCGAGGACGCGCTATGAGATGGACTTCCCGCAGCACGCGAACTTCGGTAACGCGGCCTTCGCGCAGGATGCCGACTTTAGTAAGGCGACGTTCACGGCGCATGTCGGCTTCTACAAGGCGACGTTCGCGCGGGAGGTGAGCTTCAACGGGGCGAGCTTTGAGGGCGCCTACTTCGCGGATGCGACGTTTGGTCAGGGCGCGGATTTCAGGCAGACTAGCTTCATGTATGTTAAGCCGTCCTTTGAGGCTTTGGATAGGCGGCTGCAGAGGGCACGGTTCTCTGCGCAGGCGGATCCGCAGGATTACTTGTTTGAGGCGCGCCCGGAGAGCCCGCACGGTTTCAGTTGCGGCACGGCGAAACTTCTTAATAGAACGTTCGTTCTCCCTATCGGTGCGGTGCTGTACGACCCAGGCTCCTGGGACGAAGAGAAGCAGGAATACACGCATGTGAGTGAGCCTGCGCAGTAAAACCTAGCTCTCCCCTACCGTCGGGACCCCCCTATGCCCCGCCCGCGCATCCAGCACTGGCGGGGTTCTTGCTTTTGACCAGCAACCACCCAAGCCCAGCAGCTTTACCTTATGCTGAGTATGACCCGCCCCTTTCAACGATGACAGGAGAACCACATGCATCTGACACCCAGCACCGCGTGGGCTTGGCTGATAGCTTGCTCAGTCGTCATTCTGTTTTTCCCGCTCGCCGCGCAGTTCGGCAACTTCAAAGGGAAACTGTCTTGCTTCCGCACCTGGGTTTGGGCTATCGCGCTCTTGGGCATTGTCACGGCGGGTTTTATGCCTTTCACCTTTGACACTGACATCGCCAATTTTGAGGTTCAGCCGTTCATTTTCTTCATCACCGTTACCCTGCTGGGTGTTCTCTTTCTTGGGGAGTTCCACCGCATGAACGCCCAGAAAAAGCTGGAACACCCCCAGCGGGTGCACGCCGAGCGCCGTACCCGTTACAGCAAGGCAGTTGAGCAGCTGGCGTATCCGAATCCGGCAGTCCGTGCGAGCGCCATCAGCACGCTTGCGGGTCTGGTGGATGAGTGGCTCGCTGACGAGCAGCTCAGCGTTGAGGCGCGGCAGAAGGAAGGGCAGGTCATCGTCAATGCCCTCTGCGCTTATGTTCGTTCGCCGTTCGCGCGGGCGTTCAAGGCAGAAGCTTTTGAATCCGATACGCCGCTCGCTAACTATGCGGGTGATTTCGCTACGGATCTGGCGGCTTTCCGTGGTGAGCAGGATGTTCGCCGCAGCGTCTTCGTTGAGATGAGCAAGCGCAGCAGCGCCCTTGCTGAAAATGAGAAGGGCGAGGTGGCTGTTGTCCCCGGCGCGTGGAGCGGCTTTGAGTTCGATTTCAGCCGGGCGGTCGTCTTCTACCCTCTCGACGGTCTGACTATTGAGAACGCCAATTTCTCTGCGGCGAAGTTCAGCAACGGTTCAGATTTCAGCGGGGTAGCTTTTGTGGGAACCGTGGATTTCAGCCGCGCAACCTTCGGAGAGATTACGGGGTTCGGTGACGCGACCTTCACTGGCGACGCGAACTTTACCCACGCGACCTTCACTCAGAACGCAGACTTCGGCGGAGCGTCCTTCGTCCAGAGCGCGCATTTCGACGGCGTGAAGTTCATGCAGAAGGCGCATTTTGGCGGGGTGAAATTCACTCAGGATACGAACTTCAGTGGGGCGACCTTCATCCAGAATGCTAGTTTTGGCGGAGCAAATTTTGCTCAGAACGCAGACTTCAGCTGGGCGATATTCGCCCAAAACGCGCACTTCATCGGGGCCGTTTTCAGTCAGGTTGCAGACTTCAATGGGGCAACTTTTACCCAAGATGCCCGCTTCAGTGAGACGGCTTTCGCGCAGGTCGCACGCTTCAAATGGGCGACTTTCACGCAAACCGCTGACTTTAGTGAGGCGGCTTTTGCCCAAGGTGCAGATTTCAGTGAGGCTACCTTTGAGGCTGACGCTGAGTTCTACGGAGCGTCTTTTATGGGTGCTGCAGATTTCTGCGATGTGTCTTTCGTGAAGAGCCCGCCAGTCTTCGCTGTTGAGGATGCTGACTCGGGCGAGATGCACCGGGCTCGATTCGCTGCGCTGCCTACCGGTTCGGAGACCGCCGGTCAGGAAGCGCATAATTTCGTGGTGTACGAGGATAGCCAGCCTATTCCGCTGGGTACAGCCGGGCTGAACGGTGTAGGGTACCGTATCCCGGTCGGGGCGGTACTCTTCGATCCGGCGTCCTGGGATGAACGACAGAAGGAATATACGCGCCTGAGTGAGCCCGCGCAGTAATATCCCGAAGGCCCCCGCCACATCTTCGAAGTGGTGGGGCCTTTGCGTGCTCGGTGGACACCGCCGAGTAGATGCGTCGAAAAATAAAAACGGCGCGAAAAACCCCGCTTGAGCGAGTAGGCTCTAGCGGGGTTTTTTCTAATCTTAGCTACCCGGATTTGTTTATCGCTTTCCATTGGCATTAGGCCATGTCTGAGATAAACAAACATAAATTTGGTAGCAAAAACACGCGGAATGTGTGTCATCTGCTAAAATCAGCAGTGACAATGCAATTCCGCGTTGTCTCTAAATATCTAAGTAAATAGAGAGGAGGGGAACTCCTATGGACAAGGACCATTTCTGGATCCTCGTTGAACGGGGAAGCTATGTGGCTACCCTATTCCTTGGTCTCGTAGAGATGAGTCAGTTGGTAGCTACGTATCTCTTCTAAACCATATCTCGGTGGTGCCACTGGCGATACTCAAACATCGCTGGTGGCTCCACTTTTATTTTACTGTCATTGTGTATAAGGACATTCCCTGTACGTATGACCGTATACCTAATAATGTAGCGCATTTCTTAAGACATAACAACACGACAATATTAATTACGTAGCCATTGCGCCCACCGAGAGAAACACTATCGGTCATTTTGAGAACTTCCATTCCTCGCTACCTGCTACAGCTGCAGAGAAACCCCGACTACGTCTCTCAAACAGGCGTAGCTCTCGTTGATGACCGGGCGCAACTCATGGCAGGCAGCTTTACCCTATGCTGGAAGGTGAACGTTCCTATCAGAGAGGACAGGAGAACCTAGTGCCCAGCAATAACGCATCATCCGCTCCAGAGAGCCCGGTAATCCCAAAAGCTCAGGAGAATCCTTGGTATATCCGACACTTTACTAAGCTCCTCATTGGCTTTGGCCTGGGCGGCGGCGCAGTTGCACTCATTCTGCCTTGGGTTCTCTGGTTGCACTGCGGCATGAGCTCTGGCAGTTCAGATCAGCTGCGTCTGCATCTTCTGTACGTCACTGGCGGTATTATTGCGGTTCTGACTCTTCTGCAGACTAATTGGAAGAACCAGGGCGACCGCCTCAAAATCGACGCGGATATCAAGAAGAATGAGCAGGATGCGGAGAAGAACGAACGCGACCATATCCGCCAGGTTCATGCAGAGCGTCGTAGCCGCTACACCAAAGCTGTAGAGCAGCTAGCTGACGAGAAAGCAACTGTCCGTCTGGGCGGTATCTATACCCTTGTGGGTTTGGTTGATGAGTGGCTTGCTGACGACACCCTCGACCCAGAAGAACAGCAAAAAGAAGGACAGGTTATTATCAATAACCTTTGCTCCTATATCCGCTCACCCTTTCCTTATATAGATTATCGACAGCTCTTTGAAGAAAAAGAAGCCGAGAATCAAATTTCAGAAGAGCAAAAGGAGATTTTTCTAGCTAAGCGGGCACAGTTCCGTGAAGAGCAAGACGTACGTGGCGCAATTATGAGGGAAATTGTAACACGACTCGGCGTCAGAAGTTTTGACGACATCGAAGAAGAAATTACCGTAGAGGAAGGACCCTGGTCAGATTTTACTTACGATTTCTCTCGGGCGTATTTCCCCTATAAAGTTGATTTTGATGATAGCATCATAAACTCTCAACTTATTTTTTCGGGAGCAGTGTTCAGCAAGACGGCTTCTTTTCACAACTCTACTTTTAAAAACTATGTTTCATTCGAGGAAACCACCTTTGAAAAAGATAAACTACATACTAACCCGCCCGGCATGAAATCAGTTTCCTTCAATCTAAGCGTCTTCGAGGCATTTGTTTCCTTTGAAAAATCTATTTTCGAAGACTCCTTATCGTATGATCTTACATCTTTTAAAAGCTCCGTTTCTTTTAGGGGATCAATATTTAAAAGCTCTGCATCTTTCGCTGGTAGCACTTTTGAAAAAACCGCATCATATACTGATACCACTTTCAAATACCGCACATCATTCATTAGCACCTTATTTAAAGACTCCGTATATTTTGTCGATACAATCTTCGAAGATACTGCAATCTTCAGTGACGCTATATTCAAGCATCCCCCATCCTTCATACGCACCATATTTAAAGGAAGTGTATATTTTATTGAAACCATTTTCGAAGAAAGTCTAGATTTCAATAAGGTTGTTTTCTATGGGCCTATTCGATTCATAGAAAAAACCTTCAACCATCAAAAATTACAATTCATATCTTTTTCAGGTCAGACTCGTTTTTCTTGTCAGGTTCCCCCGGGGAAATATGAATTCAAAATATCAGCAGATAGCGCCCTATTTGAAACCGAGCAGGTCACGGTAGCTGACGGTTGGGTATTCACTATTCCTTTGGATTGTGAGCTTTTCGATCCCGAACCTTTGCCCGCACCCAAACCGGAAGAAGACAAAACCGAATAGTATTCACCTCTAAAGGCCCTGCCCTCCGGCGGGGCCTTTGCGCGCCCGCAGCAAAGTACCCGTCAGCAAGCGCATCCGCTTATCACAGAGCTGCCCCGAGCGGGGGCTTCGTTTATATCTGCTAACAACACATATGTCAGACAGATTTGCATTATGCTGAAAGGTGACCGTTCCTATCAGAGAAGACAGGAGAACTAGAGACCATGACAAAAATACTCGAGAATCGAGAAGACACATCACGTAATTCCCCATGGTGGAAAAAAGTTATAGCATGGGGCGGGAAAAACTGGTTTTACATAACCCTCTTCTTGCTAGCTGCAATTGGAGTTCCCTGCGCTTTTTTCATTCCCCCGCATATCCCCGGACTCAAGGATGACGGCAATACCATTGTTTCCCTCCGTCAGGGTATCCTCGCGGTCTTAGCAGGAGCCCTTACTATGCTCACGCTCTCGGAGACCCATCGCAAAAATACCCATGAGAAGGACAAGAACGATCGTGATCATACCCGCCAGGTGTATGCGGAACGGCGTAGTCGTTATACCACAGCTGTAGAACAGCTTGCTAACGAAAAAGCAGCCGTCCGTCTGGGCGGTATCTATACACTTGTAGGCTTGGCCGATGAATGGCTTGCAGACGATAGCCTCACTAAAGATAAACAGAACGAAGAAGGACAGGTTATTATCAATAACCTCTGTTCCTATATTCGTTCGCCCTTCCCACTTGCAGAAAAAATTGACGAATATAAAACCTACAAAAAACTTGAAGAGCTTAAGAAAAAAGAATCTGAAAATCTTCTCAAAAAAGTAGAGCAGTTTGAGCTTAAGGCTCTAGTCGAACCTTTCATAAATAGTCAGGACTATAAAGAGCCTGAAGATATTACCGCAGACTATGTAACATTTCACGAAGAACAGGATGTACGCCGCACTATCTTCGTTGAAATGGGAAAACGTAGCAGTGTTATATCAAATAAAGAGGAAGGTGATGTAACCGGTGCTTGGAGTGACTTTGATTTCGATTTCAGCCAAGCCCACATTTTCTATTCCTTCTATAAACTCACGATTGAGAAAGGTAATTTTTCGGGCGCAAAGTTCTACGCTGGTACGGACTTTTCCAAGGCGACCTTCAACAATGAAGCACACTTCGGCGAAGCGACCTTCAACAACCTCGCCCACTTCGGCGGGACAACCTTCAACAGCCACGCTTACTTCGGCAAAGCAAACTTCAACAACCTCGCCCACTTCGGCGGGACAACCTTCAACAACCTCGCCCACTTCGGCGAAGCGACCTTCAACAACATCACGCTCTTCGACAAGGCAACCTTCAACAACCTCGCCCACTTCGGCGAAGCGACCTTCAACAACATCACGCTCTTCGACAAGGCAACCTTCAACAACGAAGCACACTTCGGCGAAACGACCTTCAACAACCTCGCAGGCTTTGGCAAGACGACCTTCAACAACATCGCGCACTTCGGCGAAACGACCTTCAACAACGACGCATACTTCGGCGAAACGACCTTCAACAACGACGCATACTTCGGCGAAACGACTTTCAACAACCTCGCAGGCTTTCGCGAGACGACCTTCAACAACCTCGCAGGCTTTGGCAAGACGACCTTCAACGACATCGCGCACTTCGGCAAGGCGACCTTCACCGGAAACGTAGACTTCGGGGGCGCGGAGTTCTCCGAAAAGGCAGACTTCTGGAGCGCAGAGTTCAGTGGAGACGCAAACTTCAAGGACTCATATTTCGAAAAGTATGCACCCATATTTGTATATGACTCCGGCGCTGCCCGATTCTCTAACCAGGTCAATTGGGCAGACAGCAACTTCTCTGTTCGTTCCGGAAGCAAGCCTATTGAACTTGGTAGTGCAACATTCGGGGATAAAACCTTCAGCATCCCCTTCGGGACCGTAGTTTTTGACCCAGATTCATGGGATGAAAAAACTAAGGAGTACACCCATATGAGTGTCACATGCTGCAGAATTCAATGCTCTCCCCAGCACCAGGAGTAGCCCACCAGCACAGCCCCGCCTGTATCCTCTGATGCAGCGGGGCTGTGCCACACCCTCTACCCCACCGATACACTAGAACCATGTACCGAATCATGACTGTCTGCACCGGCAAC
>ERZ773214.2183-NODE-2183-length-10770-cov-5.179188_pt1 | contig 10770 bp, 9 predicted proteins | sample MGYA00511238_ERZ773214 | MGnify/ENA primary metagenome ERZ773214 (study PRJEB29015, sample SAMEA2738157) | human oral metagenome | biome: human oral; feature: human-associated habitat; material: saliva | place: China | collected 2259 ...
ATATCAATAAAGTTATTTTTTATCTACAACTTTGTAGACTTACTTTTCTATTTATTAGATAACCATTCTAAATCTGGTTTTATCTTAACTTTTGCTTTTAGAACAACATTAAGTTTGGTTATTTACTACTTAGCCACTACTGGAGATAATTTCTTTAGTCACCAAATTTCTAAACAAGTTAGAAATACTTTACGCGAGGAAATTTATAACAAAGTTGAGAAGTTATCACTTAATTATACGGAGGCTGTTAATACAGGTAGCCTTCTTGTTATGAACTCTTCTTCAATAGTTAATATTGAGTTTTATTTCAACAAATTCGTTCCTCAGATGTTCGCAACGTTGTTCATCGTCTTAAGTTCGTTTATTGTTTATGGTAAAATTCATATTCTGCTATTTATCGCAATGTTGGTTCTTTATCCATTAATACCTATATCTATTATGGTTATTATTAAAAAATCAAAAAAAGCCAACAAACAAAACTTTAGTGATTTCCTTAGTTTATCAGAAGTTTTCTATGATAGATTATCTGGTTTCACTACTGCAAAAATTTATGGAAAAGAAGATAACGTAGCTGGCGATGTTGATAATCGTAGTGCCTGTTATAGAAAATCAACAATGGCTCTGTTACGCCATCAACTTAATTCGATTAATGTAATGGATGCGATAACTTACATTTCGATTTTCGTTTTATCTATTATTGCGATTTTTATCGTGAAAGATCAAAAACTTATTGTCTTCGTTATCGTTGCTACTCTTGAATGTTTCAAACCGCTTCGTGCTTTAGGTGGATTATTCCATATTTCTATGAAAGGAAATGTTGAGTTAGATAATATCTACAAGCTTCTTGATTATCCTGAACAAGAAAAAGACAATAATATTACTCTAACATCTGGAAAAAATATCGTTTTAAGCAATGTAAGTTTTTCTTATAACGAAGAGCCGACACTTAAAGATATTAACATGATTTTCAAACCTAGCACAAAAACTGCTCTTGTTGGAGAAAGTGGTAGTGGAAAATCTACTATTATAAAACTAATACTAGGGTTAAATTCTAACTACGCAGGAAGTATTAAATACGATACTTTTGATATAGACACTATTCCGGCGAATAAAATGTCTAAAATAGCTACTCTTATTACTAATGATAGCTATCTTGTTCAAGGTTCAATCCGTTCTCACCTTTCTGTCAATAAACATATTACAGAAGAAGATATGTACAACGCTCTTGAAAAAGTTAATCTAAAAGACTTTGTAATTGAAAATGGTGGTCTTGACTATCAACTTAGCTGTAGTGCTAGCAATCTTTCTGGTGGCCAAAAGCAACGTTTACTTGCTGCAAAAGCTATTTTGAAAGATAGTTACATCTATATATTAGATGAGGCTGTTTCTAACATTGATGATTACAGTAAAAAAATTGTTCTTGATGCATTTGATTCAATTAAAAATGGAAAGATTATCGTTGTTATTTCTCACGATTTAGAAACAATTACTAATTCTGATAATATTTATGTATTGAAAGATCAGCAAATAATCGAAGAAGGTACTCATGAACAGCTTATAGACCAACCTTCTCTATACAAAAAATTATTTAACGATCAACAACAATTAAAAGAGAAGTTTTTAGCTAAGGAGGTAGAGTAATGACATCACTAAAACAATTAAAACAACTTTTAGCGATTGCGAAAGAGTTTAAGCGACCACTTTTACGTGCGACATTGTTCGGAAGTCTAGGACATCTTACTTTAGTAGTATTTACCTACTTTATAGCATTGTTCTTTATAACAAAAATCACTACAGTAGCGGCTATTTTATTTATTTTAATATTTATTCTAGCGATACTGAAAGGTCTGTTTAGCTATACAGAACAACTACTAAATCACTATGTAGCTTTTAAAGTTTTACACGCATTACGTATTAAAGTGTTAGATAAATTCAAACGTATTTCTATCGATAGCTTTACAAAAAATACATCTGGGGATTATATGACGATGATTACAACCGATATAGAACTATTAGAGGTGTTTTACGCTCATACTATTACACCGTTTCTAATCTATATCGCTCAAAGTTTAGTTGTTAGCACATTTTTACTATTCTTCAGCGTGAAACTTGGCCTTGTTGCTTTGTTTGTTTATATAATTATCGGGCTAGTTTACCCACTTGCTTTTCGTAATAAAGGACAAGAAGTTGGTGAAGGTTATCGTCGTAAACTAACTGCGGTTAATAACAATTCTTCTGAACAAGCCTATGGTATTTTTGAAGCTCTTCAATATGATAAAATCAAAGAAGAAAAAGCTAATATACGCATGGAAACAGAAGAATTAACTCATAGTTCTTACATCAAGAATAAGTTCCTAATAGACTTAAATACTTTAAACGTTATTACTTACAATTTTGGAGTGCTTGGTTTTATTTACTTCGCTACAACGCTTGGTAATCCTAATACAACTATCGCCCTTAGTGCAATGTTTATCGTATCATTTATCCCTATCTTGTATATGGGGAATCTTGCTTCTACTCTAAGTCAAACTATGGCTAGTGGAAAGAGATTTTTAGAACTTATGAACACACCAGAAGAACCAGAAAACACTGGACAAATCGTTGATTTTAAAGAGTTAAAAGTAGACAATCTTACTTATAGTTATAATGATTCTAACGTTATCGAAAATCTAAGTTTTTCTGCAAAACGTGGTGAGATCATCGGTATTAGCGGCCCAAGTGGTTGTGGTAAATCAACAGTAGCTAAACTTATTATGAAGTTCATCTCTGATGAGAATATGCACGGTAATATCACTATTGATAACATAAATCTATACGATATAGATAACCGCTTCTTTAGAGAAAATAGTTCTATAATCTTACAAGACAGCTATCTATTCAACACTTCAATTAAGAATAATATCAGCTTCTTTGACAAAGATATTTACAAAGAGCGCTTAGCTGATTCACTTAAACACACTAACCTTAAAAATTTCGTCGATAGCCTACGCCGTCGTGAAAATGAGATTGTTGGTGAACGTAGTTCTAATATCAGCTCTGGACAAAAACAACGTCTTTCAGTTGCTCGTTCATTCTATAACGAAAGTAAACTTTTAATACTAGATGAGGCAACAGCAAATATTGATATTTTTAGTGAAATCGAAGTCTTAAAAGCGTTAGAAGCAGAAAAAGAAGATAAGATTACTATTATTATCTCACACAACAAATCTACTTTATCAATTTGTGATAAGATAATTAAATTAGGATAAGATTAAAAGGTATAGGTTTTTTACCCTATACCTTTTAATTATATCTATATTGTCCAACAGTTATATATTTGGCGCTCTATCACATCTAAATCATGTTCTTCTGTTTCACAAACAACCCCATCAAAGACGATGAACCTCTGAATAAAATATGTAATTAACGCTCCCGCAATAGGTCTCATTATTTCAGGTAATGTCAATTCTTTATTGATTTCTGGATTATTCTGTTTTAAATACTCGAAAAACTCATCCAATCTTCTTTCTTTAAAGACTTCTTCTGCGCCTATAATTATCTTTTGTTTTAACTGCTCATTAGTTAATACTTCCGAGAAAATAATCTTTATAATATCTTTATTTTCTTTCATAAATCTAAAACGATCTCTCACTATATAATGAATAATTTCTTTGACAGTTATAGTATTAATATTTTTTACCCTACCTAAAAAATTTGAGAATAATTTTGGGATAATTGGTGCGATTATTGAGCTAAGTAAGTCTTCTTTTGTCTTAAAGTATTTGAACACTGTCGCTTGACTTACCCCAGCAGCTTTTGCTATTTCTAGTGTTGAAGTCCCGTTATAACCTTTTTTACCAAATAATATTATGGCTGCTTCTAATGTTTTTTTCTTACCAGGAGGCATATCTCCTTCGGATATTAAATCCAAAGATGATTTCAATATATTTTCTACCATTTGTTTCTCCTTCCTATTTCTTTTTAAACTTTTCTATAGCGTTTCAATCCTATTATATTTAACGTAATTAAAACTACAAAAAAGATTGTTAAAGCGATAATATCTCCTTTTATATCTAAAAGATTTTTACCTTCCAAAACGATCTTACTTAAACCATCTCCGCTATAAGTTACAGGTAAAACTTTACTTATGTACACCGCCACTTTTCCCATACTTTCAACAGGGACAATACCCGTAAAGAACATCTGTGGTATAATTACCAACGGTATAAACTGCATAACTTGAAACTCCGACTTCGCGGCTGTTGATAGAAGCATACCTAGAGCCAATGCTCCAAGTGCTAGCAGCATATTAACAATTATCACATAAACTAAACTTCCTGCAACTTCTATTTTTAGCAGGTATATAGCAGACAATGTAATGACAATAGTCTGAATTATCGCAAGAAATCCATAAGAGATAGTATAACCGAAAATAATCTCACTTCTTTTTACCGGTGTCGCTAATAATCTATCTAATGTTCCACTAGTTCGTTCTTTTAGCAAAGCTATACCAGAAATTAAAAATACAAAGAAAAATGATATATATCCGATTACTATCGGTGCTATCTTATTAAAAAATGTCGTATCTTCACTTCCATAGTTATAACTTTCGGTTATTTCTGGTTTTTGTTTAGTTAGCGCTAGATTGGGATTAACTTTTTGTATAGTTTCTATAAATCCTTTTATCTCTGCACCGGTTAGACTAGCTTTTAAGACTTGTCGAGCTTGGGTAGTTTTTACAGAATCAGTATTTGCATATGTTACTTCGTACTTGTTGTCTTTATAATATATTACCGTATCAAGCTGTCCATTTTTTAATTTTTTCTCCGCTTCTTCTTTTGTAGTTATCCCTTCCAAACTAACATTATCTACATTTTTCATAACCTCTTCTACTTTTGTCGGTACATCTACTGCACCAATGCGGACATTTTCTACTGTGTCGGCTGAAAAAACTATATTTAACAGCCACATTATAAGTATCGGAGCAATAAACATCAACGCAAAAGTTCTCTTATCCCTAAGCAACTCTTTAAAAACTTTTTTAGCAATAGCTATTGTTCTCATTTTATTTTACCTCCACTTTTAAAAACACATCTTCAATAGTATCTACATTATTCTTTTCTTTTAGGTTGTTAGGAGTATCAAAGGCAATTATTTTCCCACCTAAAAGAAGCCCTACCTTATTACAAAGCTCCGCTTCATCCATAACATGAGTAGTAATCAAAATACCCACGCCATTGTCGCGTTGTTTATAAAGCTCTCTCCAAATTTTTCTTCGCAAAGCAGGATCTATACCTACGGTTGGTTCATCTAATACTAATAGCTTTGGTTTTCCTAACAGTGCAATCGCCAGAGATAAGCGACGTTTCATCCCACCAGAATAATTTTCTACTTGTTTTTTCAAGTCCGCCGATAAATCCACCACTTCTGCGACATAACTTATTTCTTCTTTTAATTTTTCTCCTTTAAGATTTTTCATCTGTCCAAAAAACTCTAAGTTTTCATAGCCGGTCAGCGCTTCATATAGCGCGTCACTTTGTGCCATATAACCTATGTTTCCTAATATCTTTCGTTCTGGCATTATTTTATCTAAAACGAGCGCTTTTCCCGTATCTGCTTTTTCCATTCCTAACATAGTTTTTATTAGTGTAGATTTCCCCGAACCACTCGGCCCTATTAAACCTATTATCTCAGATTTTTTTAGCTGAAAATCTATATTATCCAAAACCTTTTGTTGACCAAAACTTTTGCTTAGCTGAGTTATATCTATAAATCTATCCATATTAATCACCCTTTCTTTATTTATATTTGAACTTTTTCGGTGAGCAAACACTCACCTTTGTTTTAAAAAATTTTTGACTTTAGTTTTTTAATAGCTCTAAAATCAAATTACACAACACCTACTTAATAGTAATTAAATCTGTTATTAAAACCTGTGCCGTTATTATGTTTTATCTCTCACCTTTATTATAGTGAGTGATTACTCACCTGTCAAGTGATAAATTAAAATTATAAGCTTAATTTCTTTAATTAGTTCCCTTCTTAACTGTCCCTCTTCAGTACAATAAAACAAAAAACAATCCCAAGTATAATCTTAACTTTAAAGACAAATCTTTTATTAAAGGTTGCCAGTTAGTTAAAATACTTGAGATTGTTTATTTTCGAATCTTATTTAGTCTCTGTAAGACTGGAGTAATCTAAAATAAGCCTTTTATAAACATTATTAAATCAACGTTTATAAATCATCTGCTTTTTCTTTTTGGAAAAAGTAGAGAAAAAGGTAGAGATGAACTTAGCTTGTAAGTTCAGATATTTGGTCAACCGCCTCAAATTTCTTTTCAGGTGCTAATTCTGCATATAAATTCATTGTAGTGGTAATGGATTTATGTCCCTTCTAACTTGTAGTTCTTTCCAGTTAGTGCCTACGTTAAGCATAAGTGAAGCGTGGGTATGTCTAAAAAGATGAAAACCATAATCAGGTAAATCTAGTTCTGAAAGCCTTCTCTTTAAAGTTGCCCTTTCATTTCTATCACACATATAGTTTCCGTATATTGTAGGAAAGATTAAATCAGTCGTTGGTAACTGATGTTTTTCAAAATAAATATTCATTTCATTATGAAAATCTATTAAATGTGTCAAATAGAAGATGTTTCAGACGAGTTATTGATTAGCTTGCTAGCTCGCGTGAAAGTATTGTTTGAAAAGGGTTAATTATATATAAAAAGATTTCACTAAGTAGTCACTGAAATCTTTTTTATAGTCAATTATTGTATTTTGAAAAAATCATGTCCTTTAAACTCATAATAACTAACACTAATGTAATTCCCCATCCAATCCGAGTAGCTAATAATAGATTGTTTGGCCAAAGATTTAGACAGGTTGAACCAACTGCTGAACCAGTCGAAATAGCAACATTTTGTACCATTCGCTGTAAGGCTCCTGTACTTCCTTGCATTTCCATGGGGCTGGCTTGCATAATACTAGCAATATTAGCAGGTTGAAAATACCCTCCGCCAACACCATAAATAAACAATCCTAAAGTTAGGAATAGATAAGGCCAGCTAGGAGTGAGTAGTAAGAGGAAAAGCAAAGAAACAATAATAATTCCGAGACCTAAATGACTAAAGGCTTTATTTTTGCTGCCGTCATTGTATTTCCCTGATAGCCTTGAAAAGATTACTAAACCTGCTGGTGCACCTAGTACAAGAAAACCTGTCCGTCCCACCCCTAAATGATATAATTGTTCAAAAATAAATGGTGGAAGTAGAAATATCATTGCTGATGCAAAACCAAATGCAACTGTTTGAAAAAAATAGGAGATTACTTGTGGATTATCTTTTAAGCCCTTAACATCAATAAGTGCATGATTAGTCTTATACTCAATATAGTAAAATACAATTCCAATCAACAAACTGGTTATTATTAAAATAAGACTAACCATTAGTAGGTGAGGGTTACTCAATAAAGAAAGCCCTAATAGAAGACAAATCAACATCAAAGCATTCATAGTGGTTCCAATGGTATCGAATGTTCGTTCACTAGTTTCCTCGGAGACCTTGTTAAGAAGATAATGATTACAAATTATTCCGATGATAGCAAAGGGGACATTTATCCAGAAAATAAAACTCCAAAGGTTTAAAGAAAGTAATATTCCACCCAACGACGGCCCTAAGACAGGTCCAAGTCCAATCATAACGCCTAAAATACTGATTGAACTATTTTTACGTTCTTCAGAAACTAAAGTTGTAATTAGTGCTGCTGAGGTAGCTTGTAAGGCAGCTGCTCCTATTCCTTGAATAATCCGGCCAGCAATGAGCCAACTAATACTATTAGCAAATCCACAAAATAATGAACTCAATCCGAAAAATACAAATCCTAAATAGGAAATTTTTAACTTCCCAAATTTATCGCTTAATACTCCTAAAGGTAAGATAGAGATAGCTAATGCCAAAGTATAACCAGTTATTGTAAAGGAGACAATGTTAGTTGTAGTTTGGAATTGTTCCTTCAGAAAGGATAGCGCAACGTTGATAATGCCTGTATCAAGGGTGGACAACAACATTCCCATACCTGCAATAACTGTTATTAGTAAATCCTGCATCCGTCTACTCATAAAATTTCCTCCTTATGAGTTTCAGGAAGAAAATATAATCTGCCTATCTCGAGCTTCTCTTGTCTCTCTCTTTGTTCTGCTTCAGTGTTGCCTAACCAACCTAAACTTCTATTAACTCTTTCCCAATACATTTCTTCATTGGGTTTAACTGTGTAAATTAAATGTTTAGTATCGTGTATCATAAATATGACCTCTTTTCTAAAAACTATAAATATGATACAATGAAATAAAATTTTAATCAATCGATTCTAAAGATATCGAATCGTTTAGAAGGAGTATGCACATGACTATCACAGTTCAATTTAGCAACTATGCTCTGAAAACAGATGAAACGTTAACGCAAAGGATACAATTTGTGTACTCACCCTTAAATGAACTTTTTAGAAGCTTACATGTCTTATTGAACCCGCGTCATCATGGTACAAATATTGATTGGGTCATTGAGATACAAGACAGATTGACAGATGATTTCTATGAGAAGCTTCACTATTTTCAACTTTTTTATGAACTTGGTGTTTCTCCTATTTTACTTTGTAATTTTCGCTATCATGCGACAACGATTGAAGAAGAGATACAAAATTTAAAGAAATTTCTTGATGAGTTCCCAACTATTCAGTTAATTGAGTATTTAGAGAAAGTGTCAAGTGACAGAGAAAACTCCTTCATTCCAACATTAGCAAAAGGATTAGAATGGAAGGATTTTTCTTTGAATGAGGATAATCAGTTACTTATAGACTTGAGGAAGAATGCCTCTGGTGTTTATCAACATCTTTTCTCTTTTATTGATTGGTACCGCCAAGAAATATTTGATGAAACTTGGAAAAGTAAAGGTATTCAACGAAAGCTCTTAACAGAAATCCAACATCAAACTTCTTTTTTAAGGGAAAATGGTTTTAAAGAAATGTTTAATCATTTGCAAATTGACCGCATTCATTGGAGAAAGGACAGGCTGGCCATCATTAAACCTTTTGACCAAGAAATCCAACTGCAAGATAGTGATTCTATTATGTTATTACCAAGTTATTTTATTTGGCCTCATTTGTTTGTTGAATCTTTCAACCAAGGAATTGCTATTACCTATGATATTACAGAACAGCCAAGTTACTATAACTCCACACCGGAAAATTTGATTACTATTTTTAAAGCTTTGAGTGACCCTGTCCGTTTACAAATTATGAATTATGTTATTGATAAACCAAGTACGACACAATCTTTGGCTCAAATTTTATTAATGAGTAATTCAAGTATATCCAGACATTTACAAATTTTAAAGGATGCTAACTTATTAACGACAACAAAAGCTAAAAAATTCGTTCTTTATGAGCCAACACAGCTCATTACACAACTTATGCCGAATTTCTACCATTTCTTTAAAAAATGAGGCTTTAATCATTAAAAAGGTGGTGAACTACTATGTCAACGTCACAAATTATCTCGGTTTTATCAGCTAACCGTTTTCTCACCCAAAATGAGATTGAAAGAACTTTAGGGTATTCTTTATCGAAAAGTGAAATTGCTTTTTTAAAGGCTAGTCCTAAAATAGTTTTATTTAACTTTTACGACCGAATTTACTATAAATTAAATAATGATAATACTCTCACCACGGAGCAAGGAAGACAAGCTATTGCAAAACTGTCTAGACGTCCTCAAGCAATTAAGCTTGGTGAAGCACGGACATGTTTACACCATTTAGCAGGGAAAGCAGGAGTTTCAATATTTGAGTGGTTTATTCAAAATAAATTAATAGAACAGGAATCCCCTATCAGCTACTCTTTAACTCAAGAAGGAAGTAATGCTATACAGCAATGGTTGGGTTATCAGTCTAATCCTAATATCAAATTATGTTTAGATTTTTCTGAAAGAAAGTTTCATATTGGTGGAGTATTAGGAGAAAAGATATTAGAAAAGCTAATCCATGAGAGAAAATGTCAATTAACTCAAGATAGGCAGATTATTTTAAAAACTGATTTAAATAACTTAATGAAGGATTTTTATAAGTAAAATACTATCAAATTTTTGCTTGAATCTATTGGTTGTTTTGGTAGGTTGTGTTGCACCGATAACTTATTATTGATTTAATCAATAAAAGACACCCTAGTTTTATAATTAACTAGAGTGTCTTTTATTTGGTTATCCGATTCAATTTTTCAAACCTAAAAAGGTAGAGATTTCATTAATTTGTGCTGCAATATACTGAAATTCAAAATTTCAAAAATCGCATAAAATCAAAGTTTTCAGCATGTACTGAAATGTAATGAAACCTTATTTAACCTCTGTAATAGTCACAGTTATTTCACCTTTACTATTACGCCCTAATGTGTAAGAATAACCTTTTTTATTCTCTTTTATTAAACGAGCAATTTCTGCATCTGCATATTTCTTAGCTTCTTCTGAAGTTTTAAATGTTCCAGATGTTGTTGTAGAAGGTGTTTTATCATCTTTCTTATCGCCTGAATTGTTATTATTACTATTATTTGCACGTCTATTATTTGATGTAGCGTTATTGTTAGATGATCTATTTGCAGATGAGTTAGAGTTATTAGAGTTTTGACTTTCACGATATTTTTCTTCATCACTTTTAGCTTTAGATGTTGATGATTTTGAATCTTCATTATCATTATTATCTTCTTTTTCTTTATCTTTTTTAGGTTTTTCAAGTAAGGCTTTCCTTGACAATT
>ERZ773214.2188-NODE-2188-length-10760-cov-20.285567_pt1 | contig 10760 bp, 9 predicted proteins | sample MGYA00511238_ERZ773214 | MGnify/ENA primary metagenome ERZ773214 (study PRJEB29015, sample SAMEA2738157) | human oral metagenome | biome: human oral; feature: human-associated habitat; material: saliva | place: China | collected 2259 ...
GTTCTATTGCGCGTGAGCTGATTTCTCACGGCCATGAAATCACCTTGGTTGATAACGCTCCTGACGCTATGCGCGTGGCTTCTGTGCCCGACGCCGACTGGTTGCTGGCTGATGCCTGCGACATTGATTCTTTAAGCCAGGCAGATGTTGACGCTTGCGAGGTGGTTGTGGCCGCCACTGGCGATGACAAGGTAAATCTGGTTATTTCCCTGCTGGCTAAGACTGAGTTTGGGGTGCCGCGTACGGTGGCACGTGTAAATAACCCTAAAAATGAGTGGATGTTTGATGACTCTTGGGGCGTGGATGTGGCCGTGTCTACCCCGCGTATTATGACTTCCCTGGTGGAGGAAGCGGTTTCGGTGGGCTCTATGGTGTCCATTTTCCGTTTCCACCAGTCCGGGGCACATATGCATGAGTACACTTTGCCTGCCGATGCACCGGTGATTGGCTACTTAATCAGTCAGATGCAGTGGCCCCCGCACACCGTGTTGGCAGCGATTTTGCGTGATTACCGGCCGGTTAATCCCGATGAGGATGAGCGTTTTGAACCGGGAGATGAGCTTATTTTCCTAACCGCTCGTGAGGGTGAGGATCAAATTGGGCTAATCCCCCAGATTCTAAGTACTCAGCCGGCTCTACCTACTGGTGCGATCTATCCCTTGAACCAGAAGCCAGATCAGCCAGACAGCGAGCAAAAATAGCGGCGTCCCCAAAGCCAGGCGGGCAATGCTCAGCGCGGTTAGGGCGCTGGCACCCGCCAGGTAGAGGGGTACTTCTACAATTAGGCGTAAACTAAACATGCCCGCCAGCAGCCAGGTGGCCAGGTAGTAACGACGACGCCGCTCACCGGGCTGCTCGCGCCAGTCCATCCCGCAGCCGGTAACTGCTGCCACAATTACTCCCACCAGCGGGTAGCGCATAAGCATTGAGATAAGCACTACCACCAGCCAGACCACATTAACTAGCAGGCCCATGGCATAGAACTGGCCGGCGTCCTGGTTATACCAGGCCAAGGCCGCTGAGATGATGGTGATAGCCCCGCCAGCTAGAGCCTGCAGTAAGCTTTGGCGTTGGCACAGGCGCGCCACAATGGCCACGGCAGACACCATTAGTGCGGCAATAACCGCTATTTTTAGGTTTTGCCCGCTTAAGGCTAGGGCACCGATGAACACCACTACGGGTAGTACTGATTCGGTGATTCCCCGCCAGCCGCCTACTGCCGCTTTGGCATCGAAATTTTGGGAGGCGATTTGGCTCAGCCCCGCATTTACAGGCAACGACGGCGCCTGCACGTTTTTATCTGCTGCTGGTGTGGCGTCGTCGTTATGGGGGGATTTAGGTAAAACCACTAGGCTTCATCCACAATCTCATAGGCGGGGTTGAAAATAGTTGGCCGGGTACGTCCAGCTACTACGGTGCCGCTGGCTACCAGGTGAATGCCGGGCCAGATGCCGGCGACTTCACGCCGGCCCATCCAGGCCAGGTCAATGGAGGCGGTGCCGTCATATAGGCAGGCCACAAAGATGGGCCTAGCTTTTGCCGGCGAGTAGGTTACTGAACGCACTACCCCCGCGATTTTAGCGGGCTGGCGTTCTTTAACTTCAGCGATTTTGGTTTGTGCGTGAGCGCCGGCAACTTCTTGCTCATCGGCGGCCTCAAGGTCGTCTCGAGAAGTCGTCAGCAAGTGCTTTAACTTGCGGAAAAGACTCAATTTTCTCAGCGCACCTCTGCAATGGTGGGGCCAGGAGCGAGAATGTCCAGGCCGGAATCTGCTTCACTGTTTACTGCTCCGGGAGCGTGCAGGGGCAGTACGTCACGCGGCGGGTGTGGGGCGCCGTCGCGATAAACCACCATGCCGCACACAATCTCATCGATAGCTGCGCGGGCACGCTGCTCGGTGGCGGCCGGGCCGGTGATAACTGCCCGCAAAAACCAACGCGGACCGTCAAAGCCCAGCACGCGCATAGCGATATTACCGTCAACAGCCGGGTTTTGGGCTGGCACTAGGGCGGCGATTTCAATTCGCTCACCAAGCTTTAGCTCTTGGGTGCGGGCCCCGATGCGACCTAGTTCAGCTACTAGGTCTTCGCGCACCTGCGGCCAAAGTTTGCCGCTACGCGGCGCTGCAAAGGCACGCAGCTCAATGCTTGAACCTCCCAGGGCGGCTACAACAGTGTCGAGCTCGGTGCCGGTGCTAGGAATCAAGGTGACCTGCATACCTTCAATTGCCGGTAGGCGGATTGCCCCCATGTCGACTAGGTCTTCGTCCTCATCGGCATCGGCCCAGTCACGCGGCCCATAGGCCAGTGGGATTTCCTTTTCTTCCTTTTCGAGCTTATCTGATTCGACTTGCTCTACTTCTTCGTCACGCTGACGACTTTTGCGTAGCCAACCCATATGGGAGCCTCATTTCTTTTGTCCTTTTTAATTGCTTAGGCCTAGCCGTTTGGGCTCAGCCTGCACAATCGGTGCACACCGGCAGGTTGGTGGCATCATCAACATAAGCCAGCTGGCTGCGGTGGTGTACCAGGAAGCACTCAGAGCAAGTGAACTCATCCTCGAGTTGGGGAACTACGTGGACACTTAGTTCTTCACGAGACAGATCGGCCCCAGGGAGCTCAAAGCCTTCAGCAATCTCGTTTTCGTCTTCTTCGATCGCCGCAGAAGACTGGTCTTTTTGATGAGTTGTAAGCTCTTCAAGGGAATCGGCTTCCGGCTCATCCTCGTTGCGACGCGGGGCATCGTAGTCAGTTGCCATTGCGCTTGTCGCTCCTATCTTTCTTGGCCGTGAAGGGTATAGCGCCGGGTGCGCAATACCATATGTAAGCACGCGGATAGTAACACATTAATAGGCTTTGTCAAAGCTCGATTTGGCATCGCTTATGTGAACACCCATGCAATGTTTAGCCAGGTAAACTTATGTGTGTGCTTTGGTTGGCGCCACACCGGTAAATTAGTCTGTTTTTACTTAAGGTTAGTGGCACTCTATTAGCGCGTGCGTTTATTAGGAGGCCACATGATTGAGCTTGAGCTGCTGGGTGTGAATGGGGATTCAGTTGTCCTCACTGATGCCCAAGGGCAGCGTTTCACCCTTGTTATCGACGATGCCTTGCGTTCGGCGGTTCGTCGCGACCGGGTCAGTGTGCCCATTCCTCCTCCTGAAGCTGCCGCCAATATGTCGCCTAAGCAGATGCAGGTGTTAATGCGCGCCGGGGCTAGTGCCCAGGAAGTTTCTGATCTTACCGGTTTCCCCTTGGCGCGCGTGCAAACCTATGAGGCTCCTATCATTGCTGAGCGTAACTGGGCGGTAAATCGCGCCCAAAAATGCCACATTGGTTGGGGTAAGGATTCTCCGCTGCTGGGTGAACTGGTTTTGGACCGCCTGGCTACCCGTGGGGTTGACCCTGAGCTGGTGACTTGGGATGCGGTGCGGGAAAACCGTGATCCCTGGCAGATTATGGTTACTTTCGTGCAAGGCGCTGAAGAAAAGCAGGCCAGCTGGAGTTATGACCTGCACACCAACTCTGTGCGCGCCCTTGATGAAGAAGCACGCTGGTTAACTGAGAATGTGGCCTCTGCGCGCCCGCAGGTGTTTGACCAAGACTCTAAGGCTCCCGGCGCTAACGCCAACCCTAAAGCGGTCATGATAGAGCCCATCGTGGTGGAAGATACTTCCACTGAGGCTTTAGTGGCTGAGCTTAACGCCCAACGTGGTCAGCCTCAGCGCATGGACTTGTCTGAATTTGCTGACGAGGATTTCACTGGATCTATCCCCACTGTTTCGGATGAGACTGGACAGATTGTCCCTTTTGGCCGAAGCGAGACTGATCCACAAACACACTCAGCCCCTGAAGCTATCTCTGGTGCAGAAGCTTTACGCCAGGATTTGAAGGAGACAGTCTCGCATTCTCTACCGTCAACTGACGCCGACAGCGAGGTTTACCTGCCCACCTCAACTATTGCTATCACTAAGCAAGACTCTATGGTCAGACGTAGCTTAGAGGCTTCAGAGGCACGTAGTCGCAGTAAAGGCCGCCAATCTGTGCCGCCTTGGCATGAGATCATGTTTGGCGCTAAGCCCGAGTAAAACCACCTGGACTAGCACCGCTATTTCCCCTAAATTCCCGGCTAGTTCCCACACTTTCTTACGACTACTAAACCACTGCCTTGATCAGAGGTACTTCCAGCTCAACTGGGGTTAGTGAGCCATGCACCCCAATTAGCTGGGTGGCGTGAAAGCTTTGTACGCGCGAATCGACTACGGTCCAGTTGTCGTTTAATGCGACCAGTACGTCGCCCACTGCGGCGCGCGCGCCTGGGCTTAGTGGTCCCATAAGTGGGCTTGGATCTGTGCCCACCCAAATGGCTCGGTCACCTAAAAATTCGGCCCAGCGTTTAGCCACGCTTTGGGCTAGTTCTTCGCGTCCGCTGTTTTCGACGACGCCGCCGGTTGCCTTCATGTCAGCCCTAACCCTGGCAGGAGCGGAGATTGCCTGGCCGTTATCGCCATCTCCCCGGGCTCCAGCCACGCCCAGGCCAGGGCTACCAGCTGCGGGGGCACTAGCGACGTCGTCGGGAACGTAAAGCTGTAAGAAGCGAGACTCCCCCGCCACCGCCACCACATCTTTAGCCAGTTCTTTTTCTTTAGCCAGATCAATGCGGTGATGCCGGTCGGTATCAACCATGCCGTGATCAGCGGTGAGCACAATCCGGGTGCCGGCGGGCAGGCGCCTAAACAGCTGCCCCACCATGGCATCTAAAGCTTCTAGGGCCTCTAACCATTTATCTGAATGCCAGCCGTGGTTGTGCCCAGCATGGTCAAGCTCGCCCACATATAGGTAAACCAGCTTGGCCCCCTCCTTAATGGCCCGGTAGGCCTGGTAGGGGCGCTGGTCGAGGGCATCTACCCCAATATGTTTAAAACCGCGCCAAGCCGCCAGACTTAAACCTGAGCCGGCAAACTTTGAGCGGCCAATGCTCACCGCCCCCAGCTGCGGCCCGCAGCCAGCATTAGCTTTAGCGTTAGCGCGTTCGATTAGGGTGGGCACACTCTGCCAGGTGAGCGGGTCATGGCTAGAGTTTTTAAAGGTAATCAGGTCAAATACGTCGCCCGGGCCGGGCACATGCCCTGCGCCCAGATGCCCGCGCAATAGTGGGTCACGCACCGCATAGCCCACCATGGCGTGGGCGCCGGGATAAACGCCGGTAGCCAAAGTAGTTAATGCCGCCGCCGTGGTGGAGGGCGCGCAGGTATGTAAATAATCAGAATCAGCTAGTAGCCGACGCAGGTTAGGGGTGTGCCCAGCGCGCTCGCGCAGCATCTGCCAGCCCAGACCATCTACTAGCACCATCACTATCGGTGCCTGCGCATCACCTAGCTGGTCTAAACCCAGGCGTTTAGCGGCTTGGGTGGCCTGAGCATTAGTTACCAGGCTAGTAGTCGGGCAGGTAGCCTCATCATTGACAGTGTCTACAAGCTCGATATCTGCCCCCAACGCACTGCAAATACCCGCCAGTACGTCAGCCAAAGCTCCCCGCGTGCCCAGGGGGGCGGCTAAAGCCGCTAATTTATCAGGTACTACGCTCATAGCCCTATTATGCTTCGAGGCACTAAAGTGGCGTAAATTCGCCTAAACTGGGAAAATACCGGCTATGGCCAAAGGGACTTCTGCAAGCACTCATACTGATGGCGCTATCGTAGACATCGATCTGTCTAAAGAAATGCGCTCCAGCTTCCTGGAGTATTCCTACTCAGTTATTTACGCGCGCGCCCTGCCCGACGCGCGTGACGGCCTCAAACCCGTACAGCGACGCATCTTGTTCCAGATGGACCGCATGGGGTTGCGCCCTGAAAAGCCGCACGTCAAATGCTCGCGCGTAGTTGGTGACGTGATGGGGCGCCTGCACCCGCACGGAGACGTAGCTATTTATGAGGCACTGGTGCGTCTAGCCCAGCCTTTCACTATGCGTTTGCCACTGGTTGATGGTCACGGCAACTTTGGTTCTCTCGACGACGGCCCGGCCGCTCCGCGTTACACCGAGTCACGTTTGGATCACCCGGCCTTGGCGCTAACCGCCGACATTGATGAGGGCACCGTAGACTTCTCCCCCAACTATGACTACACGTTGCAAGAGCCTGAAGTATTACCGGCCGCCTTCCCTAACCTGCTAGTTAATGGCGCTAGCGGCATTGCGGTGGGTATGGCCACCAATATGGCTCCACATAACCTGGTGGAGGTAATTGGCGCCGCCCGCCACCTGGTAACCCACCCCGAGGCTAGCCTCGAAGACCTGATGGCGTTTGTGCCCGGGCCTGACCTGCCCGAGGGAGCCATGATTGTGGGCCTCGACGGTATCCGCGACGCCTACCGCAGCGGCCGAGGAGTTTTCCGTACTCGCGCCAGCGCTCACATCGAAAACATCACCGCCCGCAAAAAAGGCATCATTGTCACCCAGCTGCCCTACCTGGTAGGGCCTGAACGGGTAATTGAAAAAATTAAGGACGCCGTCGGCTCTAAAAAGCTCCAGGGCGTAACTGACGTCGCCAACCTAACTGACCGCAACCACGGCACACGCCTAGTTATCGGGGTTAAAACCGGCTACAACCCTGAAGCTGTGCTAGCGCAGCTATATAAGTTCACTCCGCTAGAAGAATCTTTCGGCATTAACAATGTGGCCCTAGTCGATGGCCAGCCACGCACTTTGGGGTTAGCTCAGCTGCTACGAGTATTTGTTGATCACCGCCTCAATGTGGTGCGCCGCCGTACCCAGTTCCGCCTAGATCGGCGCCTAGAGCGACTACATCTGGTGGAGGGGCTACTGGTTGCCATTTTGGATATCGATGAGGTAATTGCGGTAGTTCGCTCTAGTGATGACAGTGCTAGCGCCCGCACCCGCCTGATGCAGGTATTTGATTTAAGCGAAGCCCAGGCCAACTACATCCTGGAGTTGCAGCTGCGGCGCCTAACCAAGTTCTCTGTGATCGAGCTGGAAAAAGAGCGCGATGAGCTAAATAAAGATATTGAGCAGCTGCGCCAGATTCTGGGCTCTGATGAGCGCCTGCGCGCCACGGTTTCACTGGAGCTAAAGCAGATTTCTGACCGTTTTGGCACGCCGCGCCGCACCATTTTGTTGGAGGCTGACGGCACCCCGGGACCGCGCAGTAAAGCTACCCGCAGCCGCGCTGCGAGTGTGACCCCAGCACTGACCCCTGGCGCTAGTGTCGCTGAGTTGCCACTAACTATTCCTGATGATCCTTGCCAGGTGGTTTTGTCTACCGGCGCCCTGGTGGCGCGTATTTCTGGCTCCCAGCCGCTTAGCCGTGAAGGCGCACGCCAAAACAGCGATGCCTGGGTTAGCACAGTTGGGGCCACGGCCCGCGCCCAGGTAGGGGCCGTCACCGATCAGGGGCGCCTAGTTAAGCTTGATGTGGTGGCCGTGCCTGAACTGCAGCGCAGCGACAGTCTTAGCCTCAGCGGCGGCACACAGGTCTCAGCACTGGTGGAGCTGGCTGACGACGAGCAGGTAGTTGGGCTGGTGTCTTTGGATGAAACCACCCAAAGCCAGGCCCCGATTTTCTTAGCTAGCGCCCAGGGCGTAGTTAAGCGGGTAAAGCCGGGCGATCACCCGGCGCGCGGGCAAGCATGGGAAATTATTTCCCTCTCCCCCACTGACCGCCTGGTTTACGCCTCTCATGCAGCTGATACTTCCAGCTTGGTTTTAATTACCGACGACGCCCAGCTGCTACGTTTCGACGCCGCCAAGGTGCGTCCCCAGGGACGCGGCGCGGGCGGTATGGCTGGTATTTCTTTGCACGCAGGCGCTAAGGTTATTGCTGCCGGCGTAGTGCCTGGTGAGGAATTGGCGCAAAGTCAGGTAGTCACTGTGGCTGCTGGCGCTGCGCACAGTGAAGCTGCAGCCGGTAGCGAAGCTGAGACGGACAGCCAGATGGGGACTAAGGGCTCAGTTAAGGTAACACCACTAGACCGTTTCCCCAGCAAGGGGCGGGCCACAGCCGGGGTACGTTGCCAACGATTTTTAACTGGTGAGCAGGCTCTAGCTCTGGCTTGGGTGGGCCCAGAACCCGCGCGAGCATTGGATTCTAATGGCGATCCAGTGGCTTTACCTGACAGCGATGAGCGCCGTGACGGATCGGGTCAGGCTGTTAGTGAAGAGATTGTGGCCATCGGTTAGTTGTGACTAGACAAACAGTCCAACTTTTTGCATTAGTTTGCATACTCATGCATAGAAGTATCTATAATATTTCTCAGCGGTGAATAATCACCGCATAGAGTAATATTCACAATCATCCTCGGGAGAGGGAAATGAAAAAGTCGCTTCCCGTCATCGCCTCACTACTAGTAGCCACCTGCGCCCTAGGTCTTTCTGGTTGCACCGACGCCGCAAAGGAAATGGCACAGCGATCCGGTTCCACCGCCTCCGCTTCAGTTCCCACCGTGGATCTTAGCGGCGTCACTAAGCAGGACGACATTGCCGCCCTGGTGCCCGCTTCTGTTAGCGGCGACGGCACTTTGACCATCGCCACCAGCGCAGACTACTCCCCAGCTGAATTCTTGGATGCTAATGGCAAGCCCATTGGTTACGAAGTTGATCTGGCTACCGCTCTATCTAAGGTTTTGGGCCTGAAGGTTAAGTTCGTGAACGCCGAATTTGACTCCATCATTCCGGCAGTTGGCTCTAAGTACGATATGTCCATCTCTTCCTTCACGGTAACCAGTGAGCGGACTAAGTCAGTCAATATGGTGGCCTACATCAAGGTAGGTTCGCGCTTTAACGTAGCCAAGGGCAACCCCTCAAAGGTTGACCCCTCTAACCCGCTGAACCTGTGCGGCCTAACCATTGGGGTACAAACTGGCACCTCCCAGGAAGAGGCCATTAACACCTACTCCACCAACTGCACTAAGGCTTCCAAGAAGGCTATTAACGTCAAGTCTTACGCCAAGTTCGGTGACGCCACCACAGCCCTTGCCGGCAAGGCTCTAGACGCTACCTTCGCTGACTCGCCGGTGGCAGACTATGCAGCCAAGCAGACTAACGGGGCCGTCGTCGCCGTAGGTGAACTAGTTGATCCGGCCACTCAAGCAATCGTCATTAACAAGAACGACACCGCCACCACCCAGGCCGTACAAAAGGCCATGCAGTACCTGATTGATAAGGGTGTGTGGAACCAGATCCTGACTGCTTGGGGTATCGACACCTCCCAGGCACTCAAGACTGCCACCATCAACCCTGCTGAATGATTATTCAGTCGAATATAGGTAATTATGAATTCTAATAGCGATGTAGAGCTTATTAAGCTCAAGCGCCTGCCCAGGCCTGGCACGTGGCTAGCGGCTGTCATAGTGTTAATCCTGGCCGCCATGTTGGTTAATGGTTTATTCACCAATACCAACTACCACTGGGATGTGGTGTGGCTTTATGTCCGTGACATTCACGTAGTACAGGCAGTGGGTTGGACGTTAATGCTGACTGTGGCCGCTATGGCTATCGGTATTGTGCTGGCAGTACTCTCTGCTGTGGGTCGCAAAAGCGACAACCCGGTACTGCGCTGGGTTGCATACATTTACATTTGGTTCTTCCGTGGTACTCCTATTTACACCCAGCTGGTGTTTTGGGGTTTGCTGCCCACGCTATACAACAAGCTCTCGCTAGGTATCCCCTTTGGCCCGGAGTTCTTCACCTTCTCCACTAAAGAGCTGTTTACCGGTGCGTTTGCAGCAATCCTAGGTTTGGGTCTTAACGAAGGCGCCTACCTCAGTGAAATTGTGCGCTCGGGTATCGATTCGGTTGATAAGGGACAAACTGAGGCCGCCCAGGCCCTGGGTATGAGCAAGAGCCAGACTCTGCGGCGAATTGTTTTACCTCAAGCTATGCGGGTGATTGTGCCTCCTACCGGCAACGAAACTATCTCCATGCTTAAGACCACCTCGCTGGTTTTGGCAGTGCCTTTCACCAAGGAGCTCACCTTTGTTGCCAACGCTGCAGGCACACGTCTATTCCTGCCTATTCCGCTGCTGATCGTAGCCGCGATTTGGTACCTGCTGATCACCAGCATCTGGATGGTGTTCCAGCACTACATTGAGCGCTACTACGGACGTGGATTTGTCCCCGATTCAGGTAAGAAGCTGCGCAACACTTCTAAGCGCCAACAGGCGATTATTCGCTCTGGCACCACGCCAGCTAAGCCCGTAGACAAGATCCTGCCCTGAAAGAAGCATAATGGCTGCCACAAATGAGACCACCGCAATGGTTGAGATCCGTGATGTGCACAAGTTTTTTGGGCACCTACACGTCTTGCGCGGTATTAATCTGAATATCGAACCAGGTCAGGTGTGCTGCCTGCTGGGCCCCTCGGGGTCAGGTAAGTCCACTTTGCTGCGCTGTGTAAACCAGCTGGAAACCATTTCTGCCGGCCGGATCTATATTGAAGGCCAGCTACAGGGGATGCGCGAGCAGGTTCACGCTGATGGTTCAGTTACCTTGCACGAGTTGCGCCACAGTGAAATCGCTAAGCAGCGTAGCCGTATCGGCATGGTGTTCCAGCGTTTCAACCTTTTCCCGCATATGACTGCGATTGAAAACGTTATGGAAGCCCAGGTGCAGGTGCTGCGCCGCTCCAAGGCCCAGGCCGCCAAGGCCGCCAAGGTGCAACTTGAGCGTGTAGGTCTAGGCGACCGCATGGACCACTACCCCAGTCAGCTCTCGGGTGGTCAGCAACAGCGTGTAGCTATCGCCCGGGC
>ERZ773214.2191-NODE-2191-length-10749-cov-13.171498_pt1 | contig 10749 bp, 13 predicted proteins | sample MGYA00511238_ERZ773214 | MGnify/ENA primary metagenome ERZ773214 (study PRJEB29015, sample SAMEA2738157) | human oral metagenome | biome: human oral; feature: human-associated habitat; material: saliva | place: China | collected 2259 ...
CCACTCAACCACTGCGTCTTGCTCGACAATCCAAAGACAATTGAGAGGCTGGGACTTTTGTCCCAGCCTCTTTTGATTGAGTAGGAGTTGAAGTAACTTTTTAATAAGTCACGACATTAATCTCACCCTTGTCATACTCAGCGATAAAGATATCATCGACATTTTCAAATCCTTCTTTATTCAGTTCGGCCATAAGCCATTCTTCAGTTTTACCGATGGTTTCTAAAATTTCTACTTGGACCACACCATCTGTAATGATTGGATATTTGGGATTTTCATCCCCCATTCGGACGATAATAAGTTGGCCATTTTGCTCGATAACGGCTCTTTTGACTTCTTTCAATTGGAAAATCCCTTGAGAACGCAACTTAAGAGCGACGTCAGAAGCAGAAAGCCCTTTTGAACGACATGCTTCTGGATCTAATTTTCCGTTTTTAATGATAATGGTTGGTTTTCCATCAATCAGATGTTTGATGAAGGATACATTGGTATTGAGCCATTTGAGTGACAGAATCAAAATCGTCCAGATGATGAGGATGATGACATATTGAAGAATGGGAATAGAACTATTGTAGATAACCCCACCAATAATACCCCCAAGCACAAAGTTCTGTATTTGGTCTACTGCAGAACTTGGTGCTAGATTTCCTTTACCTGTTACATTGATAACAAAAACAAGAGACAGAAGCCCCAAGGCCAATTTAATCGCAATTGTAGCAAAAAAGCTTATCATTTTTCAACCTCCACCAGTTCGACATCTGTTTTATATAAATCCATTTTTTCAAGCAAATAGCTATCTGGCTCCGTTCCACTAATGGCACGGTAGAATTGGTCACCTACCTTAATAATGGCTCCATCGGTTGTAGCTGAAGTATTAACATAGACCTCTTCTTTATCAACACCCAATTCCTTTGAAACAACCTCGATAAAGTGCAAAGACGTACGGAACTGATTGTCATTAGACTGCTTGTTTTGGAAGTTTGAAATACTAATCAAAACAAAGGCTACTAAGATTAACACAGAAATGATAGATAATTCACGGAACTTACTTCCGCGTTTATCCTTATAAGCCTTAAAGGCGAAAAAAGCCGTTACCAAGACTAAGAGAATGGACATAATAACAATGACCCAATTCTGTTGGCTAATCTGACTCAGTACATAGTCATAGGAATAGAATTTCATAAAAATCCCTCTCTATTGTTAATTCAAGCTATTATAAACTATTTCAATCCCTACTTCAATGATTAAAAGTGAAATTCTCATTTTTTAAGGTATGGATTGTAGCTTAAAGGTTGGAAATGGCAGTAGGAGTTTCCTATCTAATCGAAATTTGGTACACTAGAGCTATGAAGATGGAAGATACAATAAAAAAAGCGATCATTTTAGGGGCTACAGGAGGGATTGGCCGGCAGCTTGCAAAAGAACTGGCAAAACGTCTGGATCATCTGGTCTTAGTAGGTCGTGATTCAGACAAACTCTCCCAAGTCCAAGAGGAACTAACTGGGAGCGAGGCGCAGCTGTCAACCGTAATATTAGATATGCTAGATCAAAAGGCTCTAGAAGCTTTTGTAGAGAACCTAGATGCAGATCTTCTCGTCAATTGTGCAGGGGTAGCCTATTTTTCCCTAGGTAGCGATCTAGCCACAGCAAATGAGCAAGATCTCTGGCAAATCAATTACCATGCTCCGGTCCACCTAATCAAAAAGTTAGTGCAGAAAAATCAGAAGATCCAGCTGGTCCAGCTGTCATCTCTGGCAGCTCTTTTTCCTCATCCCTATCTAGCAGCCTACAGTTCCAGCAAGGCTGCCTTGCAGACCTATACTCTTGCTCTCCAGGAGGAACTAAGGCAATCAGATTCTCCGGTCCAGCTAGGTCTCTATATTCTTGGACCAGTCCAAACAGCTATTTTTCCTCCTAAACTAGTAGAAGCATTGGGAGGCAGTCGCTTGCAGATGAAGCCTGAGAAAGTCGCTCAGCAGTTGATCCGATTCATAGAAAGGGATACTCCCTATGCTGTTATCGGCTTTCGCTATCGCTTGCTAGTTTGGCTAGGTCGCTCGCTTCCCCAAAGATGGATCATTCGTCTCCTTGCAAGGTATTTACGAAAGGGACTTAATAGATGAAATTGTTAGTTATATTTTTAGGCGTTGCTTATCTTCTCTTATTTCTCATCCGTTGGTTGCTGTCCTTCACTTATTATAAAAAAGGTCAGGCTCATCTTGCGGACTTTCCAGAAGAGCTTTTTACGGTGGTCCAACCCATCCTCTCTGGGGATCCTCGTTTAGAGAGTGATTTGCGGGCCAATCTCCAGCAAACAGAAGCAGTGGAATTCTACTGGTTGATTGACCAGTCTGATACAGAAGCCCAGCGAGTAGCAGATCAGATTTGCCAAGATGCTTCCTTTGCCCAACGCATTCGAATCTTTCTCATTGAAGACGTCCCTCAAGGGATTAATCCAAAGAGTTATAAGATTGAGCAGGTTGTAGAGGAGCTGACCCGGCCTTACCTGATTGTTTTGGACGATGATAGTGTGATTGATTTTTCTAAAATGGGTGAATTGACTGCCTATCTGGGTCAAGAGGTCATTCTGACAGGTATTCCCTATAACCAAGAAAGAAGTAATTTCTGGTCCAAGCTAGTTGCAGCATTCGTCAATGGCAATTCCTTTATTACCTATTTTACCATGGCAGAAGTTGAGGCGAATCACTCCATCAACGGGATGTTTTATATCCTACCGGTAGAACTTGCAAAAGAGCAGGGGCTCTTCACAGCGATTAAGGATTATCTATGTGATGATTTAGCTGTGGCCGATTTTTTAAGGAGTAAAGGAGTATCCATTGTCCAAACGCGGGTTACCTGTAATGTTCGAACCACTATCAAGGACGTCAAACAATACCTGCTCCAGATGAAGCGGTGGCTTCTCTTTAGCTCTATCTATCTCAAAGAACACCTGGATTGGAAGGTCTTTTGCCTCATTGGCTTACCGAGTTTTCTGCCTCTTCCAGGCTTCATCCTAAGTCTGTTTTTAGGTTGGCCTTATCTTCTTCTAGGCTTGAGTTTACTACTATTCAAGGCAGTATGGATGCTCCTCTATAGACAAAGCATTCTACCCAATCGCTTACACTTGGATGAAGTCACCTACGAAGTGCTGAGTGATTTCCTGCTTCCTTGGCTCTTTGTCTATGTTCTAGTGACTCCTCCTGTGATTAATTGGCGGGGGCGTAAGATTCGTGTGACGGATGGAAAGATTCGTTATGAGTAAGATAAAGTCCTATCTAGACCGTTTGTCTGCTTTGTCTCTTGATCAGACCATGCTAGACTCTGATCGCTTGGTTCTCTTTCTTAGTGGGAGCAGTGATATCACTTGTGCCGGTTTGACAGCTGGGCAGCTAGATCTCCTCCATGCTATTTGTCCTTCTGGTTACTCAGTAGTAGCCAGTAATTTCCCCTTCAATCAAGATTTTGAACACATAGAGTTTCCTCAGGTATCCCTCTTGTCGGCTGCTGCGTCCAATATCATCTACTATTGGCATACGATATTGAACCCGCGTTTCCTAAAGTTGTTACAGGAGCACTTGTCTCCCTTGTTGGAAGCGCAGGAAGTAGTTCTTGTTTGTAAGAGTTCAGGGGTCAATATGCTGACCCAGTGGCTCAGAAGTTTAGGCAATCAGGTCACCCTTCCAAGATTGCGCGTGATAGCGCTTGGACCTGTATCTCAGCTTCTCTTAAGTCAAAAGGATATAGAACTGCTAGTCATCAAAGGAAAGAAAGATCCTTATTCACGTATTCTGGATCGCCATTCAGCGGATATTCAAGTGGATACGGATCATTATAGCTATGAATACAGAAAAGATGTGAAAGGAATCATCTATGACTGGATTAGACAAAGTGATAAAAATCGATGTGATTAGCGTTCCCTTTAGTGGCCATTTATTTCCAACCTTGACTCTGGTGAAGCCCTTGCTGGAGGATCCGCGTTTTCAGATCCGTGTCATTACAGGTTTTCAGAAAAAGACATTGGTTGAGCAGATTGGTTTTGACTGCCTTGCATTGTTTCCTGATCGTCCGACAGTGATGGAAGATATAGCGAATACACCAAAGCAAGCAAATCTATTTATCATGTACCAACAATTAATAGCCAATAGCAGACTGCTCCCTGAAGTTTTCGACGAAATAAATCGAATTTGGAACTCTGAGGGAAAACCAGACTTGGTTATTGCAGATTTTGTAGCAGCTCCTGCTGGTATGTTAGCAGATCGTTTGGAAATCCCCTGGATTACGACCATTCCAAGTCCAGTGGCGATTGAGAGTCGCACGACTACCCCTGCTTATCTAGGTGGTTGGAAACCACACCAGGGTATCTTCTACAAGTGGAGAGATGCAATGGGCAGGAAGGTCATTCGTCTGGCAAAGAAAGTTGGACTTGCGCTAGTTAAGAAGAATCTCGTTACCCTAGCGGACTTCAAATTGTACCGTGAAGATGGTACAGAAGAAGTTTACTCTCCCTACTCAATCTTAGCTCTAGGCATGAAAGAGTTGGAGTTTCGAGACGATTTTCCACCCCAGCTCAAATGGGTTGGTTATCGCTGTCTATCTTTTGACCGACTTCCCCAAGAACAGAAGCAGTATCTTACGACCTCTAAAAAGCGAGTCTTCGTCACTTGCGGGACTCATTTAAAATGGGAAAAAGAGCGGATGGTGGAGTTGTCAAAGCTTTTGAGCCAAGAATATCCTGACTATGTCTTTTACGTAACCTTAGGCGACTCTGCTGGTTTGGAGCATACACCAAGGATCTTGTCGGAGAATCTTCTGATCTTTGATTACCTCCCTTATTCAGATGTTCTGGATCAAATGGACTTTGCCATTCATCATGCAGGTGCAGGGATTCTGATGGGCTGTATCGAAAAGGGCATTCCAAGTCTAATTTTGCCCCAGGACTATGACCAGTTTGACAATGCGGTTCGGGCTGAGTTATTCCAAATTGGCTTGGTCTCTCGTAAAAAGACAGAATCCGAAGTCTTGCACTTATTTAATGAATTGGTTTCTCGGGAAGATTGGTCGCACTTAAAGGCTCTGGCTCAGAAAAGCAAAGCCTACCAGCCAACAAAGATTCTTTATCAAGAAATAGAGAGACTATTGAAAGTGAAGTTATAGAAGAAGTGAAAGGGAGACTCCTCTTTGCTTTCTTCCAAAGACCTTCTATTATTGAACATAAAAAAACTAGAGCAAGAACTCTAGTTTTTTGGTTTTTGATGAGTGATGTTTTTGCCCCAAGTGACGATATTTTCATTCTTGTTGAGGATACGCTTGATATTGTCCTTGTGGCGGATGATAATCAAGGCTGCCAAAGCGAGGACGACGATGGTGAAAATCAGATCGTAGCTTGGGAGAATCCAACCAGTCAGTGGGAGGATGAGGACTCCGATACTGGCCAGAATAGCGACCGTCACACTTGAAAAGGAAATCATACTTGTCAAATAGAGGCTAGTAAAGAAATAAATAGCTAAGATAAATAGAAAGAGAGGGGAGAAGCCGATGAGGACCCCTGCACTGGTCGCTACTGCCTTGCCTCCTTTAAAGCCTGCAAAAATCGGGAAGGTGTGCCCAAGGACCGCTAAAAGACCAAAGACCATAGGAGAAATTCCTGAAACCCCAAAAATGGTCGGCAATAAAACAGCCAAGGTTCCCTTGAGGAAATCAACCGCAAAGACGACCAGACCTGCCTTCGTCCCTAAAATGCGGAAGGTATTGGTGGTCCCTGTATTTCCAGAACCGTGTTCCCGTAGATTGATGTTAAAGAAGGCTTTCCCAATCCACAAACCAGAAGGGATAGAGCCTAATAAGTAGGCTAATACGAGTAAAAGAATTGTTTTCATCATAGTTTCATTATATCAAAATTACTTTGAATGAAAAAGAAAATTTCGTCCATAATTGTCACATCGGATAGCCGGTTTAAGCTCATCGCACTAAAATGGGCTATTGAAAGGGAGAGAAGAAAGAAAAATTTTGCAAATTTTCCTAAAAAGCTGTAATATAGAAAAGATGAACAAACAGGAGGTTCCTTGTGTCTAAAAAGGAAATCAACATTAATAATTATAATGACGATGCCATTCAGGTACTAGAAGGGTTAGATGCGGTCCGTAAACGTCCAGGGATGTATATCGGATCGACAGATGGAAATGGTCTCCACCATTTGGTTTGGGAAATTGTTGACAATGCCGTCGATGAAGCCCTATCTGGTTTTGGTTCTCAAATTGACGTTACCATTAATAAAGACGGTTCCCTATCTGTAGCTGACCAAGGTCGGGGGATGCCGACAGGGATGCATGCGATGGGCAAACCAACCGTTGAGGTGATCTTTACAGTCCTCCACGCTGGTGGGAAGTTTGGTCAAGGTGGCTATAAGACCTCTGGTGGTCTCCACGGTGTAGGATCATCGGTCGTGAATGCCCTCTCTAGCTGGCTTGAGGTTGAGATTACCCGTGACGGAGCGGTCTACAAGCAACGCTTTGAAGATGGTGGGAAGCCTGTTACCACTCTTGAGAAGATAGGAACGGCCCCTAAGTCGAAGACTGGGACTAAGGTTACCTTTATGCCGGATCCAACTATTTTCTCAACGACGGATTTCAAGTTTAATACCATTGCAGAACGGATCAAAGAATCAGCCTTCTTGCTTAAGGATGTGACGCTGACACTGACAGACCTTCGTAAGGAAGAAGACAACTATGTGGCCTTCCATTACGAGAATGGGGTTCAGGATTTCGTTGAGTACTTAAATGAAGATAAGGAAACCCTGACGCCGGTTCTCTACTTTAATGGAGAATCAGAAGGCTTCCAAGTAGAAGTCGCTCTCCAGTACAATGATGGCTATTCCGACAATATCTTGTCCTTCGTCAATAATGTCCGCACTAAAGATGGGGGAACCCACGAGACGGGTCTTAAGACAGCCATTACCAAGGCCATGAATGACTATGCAAGAAAGACGGGTCTTCTCAAAGAAAAAGACAAGAACCTAGAAGGATCAGACTACCGGGAAGGTCTTTCCGCTGTTCTTTCAATCTTGGTTCCAGAAGCCCATTTGCAGTTTGAAGGCCAAACCAAGGACAAACTAGGAAGTCCTTTGGCTCGTCCTGTTGTTGATGGGATTGTCGCTGACAAGTTGACCTTCTTCCTAATGGAAAACGGGGAATTAGCTTCTAATCTGATTCGCAAGGCTATCAAGGCCCGGGATGCGCGTGAAGCAGCTCGGAAGGCGCGTGATGAGAGTCGAAATGGTAAGAAGAACAAGAAGGACAAGGGTCTCTTGTCTGGTAAATTGACCCCAGCTCAGTCTAAGAATGCGGCCAAGAATGAACTCTATCTAGTCGAAGGAGACTCAGCCGGTGGATCGGCCAAGCAAGGTCGAGACCGCAAGTTCCAAGCCATCCTTCCACTTCGAGGGAAGGTTCTTAATACTGAGAAGGCCAACATGAGCGATATCCTCAAAAACGAGGAAATCAATACCATGATCTATACTATCGGAGCTGGTGTAGGGGCTGATTTTACGATTGAAGATGCCAACTATGACAAGATCATCATCATGACCGATGCGGATACGGATGGGGCACACATTCAGACCTTGCTCCTCACTTTCTTCTATCGCTATATGCGTCCTTTGGTTGAAGCAGGACGGGTCTATATCGCCATGCCTCCTCTTTACAAGATGTCTAAGGGCAAAGGGAAGAAAGAAGAAGTGGCTTATGCCTGGACAGATAGTGAATTGGAAGACCTACGCCGGACCTTTGGCCGTGGGGCAACCCTCCAACGCTACAAAGGGTTGGGGGAAATGAATGCGGACCAACTTTGGGAAACTACCATGAACCCAGAAACCCGCACCTTAATCCGCGTCACCATTGACGACTTGGCGCGTGCAGAACGTCGCGTCTCGGTCCTAATGGGTGATAAGGCTGCACCTCGCCGCCAATGGATCGAAGATAACGTTAAGTTTACCTTGGAAGAAACGACTGCCTTTTAAGGAGTGCGAGTGATGGATAGTTCAGGACATTCGATTATATGGCTTTACTTAGGTTTTATTCTCTTAGTCTCATCTCCCTCAGCTATTTTTGCTTTCTTTATGAATCATCGGAAAAAAAAGATTACTAGGACTCTATGCACCGATCGTGTTTACTTTGTTCATGATCTTGATGCTAATTTTTAATTTAGAGGGCTCAGAATCCGCTACTTTAGGGGCGACCTTTATCATGTTTTTATTTGGCTTTCCCTTAATAATAGGAGCCTTAGTCTACACACTGATTCGTTTGTGCTTTGTTTATAAGAAGAAGCTGCGGAAGGGGATTCTAATTTTTCTATCCTATATTTTTGGTCCTCTTCTTGTAGGTGCTTTGGGCTTGAGTGTAGTAATGTTATTTCAGCTCCATCAGTTCATGTTTGTAGTTCTTATTTTGATGATTCTGGTTTCCTATCTGCCACCTCTTTATCTCTATTATTTCGAGCAAGATCAGTAGGACTCGGCTAGAAGGTGAAAAATTATGGATTATTTAATTTCTACATTCAATCATTTTTACCAATTGTATATTGTCTTATTTCTATCCATCTTTATTGCCTTCTGGCTGAATTGGAAAAAGAAAAATTTTTATGGCTTGTATTATCCAATCTGTTTAACAGTCATGACTTATTGTGTCGTACTATTTGATTCGTTTGACGTTCCGGAGAGATTCCTTCCATTCATGCTAGTAGCTGTTGGTGTTCAACTAATGGTAATAGCCCTAGGTATTCCCTTGGTCGTGATTGCCTTGCTTTATCACGTCATCAGATTATTTTCTGTTTTTCCTAAATATGGATGGAAAATAATCCTGATTATCCTCACTTATCTAGCAAGTGCCGTGCTTTTTTATCTGGTTATGGCTAGTATGTCGGAAGAGTTTTTGCGGCACAGAAGCATGATGATCGGGTTCATGTTCCTATCTCTTGTTCTATCTTATCTGCCAGCCATATTTTTGATCATTAGCCAGAATCGCAGGAAGGTATGACATGAATGATTTATTATTTATGATTAGTATGTCCCTTAGTTTCATACTCCCAGTCATTGCTTTGGCTATTTCTGTGTTGGTTGAAAGGCGATTAGAGAAGAGAAAACAGCCATTTTTTGGTCTCTTTTTTCCTATTATGCTATGTCTGACAATATACGAACACGGGTTATTGAAATTTCAGGGTTATGAAATAAGTTTAAAAGTTGGAGCTGTTCTCTTATTCTTCTGTTATCCCTTGTTGCTTATAGCGCTTCTTTATAGTGGAATTCGTCTCTATTTCGTCTATAAGGATAGGGTGTGGAAAGTAATTGGCATTGTATCCTATTATCTAGTTGCAAGTTGGTTTGTTTTTTGTACTCCTAATGAGCACTTTATGACTAATTTGAGTCGCATGCGACCGCTTGAAGTAGCTGTTTTTATTGGAATCTTTCTCCCATCTCTTTATCTTTATTTAGACAAAAACCAACAATTTCAAGGATCTTTAAGTGACGAAGGAGTGAAAGATGAGAACTGAGACAGAAATGATGGAACTGATTGTCCAAATTGCTGAAACCCTTCAAGTGGAAGCAGTGGCCTTATCTGGTTCACGGACCACTCCAGATTCCCCAAAAGATGAGTTTCAAGATTATGATGTGGTCTATATTGTAGAGAATTTGGAAGAGCTGATATCAGATTTATCTTGGCTAGACCAGTTTGGTAACCGTCTGATTGAACAGCACAATGTTCTAGAACATCGTCATCTTTATCTCATGCTCTTTGAAGATGGCAACCGCATCGATTTGACTCTCTGTCCCAAGGAGCACATTCAAGAGTGGGTGGATAGTGAATCAAATTTTGAAATTATAAAAGACGACAAAGGTTTGTTTGAAGATTATCTGCCTAATGCCAAGCGCTACTGGATTTGTCCGCCTACCGAAGAGGAATTTGCAGCATCCTGCAATGAATTTTGGTGGGTATCGACTTATGTCGTCAAAGGGATTCGTAGAAATCAGCTTATTTATGCTACCGATCACCTCTATGGCATTTGCCAGCAAGAACTTTTGAAGGTCTTGGCTTGGCAGGTGGCAAGCAATCGGGGAACCGTGGACATCGGGAAAAACTACAAGTATCTCTTTCACTATTTGCCTACAAAGAAGGAGGAGAAGTTCTCTAATCTGCTTGATCTATCTAGTTTTGAGAAGGTCACTCAGTCTTTGTTTTCTACCATGAATGTCTTTCATCGGGAAGCTCAAAGTCTAGCCCAAAAGATGGGCTTTGACTATGATAAAGAAGTGGCGGAGAAGATGATTGAGTATGCTGAGGAAAAACTTCAAAACACTAAGTAAATAAAGAACACAAATTAAAACTTTAACCTACAGAAAGGGTCGTTTGGTTGTTGAAGGCAATTGAACAACATTTCGATAAAAACTACTCTACATTCTTTGAAAGGAGTTGAACACGCCCTAAAGGTGTGTAAAGCTCATAATTCCATCATTTAACAACGTATTAAAAACTACAGAAAGGATCGTTTGGTTACTTGTAGTAACTGAACACAGGACTAATTTCCTAGGAAAAAAGATAAATCGCTTTGGGTTCATGGCCCCTGCATCGATTTCCTTTTTTTCTACAGAAATTTTCGGCAAGCCGAAACGTCCCTTTGTATCTTATATGAGTAATATTCAAATCATGTCCCTGGAGGACATCATGGGAGAGCGCTTTGGTCGCTACTCCAAATACATTA
>ERZ773214.2193-NODE-2193-length-10741-cov-3.973049_pt1 | contig 10741 bp, 8 predicted proteins | sample MGYA00511238_ERZ773214 | MGnify/ENA primary metagenome ERZ773214 (study PRJEB29015, sample SAMEA2738157) | human oral metagenome | biome: human oral; feature: human-associated habitat; material: saliva | place: China | collected 2259 ...
CAAAGTTATCAATATCTTAGATTATTACAGGGAAAATTTTCCTAAAGAATATAAATATTCAGATATGAGAGAAGATTCTGAGACTAAGGATTTTTCGAGAAAATTTGAGAAACTGGTGGAAGCTGCTGATTTGGAAAGAAATGATAATTATTCAAGGATTTGCCAATTTTTAGAGAAATTTAAAAAAACACAAATCGGATTAGATGTGGAAACACTGGAATTGAAATTGGTCAAAAACTCGACCAAAATTCCAACTTTGTGTGATCCAGACTCTGACACGAACTCTAAATTGGACGATACCACTCAAACAATCCAGCTTTTGAATTTAATCAACATTAGCAGTATGAACAATCTAAATTATAGTTCTATTGAAGATAAATCTCACTTTAACCTTTTAAGATACATTGCTGGAATTATTGAAGGGCAAGAGTTTGCAACTGAACTTGCAAAAGAAATTAGGGAAAATGTTGCAAAAAAAATTGCTGATTTATCTATTTCTTCAAGAGGTTTATCGTATGTAAATCTCAAGGAATTTCCAGCTGTATTTTATGAAGATAAGGATTTAGTTGAATTTATTTTGAAATTAGGGGATTTTTACAAGAAAGTTGTAGATATCTACAATAATGATTAGAATAATAAAAAGTTTAAATCTGCAATGGTTAATTGTTTCGATGTAACCAAACTTGAACGAGATATTTTTTACAAGCTGTTAAATTCTTTTGCGTGTAGAGAAAAAAAATCTTTAATTCAAATCAAAGGTTATTCCGGGTTGAGCGTAGAAGAACAGAAGAATATCTTGTTCTCTACTTTTGATGATTCTGACGGGGTTAAAATTGTTCCTGTTAATGTTTTGAAAGATCATTTGAATAACGATGAAATGTTCGAACTTATTAAGAATAAAACCAAAACTGACCTTTTAAATATTCTTCACGGAAAAGAGGATGAATTGAGAGGGCTTGTTAATGTGGAAAATAATAAAAAACAATATAATGTTATCTTGAAAAGCACATATCCGTTGTACGACTTTGATTTCAAACTTAATGAAAGTCAAATTTCCGAATTAAGAACAGAATTGGTTCCAATCCTTGAGCAATTACAGGATGTACTCTGTTATGAAAATGATTTTTTTGCAGAAGACTTCAACGGTTTTCCGGACACAAAGGAAAAGCTTTTTAAATATATAACTAAAAACAAAAACTATCTATTGATTAATTTGTTTGAGGCAATTGATTGGTATCCAAACGAATACATCTTATCAGCCAAATTTAATGGTATTAATGAATATTCAAAGATAAAATCAAGATCACATTTTGTGAATAGATTATCAGAAAAATTTGGGTTCAAATTGAAGGTTTGCTTATATAGCGAATACGAGATTCAAGAAAGCTCTAATGGTGGTTTTTTAGATAAAATTAATAAAAATAAAAATCTAAAACTTCTCCAAAAGGATTTGGGTGATAATTTCCAACTAATTTGTAAAAATCTTAGTAATAATTTTGAGTCTGAATGCGAAAAAATAATCAAAGGTTCTAAACTTAATCGTAAAACGTTACTATTTAACTTTTCAAAAGAAAAATAAAGAGGTTTTTATAACCTCTTTTTATGTTCTATAATTTAGGAAAATAAAAAAATAGAAAGAAGGAAACAAATAATGAAAAGAACTAATGATAATAGGCCGCTAGTCGAATTTTCTGATATTGTAAAAGAATTACATTCTTATGCAAATAGCGAACAAGCTGTTGATGATTTTGCTTCGGAGTTGCTTAAAATTGTAAATTTACAAGAAGAGTTTGATCTATCACAGAGCTATTTTTCTGATGATAAAACAAACAATTATTTACGTAAAAAGACAAACCTAAAGTCTATCATACTCTCTGGGATCAACAAAAGGACGAGTAGCTTTAAGAATTTAAGAACGGATTTTGTTGATACTTACCAAGATTATTTTGATAAAAATATAACAGGAGGCAATCCTTTTGTTAATACAGTAAGGATGTTATTTGATTTCAATTTATACTATGATATCAAAAAGAAAAGGTTTGTTATTTATGAAGGAAAAGTTTGCGATACATCTGGCAGTTCAACGTTTTATTCAAGAAAAGATTTTTCTGGAACTTATGTTAATTGCGTTGAAACCATATTTCCAGTATCTTTTTCTACAAAAAAACAAAATTCGAACTTACTACTCCTAAGAGGTTTATCCGGCTTGGACGATTTACCAAGAAATATAGATTGCGAATCTGATTTATTATTCTTGAAATATATCTCAGGAATCATAGATATAAAAGAATTTTCTGCTGAATATCTAAAAGATATCAATCTTTATATTGAGAAATCAGTTGATAATTATCTGAATTTATCTAAAGAAATCCGCCAGGATAATATCCTAGCAAGCTATCCTGCTGAAATTTTCACAGAAGATGAAATAGTCAAGTATATTGGAAATCAACTATTTGATAGCGAAAGATACAATTATATATCAGGTGTATTTGACAATAGGGGAGAAAATGAATATGTTTGCTCCCTACTAGAAAAGATTTTAGATCCATCTATAACTGATGGATCAAAGATTTTGTCTTTAATTGCTTCAGACCCACACTTTGAATTTGAAAAACTTCCCGGCTTAAAATCCAAAGATAAAAAAGGATTAATCTTAAAATTGATGAAGAAATCTCGTGGTGAGGTTCCATTGATTTTACTCGACTATTTTGATAAAGAAGATTTGTATCAAATGTTCAAAAATACAGTTATTTATCAACTAAAAAAGATGGTAAATAATAAAAAAATAGCAGATAAAAAAACAAGTTATCTTTTGATCGGTGGTAAAATTGTATATTTTGATTATATCATTCCAGATATTGTGCTCAACAAAGAGCAAGTCGCTGAATTAAAAAGAGAAGTTATCCCTCTACTTAAACAAGTTCAGGAAAAGGTGTTCTTGAAAGTTGAAATTAACGGTGCGGTTGCACCCGAAAGTTCAAAATCTAACAAAGAACGAGTTTTTGATACTATTTACTCTTATCAGAGTAAAATTGAATTTTATTACAATTTGTGTAAGCTGGTAGATTGGTATCCCCAAAAAATTCGTATTCTTTCTGAGCAAGGAAGTAAATTGAACTGTTTTGGGCTACTTTCGTATATTAACGAATTAAAAAAGAAATTTGGTTTAGATATTGAATATACATTCTTCATTAAAGAAGATTCTTCAATAAAATCAGAGAAAGATTTGTTCGGTATTTTGGATGAAAGTTTTGATGATGTTACGGTATTATTCGAGAAAAATTTGAGCGCAGGTGAACTTAAAGATTTCAAGCTAAGAAAGTCTTACGGGACAGTTGTACGATTTACATCTACAACTTTATCTTATTAAAAAGAGGTTATCAAACCTCTTTTCTTTTATAATTAAAGAAATAAAATATCTCTGAATTTATTTCAGATAGAAAGAAGGAAGTTTTTATAATGGTTATTAGTGTCAAAAAAGAAAACGAGAAATTACTAAATCTACCAACAATCACAAGAGAAATTCTTGCTTATTGTGATACAGAAGAGGCTTTGGAAAATCTCAAAGAAGAGTGGTCTAATTTTAAAAATTTTAGACCAGCTATTGAATTGATTGAAAATTACACTATTCAAAACGAAGCTGATGAAGACTTTGATTTGACAAAGGAAACTTCGGCAACCAAAGTTATCTCTAATTATTTTGACAAAGAGAAACCGATGAAGTGGGATGATTTAAGTGATGATTTCAAGAATGATTATAATGTAATCTTAGATAATTTACAAAAACACTTAAATAAATTAATTTTTCAATTTAAAGGTGTGAGTTTATCTTACGATACACACAACAAGAAGTTTGTTTTTTCAAGAAAAAGAAACGAATCCGATGATTACAGAAATTTTAATTGTTTATTGAAAGGAAACGACTTAGAAAACTTTATTAGCACCTCTTTGTTGGTCTTGGTTGACCTAACGAGGTTTTCATCAATATCAAATTCCTACAAAACAAAAGTTGAATTTATTTGGTTTAAATATATTTTTGGTATGGCCGAACTAGAAGAATTTCTAAAAGAGTTATTAGTTCAGGCGAAGAGAGACTCTAAAGCTAAATTAAAATCATTTGTTAATAATGTTGAAAACACTAATAATTTTGAATTTTCTTGGTTAGATATTTTGAATGATGATAAATTATGGGGAAAATATTTAAAAACAAATGGAAATAAGATGAAAACATTTGAGGATTCAATTGCTTATATTTATAAGAGTGTAGTTGTTGCGGCTCGAAGTTCTAAAACAGTTACAGTCGAACACATCTTAAATACAAATGAAGATGAATATTTTAATAGTATTTTAAAAGAGTGTTTGGATGTTTCTAAATTATCTGATCAGGCATTTTATGCTCTTGTGAAGAATGAAAGTGATTCTTTCATAATTGGCTACAGCGATCTACCTGAAAATTTAAAAGTTGAATTTGTTAGGGATGTTATTAAAAGATGGGGACATCAAATCAGCCCCTTATCAAATATGCTTACTAAAAAAGAATTGAATGATTACTTTTCACGAAAAGAAATATTTGACTTTTTTAAAGAAACTTTGAAGGAATTGTTGGAAGCAATTCGTCAATCTAAAGAAAAAAAGTATAATGTCTATTATATTAAAGTTGATGAAAAAGAATATATTCCAATTTCCGGTTACAAACCAGACTTCAAAAAATACCTGACAGAAGATGAACTCTCTGAATTAAAAGCAGAATTAATTCCTATTCTTGAAAAAATCCAGGAGGAGATTTTTGTTTCCTGCTCTTCGAACGTATGGAAACATATTTCAATTTCAAACTTTTTGAATTTGAACGAAGAGGAATTATTGAAAAAAATAATCTCTAATTTAGAGTACGGTGATTTCCTAATACAAGTATTTGACTTGTTGGACTGGTATCCAAATAAAATAAAGTTATATACGTTGATGGATAAACCTGGAAGAGAATCTTTATCTGCGTTAGAAAGTTTAAAAAGACAAGACCTTATCAAAATAAGAAAATCGTTTGTTGATTTTTTAAGGTGATTTCTCAAAGTAACTTCCACTTGATTTACCAAAGGATTTATCCAAAACACTTTTAAACATAATTTTTCAAAAGAAAAGCATCATAACAAGTCAGCGACTCTAACTCCTAATCCAAAAATCAAACAAATCTAAAAAGCACTCCCTTGGTATCGGTAAACTTGCTTCAAATTCTTTCTTCTGTTGATGCTTATACTCTACTAGGAATTTCTTTTCCACTTCTTTCTCCATTTTCTACTCCAACTAACTTCCACTTAAGAGCAAACAAAAAGAGTCAGCAAGCCAACTCTTTTGATCTCTATTCATTTTTTTTCATCAAGAAATCATAGATTTCTTGGACTGTTCCAAGCGCCATAATCTCCTGATCTTTAACAGTTTGTTTCAGTTTTTGATAAATCTGACTTTCAGCTATATCACGCTTTTCAGCCTCTTTATTCACCCTCATGACACCATTCTCAATGGTCACAAAGCTAAGCTCTTCAAATATCTGAATCATTTTGACTAATAGGATTTGCTCAATCTTGAGATAGGCCGCCAAATCCTTGAGTTTATAGCGAATGTCAAACTCTGGGAACTGATAGATGGTTTTATACAATTTTGCAAACTGCTCTCTTGTGCCATATCCCGTCAAGTAGTAAGCCTTAGCTATATCATTTTTAAAGTAAAGTGCTGAAAAATCCTGCTCCTGACAGATTTTCTTAAGGAGGGATATATCCTCAGGAATATTCTTAACAACAATAGCTGAACAAGAGGTGACATCAGGTAACTCTTGCGTAAAGTCCAAAACAGGTACACCTTCTGGCAACAGGGCATTCTTGCCACGGATGTTAAAGAGCTGGACACCTTCTACACGGGCGTCAACCATCATCAACTGCAAGGTTGTTTGACCATTCCACTGATTGACAGAGAGAGTCACCGCTAGTTCCAGTTGCTTGGCCTGTGAGAATTCAGTCGCCCATTTCCCTTGACCAAAAGCAACCACCTCAAAACTAGCTTCACCTTTGGAAATTTTCAGCTTGAGATGAGCATTACCAGCCCCCATAACGCGAGCATTTTCAACTTGAAAATCTCGAATATAAAAGACAGGTTTTGGGTTATCCATCCCAAAAGGAGCTAGACGTTCAAAACTTTTCACCGTCTCTAAACTCAAGACCTCTAAGTCCAGTTCTTCGTCTAAAAATAGATTGTTTTTTCCTTGGACATCTGCGCCTTTTTCTAGAATATAGGCTTCCAAAAGATCAGACAAGACTTCCAACTTATCCACTTCAAGGGTCATACCAGCAGCACCTGCGTGACCACCAAAGGCGATAAACAGTTCTCGATGCGGGTCCAAGGCTTCAAAGATATCGACTGCTTCAATGCTTCGAGCGCTACCCTTGGCTCGTCCATCTTCGATATTTAGCACAATAACTGTCTGACCCAGTTCTTCAAGCAAGCGCCCGGCTACAATTCCAAGAACTCCCGGATTCCAGCCTTCCTTAGCCAAAACTTGGACACTTTTCTCAGGATCCACCATGCCTTTAGCTTCATCGTAAATGGACTGAACAATTTCCTTACGTTCTTCATTTTTTTGATGAATCAAAAGGGCGATTTCATGCGCTTCCTCATCGTCAAATCCAGTCAACAAATCAATAGCTGGATTGGGATCATCCAAGCGCCCTAGGGCATTTAAGCGAGGCGCTAACTGAAAACCAACCGTCTCTTCTGTCACATCACTACTCGAAATCCCAGCGATTTCAAACATTTCTTGCAGGCCCATTCGTTGGGTATTGCGCAAGACCTCAAGACCATATTGGACCATGATACGATTTTCATCCGTCAGGCTGACCATATCGGCAATTGTACCGATAGCAACCAAGTCCAACAACTCAACCTGCACTTCTTCCAAGAGGGCACAAGCTAGCTTAAAAGCAACTCCACAACCTGCTAGATGCTTGAAAGGATAGTCCGCCCCTGGATGTTCAGGATGAATAATAGCATAGGCATCTGGTAAAACTTCAGGCATAGAATGGTGGTCGGTCACAATAACGTCCACCCCCATCGACTGAGCCAAATCAATAGCTTCATGCCCCGCCACACCATTGTCCACCGTCACAATCAAAGACACACCCTGCTGTTCGATAAAATATTTGTAGACACTGGCATTTGGACCATAACCATCCGTAAAGCGATTGGGAAGATAAACCAGGCATTCAGCGCCTAACTGTTCTAAACTTTCCTTAACAATGGAAGCAGAAGTCATCCCATCCGCATCGTAGTCCCCGTAAATGAGAATCAACTCCCCTTGCTCAATAGCATGGCGAATCCGCTCCACTGCCTTTTCCATATCATGTAAAAGGTAGGGATCATGCAAATCCTCCAAAGAAGGTTCTAAAAATTTTTTCAGACTAGTCTCATCCTTGATGCCTCGTTCAAATAACAAACGAGCTACTTCAGGTCCCAAACCAGCTTTCTTGGCTATCTTTGTAAAATCCGCATCCTCAACTTGCGGAGCGAATTGCCAATTATAAGTAGGAATTATCAAAAAAATCATCCACTCTTTCTTACGATTCTATCGTTTTATTATAACATGATTTCCAGTTTTTCTCTATCTGCTTTGCTTTTATCGAAATTTTACTAATTTCTTTGTAATATCATTTGACAGGAAAACGCTTTTGTGATAGAATCTATGTTACAAAATCTAACACAAAGGAGAAAGATTATGACTTTAGTAGAATTTAAAGCTGTTGAAAAGTATTACGGAGACTACCACGCACTCCAGAATATCAACCTTCGTTTTGAAAAAGGCCAAGTCGTTGTGTTACTTGGACCATCTGGTTCTGGAAAGTCAACCCTTATCCGTACTATCAATGGTCTAGAGGCAATTGATAGCGGAAGTCTCCTGGTAAACGGACACCAAGTGGCAGGTGCTAGCCAAAAGGATTTGGTCCCTCTCCGCAAGGAAGTAGGTATGGTTTTCCAACATTTTAATCTTTATCCACATAAGACTGTGTTAGAAAATGTAACTCTCGCACCAATTAAAGTACTGGGTATTGATCCCAAAGAGGCTCAAAAAACTGCGCAAAAATATTTAGAATTTGTAAATATGTGGGATAAGAAAGACGCCTATCCAGCTACCCTTTCAGGTGGACAAAAGCAACGAGTAGCTATCGCTAGAGGCCTAGCTATGAAACCTGAACTCCTCCTCTTTGACGAACCAACCTCAGCTCTCGACCCCGAAACAATTGGTGATGTCCTTGCTGTTATGCAAAAATTAGCCCATGACGGCATGAATATGATGATCGTCACACACGAAATGGGCTTCGCTCGCAAGGTAGCTGATCGCATCATCTTTATGGCAGATGGGCAAGTCTTGGTCGATACAACAGATGTGGATGCATTTTTTGACCACCCAAGTGAACCGCGCGCCCAACAATTTCTCAGCAAGATTATCAACCACGAAAGTGACAAGGTCAAATAAGGAGAAGCCTATGAAAAAGAATTTCTTTCTTGCAACAGTAGTTACCAGCCTCTTAAGTATTGGATTTGTGACATCAGCTCAAGCAGATACCAGTATCGCAGATATCCAAAAAAGGGGAGAAATCGTTGTCGGGGTCAAACAAGACGTCCCGAATTTCGGCTATAAAAATCCGAAAACAGGAGAATTCTCAGGTATTGAAACAGATCTAGCTAAACTGATTGCAGACCAACTCAAGGTCAAGGTCCGCTATGTTCCAGTTACTGCCCAAACGCGAGGTCCTCTATTAGACAACGAACAAGTGGATATGGACATCGCCACCTTCACAATCACAGATGAGCGGAAAAAGCTCTACAACTTCACCAGCCCTTACTATACAGACGCCTGTGGATTTTTGGTAAATAAATCAGGTAAGATTAAAAATATTGAGGATTTGAACGGAAAAACCATTGGAGTCGCACAAGGATCCATCACCCAAAAACTGATTAGCGACTTGGGTAAGAAAAAAGGCCTTGCCTTTAAATTTGTCGAACTCGGATCTTATCCTGAATTAATCACCTCCCTCCACGCCCATCGGATTGATGCCTTCTCGGTAGACCGTTCTATCCTTTCTGGCTATACCAGCAAAAGAACAGAACTACTTGACGATAGCTTCAAACCTTCTGACTATGGTATTGTAACCAAAAAATCGAACACGCAACTGAATGACTACCTAGATCAATTGGTTGTCAAATGGAGTCAGGATGGGACCTTGCAGGACTTATACGATCGCTACAATCTCAAACCTTCCAAACACTCAGCAGAATAAGGAGGTAGCTACATGATAGATTCATCATCTTGGACAGCTTATTTTCAACATTTTGATCAATTTTTTAACGGATTTCTCTTTACTATAGCTATCGCTCTAGGTTCTTTTACCTTAGCCATGCTATTAGGCATCCTATTTGGCACCTTATCCACTAGCAAACATGGCAGTTTACGAATTTTGTCCCGTATCTTTGTCGAATTTTATCAAAATACCCCTCTCCTAGTGCAATTCGTTATTGTCTTTTACGGTTTGCCCCTGATTACTAATCATACTATCATGATTCCCATCTACTGGACTGCCGTTCTTTGTGTCGGACTCTACCACGGCGCCTATATCGCTGAGGTCATTCGGTCAGGAATTCAATCTATCCCTAAAGGCCAACTCGAAGCCGCTCTTTCTCAGGGATTCACCTATGCAAATGCAATGCACTTGATTATCCTACCGCAGGCTTTTCGCATCATTCTCCCTCCCTTGACCAACCAAGTCGTCAACCTGATTAAGAATACTTCTACAGTAGCAATCATTTCTGGAGTTGACCTCATGTTTGTCACCAAATCTTGGTCCGCACTAAACGGCAACTACATCCCAGCCTTTTTAGGTGCTGCCTTCTTCTACTTTGCCCTCTGCTTCCCTGTTGCTCAATTTGGACGAAAAATGGAGCAAGCTAACAAAAAAGCTTATTCACTTTAGGAGGTTTTTATGGAAAGTATTCTTGAAGTTCTCAGTCTAGACAACCTCATCTTTATTTTAAAAGGTTTTGGTCTAACCCTCTATATCTCTTGGATTGCTATCACGCTTTCAACACTAATTGGAACCATCCTTGCTGTCATGCGTAATGGAAAAAACACCCTATTACGAATCCTTGCTAGTGTCTACATTGAATTTGTACGAAATGTTCCTAATCTACTCTGGATTTTCACTATTTTTTTAGTCTTTAAAATGAAGTCTACTCCAGCTGGAATCACCGCCTTTACTCTCTTTACATCTGCAGCCCTTGCTGAAATTATCCGAGGTGGTCTTAACGCAGTGGATCAAGGACAATACGAGGCAGGGATGGCACAAGGTTTCTCCTATCGCCAAATCCTCTATCACATCATCCTACCACAAGCCATCCGCAAGATGCTCCCTGCCATCATCTCTCAATTTGTAACAGTGATTAAGGATACAAGTCTTCTATACTCTGTAATCGCCCTCCAAGAGCTTTTTGGTGCCAGTCAAATCCTCATGGGCCGATACTTTGAACCGGAACAGGTTTTCAGCTTATATATCCTGATCGCCCTAATCTACTTCAGCTTCAATCTAGCTATTTCAAGCCTTTCACGGACTCTAGCAAAACGTTGGCAACAAGCTGTAGAATAACAAACATGAGAGTGGGATAGAAATCGGTAATTCGTTAGAATTCGATTTCGTCGTCCCACCTC
>ERZ773214.2197-NODE-2197-length-10729-cov-9.880270_pt1 | contig 10729 bp, 9 predicted proteins | sample MGYA00511238_ERZ773214 | MGnify/ENA primary metagenome ERZ773214 (study PRJEB29015, sample SAMEA2738157) | human oral metagenome | biome: human oral; feature: human-associated habitat; material: saliva | place: China | collected 2259 ...
GGTATGTTCCTGACAACTGAGTGTCTTATTGTAGACAAGGTTGAGGATACTCCAGTTATGCCAGCTGCTCCAGGTATGGGCGGTATGATGTAATAAGCATATTCTCAGATACATTATATATAATAAAAGGAAGGCATCAGGACAGATGTCTTCCTTTTTTTGTTGATAGCAATTAGTGCTGTTCGGCAAACATTTACTGTATAGGTTAGCTCCTTACTATATATTATCATATCCTTTTCTTATTCTTTTCTACTGATGTACTAATGTTCCGCACATATTGTGTCAATGCCCCGCACATATCGTGCTCATGGTAAGCACCACTGGTGTTGAGGCTAAATACGATGCAATAAACAACTATATAGAAATTCTCTTTAGGCTTTACTAAAGATACAGACATCAATGTTTGGAACATCTTGATATGCTAATCGTATGTAAAGGTAACTTATTTCAATAATAAGGGGGATATAAAAAGAAAAAGCGATGACCTTCACAGGGAATCGCTTTATTTACTCAATAGGTATTAGTCTTTTAAAGGTAAAAGATTGTTTTCAGGATAACAGCCACAAAGATATGTTATTTTCATATTCCATGCAAACTTTTAGTAGATTTTTTTTTCATTGTTGAAATGTGTGCGAACACATGTTTGTATTAAATCTTTTTTTGAAGAAAAAGGATGCTATATTCTTGTTTTAAAGCGATTTTTTGATGTTTGAAGGTTCAGTAATTTAGAATTTTCTTATATTGAATTAAGGTGTGTTTGTAATGTTATGTGAATTGTTGTGAGCTATTATTATTTATCTTGTTCTTTTTTTTTGTATGATATATTAATTGTTGAAATGGCTTTTGTTATTCAAAGTATTTCCTTTATTCATAGATTATAGTTAACTTTGCAAGGAGCTTATCTGTGAGTTAAGTTTTAAATAAAAAGCAAAATCTTCCATTACTACATTTATAAATGATTATGAAGAAAAGAACAATCTTATTGTTTGGACTGCTCCTTATGGTTTTAACTGCTGTTGCAGGTGGTAAAATTAAGGTGGCATGTGTGGGAAATAGTGTGACATGGGGAATGACAATTGTCGACAGAGAGAAGAATTGTTATCCAGCACAACTGCAGTTGATGTTAGGAGATAGTTATGAAGTCAGAAATTTCGGACACTCTGGTTCGACGTTGCTTCGTCGTGGACATCGTCCTTATGTTAATCAAAAAGAGTATAAGGAGGCATTGGACTTCAAGGCAGATTTTGTTATTATCCACCTTGGGCTCAATGATACCGACCCACGTAACTGGCCAGAATACAGTGAGGAGTTCAATGCAGATTATATTCGTTTGATTGATAGTTTCCGTCAGGCAAATCCAAAGGCGAAGATTTGGATATGTCTTATGACGCCAATCTTTGATCGTCACCCTCGTTTTGAGAGTGGTACACGTGATTGGCATGCACAGATTCAGAAGCATATACGACAAGTGGCTACGGCTACGCGCGTTTCACTAATTGATTTGAATACGCCTTTATACAGCCGTCCTGACCTTCTTGCTGATGCTATTCATCCAAATGCTGAAGGTGCGAAGATTATCGCTGAGACGGTATATGGTGCTTTAACAGGCAACTATGGTGGTCTTGCGCTTTCTCCGTTGTACACAGACGGAATGGTTGTTCAGCGCAACAAGCCTATTGTTTTCCGTGGAAAGGCTAATACTGGCGAAACTGTTAAGGTGAACTTCAATGGTCGTACGCTTTCATCTGTGGCTGATGAAACTGGAAAATGGAGGGTTTCTTTTCCTGCTGAGAAGGCTGGAGGGCCTTATAAAGCAATGGTTAGCACGAAGAAAGATAAACTTGCGATTAAAGATATATATGTTGGTGAAGTATGGCTTTGCTCTGGTCAGTCGAATATGGAATGGCCTGTGAATTCCTCACAGAGTAGAAAGGAAGACTTGGATGAGGCTGATAGTCAGACTCGCTTACATCTTTTTAATATGTCTGCAATCTATCCAACGAATGCTGTAGCATGGTCGGCTGGTGCTTGCGACTCAATAAATCGTCATCAGTACCTCCGTATTGGACCGTGGCGTAACTGCTCTCGTGAGTCATTGAGCGGCTTCTCAGCTGTGGCTTATCACTTTGGAAAGATGTTAGCAGACAGCTTACAAGTACCTGTAGGTATCATCTGTAATGCTGTTGGTGGAACGACAACAGAGTCATGGATTGACCGTCAGACTTTGGAACAGCGTATGCCAGCCATTCTTCGTGATTGGTATCGTGGCGACTTCGGTATGAAGTGGGCACGTGAACGAGCATTGCAGAACATCAGTGTGAGCAAGAACCCATTGCAGCGTCATCCTTATGCTCCTGCTTATATGTTTGAGGCGGGCATGCTTCCTTTGAAGGGTTATGGCATTAAGGGCGTTGTGTGGTATCAAGGTGAGTCTAATGCGCACAATATAGAACTTCACGAAAGACTCTTCTCTATGTTGCAGAAGAGTTGGCGCAATTTCTTCCACAATGCTGAACTGCCGTTTTATTTTGTACAGCTCTCCAGCTTGAATCGTCCTTCATGGCCACGTTTCCGTGACTCTCAACGACGTATGGCATCAAAGTTACGTAATACTTGGATGGCTGTAACAACAGATGTGGGCGATTCTTTGGACGTGCATTACAGAAACAAGAAGCCTGTTGGCGAGCGTCTTGGCTTACAAGCTTTGTGTCATAGTTATGATTACAAGATAGAGTCAGAGGGACCAGTCTGTCATTCTGTTTCTGTGAAAGAAAATGGACTTGAACTGCAGTTTGTGCATGCAAAATCACTGTCTGCTAAGGGTGGTCGCCTTATAGGCTTTGAGGTAGCAGGTGCTGATGGTATCTTTTATCCAGCCGAAGCACAGATAACATCGTCTAACACAATTCATGTTAGGTCGTCGTCTGTACCATATCCACTCTATGTTCGTTATGGCTGGCAACCTTTCACACGTGCCAATCTCGTGAACGAAGTGGGATTACCATGTAGTACATTTCAATGGAAGGTTAGAAAGTAAGTGTTTTTAATTTACTAATATTTGGTAGTGTAACCTCTTTTAAACAATAAGTTACTTTCACACTGATAGTATACTATATTATGTTTAACGCTCAACACCATTGGTGTTTACTATGAACACCAATGGTGTTGGACATTAGCACAAAAGCAAAACATGGAATGAGAGGATTCTTATAATAATAAAATATTGACTAACTTATCTGGGTAAAACAAGCAGGAAATCAATAAGAATCAACTCGTTAATATGAATTTTAAGGTAACAGACAATTTGTGTCTGCGGAAATTCATAACTCCTATTTTATCTTTTCATACTCCACAATAGGTTTCTGTGCATTCATTTTACGCAATCGAGATGTTAGGTGTCGGAAGAGTCGAGCAACGAGTCGAGGCTGTGAAGCACTAAGATCATTCTTTTCTGATAGGTCGGTTGATAGATTGTAAAGCTCTTTCTTTCCAGTAAGATACGAATAAATTAATTTCCATTGTCCCTCACGAATCGCGCAATTAAGGCTAATACCGAGTCCTTCTCCATCCCATATATTAGGATAGTTCCATATTAGTTGTCGCTTCTCAAAGCCTCGTTGTTTACCACGAAGGATAGGTGTGATATCCTGCCCATCGATAGTCTGTGGTACACGGTAATTCTTGATGCCTGCCATAGAAAGCAAGGTTGGATAAAGGTCCTCTATTATAATAGGTGTATTCGAACGTGAATTTGGTTGAACCACATTGTTCCATTTGACGATAAAAGGTACTCTTATTCCTCCTTCATACAGCGAACCTTTACCACTCTTGAGTGGTGCATTCTGCGTGTAAAGTTCCCCATCTCGCCAATATGAAGATGAGGCAAGTCCACCGTTATCACTCATAAAGATGATAATTGTTTCTCGCTCGAGTCCAGCCTGAGCTACCCAATCCATGAGGTCTCCTAAACTTTTATCCATTCCTGCAACCAACGAAGCATAAGCAGCTTCTTTTTCTGAAAGACCACGTGCTCTATAGGTAGGATAAAAACGCATATCTCGGTCGATGGGGACGTGTACAGCGTAATGAGACATATAGAGATAGAAAGGTTGATTGTATTTCTTTGCCTTCTCTAAGGATGCAATAGCCTCTTGTGTTAGAGCTTCTGTTGCAAAGGTTCCAGTACCCCAATAACGTTCTAAACCTGGGATTGCAAATGGTGATGTGGCTTCCCCATCCTTTGTGAAGCCATAATTACGTTCGCTTAAATAGGTTGCTAAGCCTCCTGCTGCTGTACCCGTAATATTTATGTCAAAGCCGAAGTGATGCGGATTCTCACCCGGTGTGTCAATAGCTCCCCAATGTGCTTTCCCGCAATGTATGGTGTGATAACCCGCATCTTTCAGTAGTTGTACAAAGGATGTGGCCTTTGTAGTGTGTGCTATATTACCACTCTGTGCAATGCCATTATAATTCCAATCTGGTAGCGTTACACCTTCTCGCTTCCCATCCGTCATTTTGTCACGATGTAAAGTCCAATTTGTTACCCGATGTCGTGCCATATTCATACCCGTCATTAGGCTACATCTGGAAGGTGAACTGATAGGTGTTGCATAAGCATCAGTAAACATCATACCCTCTGCAGCGAGTCTTTTCATATTCGGTGTGTCGTACTTTCGATTATTGGCAGTAATTGAGTCTGCAAAAGGAAGGGATGTGTCTTGCCACCCCATATCGTCTACCATGAAGAAGATAATGTTGGGTTGTGTGTTTTCTCTTTGTGCCTTGGCTGGGAGCGATACTCCAAAAGCAGCCATAGAAGCAGTAGCTAATAGGGTAGATGAATATTTTGATTTATAGAATGTATAGATGTGCATTGTTATAAAGAACTAAAGTTTCCCACCCAAATAAATAGATAGAAAAATAACAGTTTGTCGAATTTTCTTTGTAAATTAGTAATCGCTAAAGAACTGATTTTAAAGACAAGACAACAAAACTGTTATGGAAGCAAAAATAGAGAAAATAAGTGAGTTATCCAAACTTTTGAGTGTTAAAACCCGAATGAGTGATGATTTATTTCATCTTTTTGGCAAGTTTGGCATCGGTCACCTATTATCTCGCCTTTCATTGGAGAAACAGGACGGAGTTTCGGCTTCGGAGTTGCTCCTCTCTCTTTGCCTCTTCCGCATTGTGGGCGAGAGCATCCATAGTATATGCAAACATAAGATATATGAGCTTTCAAATCATGGTAAGAACTGTTTCTATCGCATGATGATTCGCCCACAGATGGATTGGAGACGATTGATGAACCACTTTGCACTGCGTTATATGTGCCTATTGCGTAAGTATGGCGAAGTTCCTCAATCAGATACCACTACATGTTTCATTATAGATGACACCGTACTTGAGAAGAGTGGTGTGAGGATGGAGGGTATCAGTCGTGTTTTCGACCATATGAAAGGCAGATGCGTATTGGGCTACAAGCTGTTACTTTGTGCCTTCTTTGACGGCAAGACAACTATACCCTTTGATTTTTCACTACATCAAGAAAAGGGGAAGCAAGGCAACTGCGGGCTGACAAGACAGCAACTCAAAAAGGCATATCACACCAAGAGGAACACCGGCAATCCTGATTATAAGCGCTTTCAAGAGTGTAAGATGTCTAAGCTGGAAGTTGCCATGGATATGCTTCGCCGTGGATGGAAGATGGGGTTACATGCGAAGTATGTGATTACCGATAGTTGGTTCACCTGCGAGCAACTTATGACATGTGTTAGAAGCATAGGTAAAGGGGCAATGCACTTTGTTGGACTTGCAAAAATGGGAAAGACAAAATACACCGTATCAGGCAGGAAGAAAAATGCGGCAGAACTCATTGCCACCTATGAACGCGAACGAGGAAAGAACTGTCGTAAGTATAAATGTCGATATATTCAACTCAACGGACACTTAGGAGATATACCTGTAAGAATCTTCCTTATCAACTATGGCAGGAACTCCCGCATGAAACGTCCTGCTATTCCACCTTTCAAATTTGCTTGTTCACTTTTACCTAAAGAAGTAATAACGTCTTTCTTTAGTACTAATTTCTGCAATTTTTTCATAAATTTAAGTTATTATGTTATTATCACCCTAATATTACGCTAGGGGCCACGTTTTGTTTTAAGTATAAATCTGATGACTCTAAAGTTGAATTTGTTCAGAATGTCAATATTAATAAGATTCACTAGTGTAGTAATGAACTGCTCTTTTTAAGTGCTAATTTCTGTAACTTCTCCAAAATCTTGTTTATTAATTAATTATTTGATTTTTTTACCGAAGGGTATCTTTTATTTTTTCCTTATAAATACAAAAAATGAAATAATGATAAAGAATAGCACACAGGATATGTTTAAGTATTCGCCTTTCGAAAAGTCTATTATCCCACTATAAAAACCATAGTTTAATCTCCACACTGTACCATAGGGTATAAGATAGATATAATCTTTATTTTGAGCAATAACCCCAAAGATCGTCATGAAACCAGCAAACCCGATAGGTAAAACAAAACTCTTAAAGATCAAACTAAGATAATATTGCATAATTGAAACAGCAGAAAGTGCTATAAACAAATATGAGAAATAAAAAGCTGTTAGGTTATTAACATTATAACTGGAGAATTCATATCCAGGTAATAACTTATCCAGAGCAAAACCAGACAGAAGGAAAGCAAGATAACCTATGAGGAAAGAAATAAAGTTAATCTCTAAAAGGAAGACCATTTTGCTCGAATAAATTGTCAGCTTGCTAATTGGTCTTGTAAAAAGAAGTCTAAATCCATAATTCTTATATTCTACATCGCATAAAGAATAACTCAAAATGGCTGCAAGAATTGGATAAAGCAGAGCATAGAAGTCGAAGATGTATCTACCCAATACCCATACCCAAGGATTATAATCAAAAGTTATTGTTGGATTATTGACAGCATCAGCATGTTTAAACAAAACATATATATCAATGCATAAAGTCATGAACAAAGGAAATAACAAGAAGAGCCAAATGGCAATATTAAATCTTAATTTATAGTGTTCACTTTTAAGAATAGTAAAGAACGATATAGGTTTCATAAGTCGGTTTTTATTAGATGAAGGAATACAGACTCCAAATTTTCTTGGTATGTATCTGCAAATAAAATTTGAATGTGGTTTTGTTGCATTAATTTTTTAAAACTGTCAAAGGAACCATCTTGCTCTATTTCTATAATAAGCGTTCCATCAGAGATCCTTTTTGTGGGAATCAAGTGTTCTTTACATATCTTCATGCATCGTTCCGGTTGGTCCGTATGTATTAAATAAGATTGCTTTTTCTGATTGAGTAGACTATTAATTTCTCCTTGAAACAATAATCTTTTATTATTTAATATTCCGATGTGTGTGCATATTTTCTCCATTTCAGCTAAGATATGTCCTGAAATGAAAATAGTTTTTCCTTTACTTTTAAGTTTGAGCATTAGCTCTCTCATTTCAAAAACACCTTGAGGATCTAGTCCATTGAGTGGTTCGTCAAGAATGAGTAATTTAGGATTATGAAACATTGCCATCGCAATTCCCAAGCGTTGTTTCATTCCTGTAGAATATTTTCTAACTTTTTTGTCTTTATCTTTAGTCAAATTCACAAGCTCTAGAACCTCTTGAATGCGTTTTTGTCCACAATGATATAGTATATCCAAATAGTTTAGATTCTCATAGGCACTCAAATCTGCATAGAAGAATGGATGTTCAATCAAGCATCCTATATTTTGAAGGATATGCAATCTGTTGGAATGAAATTCTTTTTTATTGAAAAATACCGTATTTATTTTAGTTTGCTCCAATCCTAAAAGTATCTTTATCGTTGTTGATTTACCCTCTCCATTCTTGCCTAAGTATCCATAAATGGAACCTTCTGGAATCTTCAAGTTAATGTCTTCTAATACAGAATGATTTCTGTAGTTAAAAGTGAGATGGTTAGTTTCAAGTATATTCATAATCAACACTTTCTTTTAAAATTATTCGTATTTAAATGATTTAACTAAAGTTTCCCACCCAAATAAATAGATAGAAAAATAACAGTTTGTCGAATTTTCTTTGTAAATTAGTAATCGCTAAAGAACTGATTTTAAAGACAAGACAACAAAACTGTTATGGAAGCAAAAATAGAGAAAATAAGTGAGTTATCCAAACTTTTGAGTGTTAAAACCCGAATGAGTGATGATTTATTTCATCTTTTTGGCAAGTTTGGCATCGGACACCTGTTATCTCGCTTGTCATTGGAGAAACATGACGGGGTTTCCGCTTCGGAGTTGATACTTTCTCTTTGCCTATTCCGCATTGTGGGTGAGAGCATCTACAGTATATACAAGCATAAGATATATGAGCTTTCAAATCATGGTAAGAACAGTTTCTATCGGATGATGATTCGTCCGCAGATGGATTGGATACGCTTGATGAACCACTTTGCCCTGCGTTATATGTGCCTTTTGCGTAAGTATGGCGAAGCTCCTCAAACCAATACTACGACATGTTTCATTATAGATGATACTGTGCTTGAGAAGAGTGGTGTGAGAGTGGAGGGTCTCAGTCTTGTTTTCATCCATGTAAAAGGCAAGTGTGTATTGGTTATAAACTATTACTTTGTGCATTCTATGACGGTAATACAATCATACCCTTTGATTTTTTACTGCATCAGGAAAAGGGAAAACAAGGAAACTAAGCAGTATCGTGGATTAGGAACTTATCAAGGTTGCGACTTTAATGGTTAGATAGCCGATGCTACGCTGTGTTACCTTACATATATCGTCTTGGCTTTGGAAAGGGGGGCACGGAATATCAAATTTTGGGTGAACTCTTTTCTGATATGGAGAATGCTCTCGTGGCACTCACGTTATGGAAGCGAGTTCTACCCTATATCGAGCACATTCTTCGCATTTTAGGAGAAACACTTTGGGTGACGCCCCAATACCTTATGGCTACGATCAGCGGCAACGACAAAGAGTTGAGCAAAATCCTTGTAATGGTTGAAGCATTGAAAAAGTGGGATGAAGTATATGGACTGACTGCATAACTTCTATTAGTCATGTGTTAAAAGTCAATGAATATGGGGGATGACAAGCAAAGGTGAATGGGAAAAGACAGTGTTTTAAGGGGGGAAACGTTAGTTAGTTCCTATCGGTAGAATAAACACATTAATTATATGTGTTTTTTTGATGAGGCCTCTTTATTTTCATACTAATTACTTACTTTTGCACATAAAAAATATCTCAATGAGTATTATTGTATTTACTATTCTATTATTATTAGGTGCCTATTGTGCTGGTTTGTTAGGTTCCTTGACAGGTTTAGGAGGAGGAGTAATAGTTATTCCTCTGCTCACTTTAGTTTTCGGTATCGATTTCCATTATGCTATTGGAGCAGCTTTAGTAGCATCCATTGCAACCTCTTCAGGTTCGGCCAGTGCTTATGTAAAAGAAGGGATGACCAATATCCGATTAGGAATGTTTCTTGAGATAGCAACAAGTATTGGTGCCGTTATAGGAGCTGCAGTTGCTTTGTGGATGCCCACCAATGGTATAGCTATCGTTTTCGGCGCAGTTCTCCTTCTCACAATAGCCTTACAATTTCGTCAGAAAGCCGATTACGTCAATGTAAAAGGTAGTCGGTTAGCGATGAAACTGAAGCTTTTTGGCTCCTATCCTACGAAAGAAGGGAGGTCGCAAAAATATGAGCTAACCAACGTGTCGGGCGGCTTTTCTGTGATGGTACTTGCTGGAGCCTTGTCAGGACTATTAGGAATTGGTAGTGGAGCGTTGAAGGTGTTGGCAATGGACGGATGTATGAAAGTCCCATTTAAGGTCAGTACAACGACGAGTAATTTCATGATAGGTGTGACAGCTGTAACTTCAGCTGTCGTTTATCTACAGCGTGGTTATATAGAGCCAGGACTCGCCTTCCCAATAATGGTAGGTGTGTTAGCAGGTGCAATGAGTGGAGCAAAGTTACTGAAACACTTAGATGTAAAAGTGTTGAGAAAGATATTTGCTGTAGCCATACTGCTGGCAGCATTAAACATGATATATAATGGTATAATAGGAAAGTTCTAATATGGAAGAAAATACAAACACTAAGAATGATATGAATACTCTGATAGGTAACACCTTGCGTATTGGAGTCTTTACGGCATGTATTATAGCCTTGATAGGCGGTATCTGGTATGTTGTAAGTACTTCGGGATCAGCATTACCAGATTATAAGGTTTTCTATAAAGGAGATGAAAGTTATATAACCTTTGAAGGCATCTTCAAGTCGGTATTTGCGATGTCAGCTGCAGGTTGGGTACAATTAGGCGTAGTCGTTCTCATGCTCACACCAGTAATGCGTGTTGTATTATCTTTGGTAGATTTCAGCATTCAACGTGACTGGCTTTATGTCGTCATAACGGGGATAGTTCTCCTCATAATTGTCATGAACTCGCTTGTTGGAGTGGGATGAGCAATGTTAAATAATAAGTAAAAAGTTATTTATTGTTAACAAAAGTAGTTTGCGAGCTTATTATCTTTCTTATTATTAGGTCGTTTGAGGGAATATTTGTACCTTTGCAACCCGAAACAACAGTGTGAATTATAGGCTTTTGGGTTATATCACACTTGTTTGTAATGGATTGAAAATAAACAAAATAAATATATAACAATAAAAAGTAAAATTATGCCTACTAT
>ERZ773214.2198-NODE-2198-length-10727-cov-14.798726_pt1 | contig 10727 bp, 7 predicted proteins | sample MGYA00511238_ERZ773214 | MGnify/ENA primary metagenome ERZ773214 (study PRJEB29015, sample SAMEA2738157) | human oral metagenome | biome: human oral; feature: human-associated habitat; material: saliva | place: China | collected 2259 ...
ACCCGACGCAAAACATCACTTGGATTTGCCCCGAAGGCGCAAGCGGGCCGAATTATGGCGGGATGTAAGCTTTAGGCAGTAGCTTTGCTGAATTGGGCAAACATTTGCCGCCTTGGATAAAGAAAGGTCGTCTGAAAATCTTGGTTTAAGGTTTTCAGACGACCTTTTTTCATGGTCGGAAAGTATGGAACAAGAGATTATGTTTTGTCTGTTTCAAACGTAGAGGTCGTCTGAAAATCGGAAATGGATTGTTTGTGAAGATGGATTGAAGACGAAACAAAGCATGCCTGTCTTTTTCTCCATCCATCCAAATTGTATCCACCGATTTCTTGGATAACAGTTTCAGACGACCTTTGGGGTCGTCTGAAACCATACAAACCTTACAGCAACACTTTCTCCACGCCGCCGTTGTTGGCTTTTTTTACAAACTCGTCCAGCCAGTTTTCGCCGAGGATGTGTTTCGCCATTTCGATGACGATATAGTCGGCAGGCATGTCGTTGTCGTCGGCGTAGCGGCTCAGGCCTTGCAGGCAGGCGGGGCAGGTGGTGAGCATTTTGACGGGTTCGCCCTGCGGCAGCTCTTTGAGGTTTTTCTCGATTTCTTCCTGTTTGCGGAATTTGACTTGGGTGGCGATGTCGGGGCGTTTGACGGCGAACATGCCGGATTCGCCGCAACAGCGGTCGCTTAAGACGACTTTCTGCCCCATGAGGCTGCTTGCCATTTGGGTGGCGTTCATGGTTTTGATGGGCGTGTGGCAGGGGTCGTGGTAGAGGTATTGCTGACCTTTCACGCCGTTCAGTTGCACGCCTTTTTCGAGCAGGTATTCGTGGATGTCGATGATGCGGCAGCCGGGGAAGATTTCTTCAAAGCGGTATTTTTCGAGCTGGTCGTAGCAGGTACCGCAACTGACGACGACGGTTTTGATGTCGAGGTAGTTGAGGGTGTTCGCCATGCGATGGAAGGCGACGCGGTTGTTGGTGCTCATTTGCTCGGCTTTTGCCTTGTTGCCGCCCGCGTCCTGCGGATAGCCGCAACACATATAGCCGGGCGGTAGGACGGTTTGTACGCCGACGTGCCAGAGCATGGCTTGAACAGCGAGTCCGATTTGACTGAACAAACGCTCGGAACCGCAGCCGGGGAAGTAGAACACGGCTTCTGCATCTTCGGGCGTGGCGGGGTTGCGGATGATGGGGATGCTTTTGTCGTCTTCGATGCCGAGCATGGAGCGCGGTGTTTTGGCGGGTACGCTTTTGGGCAGAGGACGGTTGATGAAGTGGATGATTTGTTCTTTGACCGGAGCGGTGCCGACGGTGGCTTTGGGTTCGGCTTTTTGTTTTTTGGTACCGACGGGTAGGAGTTTGCCGATTTTGTAGGCGAAGTTCTGCGCGGGGAAGCCGGTCTGTATCATGGCGGCGCGCAGGGCTTTGATGGTTTTAGGGCCGGTGGCGTTCAGGAACGCCATGCCCATTGATGCGGCGGGTGCGAAGCGTTTGTGGCCGGAATCGGCAAGGTAGTTGCGGATGGCTACGGTTACATCGCCGAAGTCGATGTTGACGGGGCAGGGTTTGACGCAGCGGTGGCACACGGTGCAGTGGTCGCCGATGTCCATGAGTTCTTCAAAGTGTTTGATGGAAACGCCGCGGCGGGTTTGCTCTTCGTATAAGAAGGCTTCGGTCAAGAGCCCCACGCCGAGGATTTTGTTGCGCGGGCTGTACAGCAGGTTGGCGCGCGGAACGTGGGTGGAGCAGACGGGTTTGCATTTGCCGCAGCGCAGGCAGTCTTTGACGGAATCGGCGATGGTGCCGAGGTCTGATTTTTCCATAATCAGCGATTCCGCGCCCAACAGCTCGAAAGACGGCGTGTAGGCGTTGCGTAGGTCCGAGCCTTTCATCAGTTTGTGACGGTTGAAGGTGTGTTTGGGGTCGACTTGGTTTTTGTAGTCCCAAAACGGCTGCAAGTCTTCATCGGTCAGAAATTCGAGCTTGGTGATGCCGATGCCGTGTTCGCCCGAAATCACGCCGCCGAGCGAGCGGGCGAGCTTCATGATGCGTTCGACCGAACGGTAGGCGGTCTGAAGCATTTGGGCGTCGTCTGAATTGACAGGGATGTTGGTATGGACGTTGCCGTCACCGGCGTGCATATGCAGGGCAACGAAGACTCTGCCGCGCACGGTTTTAGCGTGGATTTTGCCCAAGCCTTCGATGATTTTGGTGTCGGTTTTGCCGCTGAAGATTTCGGCGAGCGGTTTCATTACATCGTCTTTGACGGACACGCGCAGGCGGAAATCGCGGAATGCGGTGAAACAGCTCTCGTCGTCTTTGGCTTCGGGCGCGGCATGGACGGCTGCGCCGTAGCGGGCTTTGTAGTCGGCAAGCGGCGTGTCCAGATGGGCGAGCAACCAGTCCCAACGTTCTTTGACAGCGGAAACGTGGGCAAGGGCGTGTTTACCGCGCTCGCCCAAAAGTTCGGCGGTCGGCAGGTCCGTGCCCATTTTGTCGATGGGGAGTTTGCCCGAAAGATATTGCTCCAATGCGGCGCACAGGGTGAGTTTGTTTTGGATGGAAAGCTCAATGTTGATGCGTTCGATACCGTCCGAATACTCACCCAGCCGCTCCAGCGGAATCACCACGTCTTCGTTGATTTTAAAGGCGTTGGTGTGCTTGGCGATGGCGGCGGTGCGGCTGCGGTCGAGCCAGAAGGTTTTGCGCGCTTCGGGCGACACGGCGATAAAGCCTTCGCCGTCGCGGGCGCGGGCAAGTTCGCAGATGCGTTCGGCGGCTGCCTCTACGGCGGCTTCGTCGTCTGAAACCACGTCCGCCAGCAAGACCATTTTCGGCCGTCCTTTACCTGCCGCTTTGGTGGCGTAGCCGACGGCGCGGACATAACGCCAGTCCAAATGTTCCAAACCCGCCAGCCGAACGCTGTCGTGGGCGAGCAGGAAATCGCGGATTTCGACGATAGAAGGCGTAGCGGTGGCGACCGTGCCGAAAAACTCCATGCACACGGTGCGCGTGTGCTTCGGCATTTTGTGCAATACGAAAGCGACGCTGGTGATGATGCCGTCCGTGCCTTCTTTCTGCACGCCGGGCAGGCCGCTCAAGAATTTGTCGGTAACGTCTTTGCCCAAACCGACTTTGCGGAATTTGTGGCCGGGGATTTCCAAGCGTTCGGTTTTAACGATATTGCGGCCGTCTGAATCCAGCGTGTGAACGTCAAACACGGCGGTTTCTTCGTCGTGGATTTTGCCGAAATTGTGGCGCACGCGCTCGATGCGCAGCCATTCGCCCTGCGGGTTGACCATCTGCCAGTAGGCGAGGTTGTCCAACGCCGTTCCCCACAGCACGGCTTTTTTACCGCCCGCATTCATCGCCACATTGCCGCCCACGCAGGACGCATCGGCGGAAGTCGGATCGACGGCAAACACCAAACCCGCCTGATGAGCGGTTTCTTCCACACGCCGCGTTACCACGCCCGCGCCGCAATGGATAATCGGATGTTTGCCGTCCAAGCCCGCCAGTTCGACAAATTCGACGCCGCGATGCTTGTCGAGCTTTTCCGTATTGATGACCGCGCTATTCGCATCCAAAGGCACGGCGCCGCCGGTATAACCCGTGCCGCCGCCACGCGGAATAATGACCAAATCCAGCTCGATTAATGCGCGTACCAAAGGCGCGACTTCCGCCTCCGTATCAGGATTGACGACGACAAACGGATATTCAACGCGCCAGTCGGTCGCATCGGTAACGTGCGTTACCCGCGCCAGCCCGTCGAACATGATATTGTGCGGCTTGGTGATTTTGCTCAAACGCTCCAAAATCTGCCGCCGCTTTTGGCGCGTTTCGTCAAAGCTGCCGTCAAAACGCTCAACCGCCTTTTCCGCCGCCGCGACCAATATATCGACTTGCGGATTGTCGTCGCGGCGTTTGCGGATTTCGTTCAAACGGTGGCGCATTTCCCGCACCAGCGCGGCGCGGCGTTTCGGATGCTCCAGCAAATCATCGACCAAATACGGATTGCGCACGACCACCCAAATATCGCCCAACACTTCAAACAGCATCCGCGCCGAACGCCCCGTCCTGCGCTGTCCGCGCAAGTCCTGCAGAATCTGCCACGCCTCGTCGCCCAACAGGCGGATGACGATTTCGCGGTCGGTGTAGGAAGTATAGTTGTAGGGAATTTCCCGAATACGCTGCGGGGCGGTAGTCGTGGTCATGGTGGCGGTGTGTCCGTATGATTATTGGTATGGCGAAACTGCGGAAAGCTGCAGCATGATTTCGCCGTATTTTTATGAAAAGGTCGTCTGAAAGCGCAGCTTCAACGAAGTTAAAATGATTTTCGAGCCAATCAGACAACTTGGTAGAAAGTGTTAATGTAGTTTAAATTTCGATGTTTTTCAACGTCGAAGGCGAAAAATGTTTCAATAGGAATGATTTTTAAAAAGGCGGATATTGTTGACAATTTTACCGCAAACAAAATTTTCAGACGACCTTGGACGCCGCCGCGCTTGAGTTTTCCCGTAAAACAGTTATAATGCCACTCTCTTACGGCGGGTCTCCCCGCATGGTAATTCGGAACAACGGGTCAGGGGCGGAAGCCAGCAGCCCACTCCGATGCGTCAGTGCCGGGGGTCTGGCTCGCCACCCTATTAAAAAACACCGAAGATGGATTGGTCTTCGGTGTTTTTGCTTTTGTAGAATTCGGGATGGGGAAAGGTCGTCTGAAAAGGCGGAACTTGGCTTCAATAGGTTTACGATGCCTGTTTTCCAGCCGGATTTCGTTTTCAGACGACCTTTACTTTACCCTTGGGCATTACTACAATGTTTCGATTTCGATGTCCGAAGTAATATAAACAGACTATTTAGGAGAGTGTCATGAACGCCTCGCAATTAATCAGCAGCCTGACCCAAACCGTCGGCGAAAAATACATCATTACCGACCCCGCGAAAACCGAACAATACCGCCAAGGCTACCGTTTCGGCGAGGGTAGGGCGTTGGCGGTGGTCCGCCCCGGAACCATTCTGGAAATGTGGAAAATTTTGCAGGCATGTGTTGAAGCGGACGTGATTGTGATTACGCAGGCGGCGAATACAGGTTTGACGGGCGGCTCGACCCCCGACGGCAATGATTACGACCGCGACATCGTGATCGTGAACACCATGCGGATGAACATCATTCAAACCATCAACAACAACGAACAAGTCGTCTGCCTGCCCGGTTCGACCTTGAACCAACTTGAATTGCTGCTGAAACCTTTGGGGCGCGAACCGCATTCGGTCATCGGCTCTTCATGCATCGGCGCGTCCGTCTTGGGCGGCGTGTGCAACAACTCCGGCGGTGCATTGGTGCAGCGCGGTCCGGCCTACACGGAAATGGCGCTGTTTGCCCAAATCAACGAAGAGGGCAAACTGGAGCTGGTCAACCATTTGGGCATAGATTTGGGCGACACGCCCGAAGAAATCCTGACCAACCTTCAAGGTCATCATTATCAGAGAAAAGACATCACGCAAGACGCGGGCAAAGGACACGACCACGCCTATTGCAACCATGTCCGCCAAGTGGACGAGCCGACCGCCGCGCGCTTTAACGCCGACCCCGCGCGCCATTACGAAGCGTCCGGTTGCGCGGGCAAATTGATGGTTTTCGCCGTCCGCTTGGACACCTTCCCGCAAGAGAAACAAACCGCTGTGTTCTACATCGGTACCAACGACATCAACGAACTGACCGACATCCGTCGCGCCGCCTTGGGAGAATTTGAAAGCCTGCCTATTTCCGGCGAATACATCCACCGTCATGCTTTCGATATTGCCGACGTGTACGGCAAAGACACGTTCTACGTCATCAAAAAATTCGGTACGCACCAACTGCCAAAATTATTTGATTTTAAAGCCAAAGTTGACCGCTTCGGCAAAAAAGTCAGCTTTCTGCCCAAACATTTTTCCGACAAGGTCATGCAGTTCGTTAGCAAATACCTGCCCGACCACCTGCCCAAATCCATGCGCGATTACCGCGACAAATACGAACACCATTTAATTCTGAAAATGGGCGGAAAAGGCGTCGATGAAGCGCGCGCGTTTTTGAAAGAGTATTTTGCACACCACGGTGGCGCGTTTTTCGAATGCAACGCCGAAGAAACCCAAGCCGCCATGCTGCACCGTTTTGCCGTCGCTTCCGCCGCCATCCGCTACCGCGCCGTGCATGACGACGAAGTGGAAGATTTGGTTGCGCTGGACATCGCCCTGCGCCGCGATGACCGCGACTGGTTTGAAAAACTGCCGTCGGAAATCGACAATAAAATCATCCACAAACTCTACTACGGACATTTCATGTGCCACGTTTTCCATCAGGATTACATCATCAAAAAAGGCAACGACTGCATGGCATTGGAACACGAAATGCTGCATCTCTTAGACCAACGCGGCGCGCAATATCCCGCCGAACACAACGTCGGCCATTTATACGAAGCTAAACCTGCGCTCAAGCAGTTCTACCGCAAACTCGACCCGACCAACAGTTTCAATCCGGGCATAGGGAAAACCAGTAAGAAGAAAAACTGGGCTGAATGATAAGGTAGGGATGGTATAAGTGAATGAGAGAGGTCGTCTGAAAACTGTATTCGGTTTTCAGACGACCTTTTTGCTTATAACTTTTGGTTTGCAGCACATAACCAATCAGTCTTTCCCGAAAAACGACAATCGGAGTAGTATGCCATATTCCGTTCAACACACTGAAAACAAAGGTATAAATATGGCACGCTTAACCGTACACACCGTCGAAACCGCTCCCGAAGCAGCAAAACCCCGCGTTGAAGCCGCGCTGAAAAACAACGGCTTCATCCCCAACCTCATCGGCGTATTGGCAAACGCGCCCGAAGCGTTGGCGTTCTATCAAGAAGTCGGCAAACTGAACGCCGCCAACAGCCTGACTCCCGGCGAAGTCGAAGTCATCCAAATCATCGCCGCCCGTACCAACGAATGCGGTTTCTGCGTAGCAGGCCACACCAAACTGGCTACCCTGAAAAAACTCCTGTCCGAACAATCCATCAAAGCCTCGCGCGCGTTGGCGGCAGGCGAATTTGACGATGCCAAACTGGGCGCGCTCGCTGCGTTTACCCAAGCCGTGATGGCGAAAAAAGGCGCGGTATCCGATGACGAACTCAAAGCCTTCTTTGACGCAGGCTACAACCAGCAGCAGGCTGTCGAAGTCGTGATGGGCGTTGCCTTAGCGACTTTGTGCAACTACGTCAACAATGTCGCGCAAACAGACATCAACCCTGAATTGCAGGCATTCGCCTGATTCTGACCCAAGGTCGTCTGAAAAGCGTCGGCAAAACCGTTTGCCCGTTTTCAGACGACCTTTTTCAAAAATGCCGTCCCTGTAACGGACTACTTCCCCTTTCAAACGGAACGCCCTCCCGCACCGTCTCCACACATTTTCAAGGATAAGATCATGAACCGTGAAACCTTATTGTCTCAAGTTGCCGAACTCGTCAAAGCCAAACTCAAACCCTTAGTGGACGAAATCGACCGCAATGGTTTGTATCCCGAAGATTTTATGCGCGAACTCGGCGCCATCGGCGGATTCGGCGCAGTCGGCACGGAAGCGGAAGGCGGCAACGGCTTAGGTTTGGCGACACAAATCGCCGTCTTGCGCGAAGTCGGCAAAGAATGCGGCGCGACCTCGTTCAGCGCATGGTGTCAGGCGGCTTGCGCGTGGTATCTGCACCAAACGCCCAACCAAGCCGTGAAAGACAAATACCTTGCCGACATCCTGCAAGGCAAAGTATTGGCGGGTACGGGCATGTCCAATACCGTCAAACACCTCGCCGGTATTGAAAAACACAATCTTCAAGCCGAGCGCGTGGACGGCGGCTACACAGTCAACGGCGCGCTGCCTTGGGTATCCAACATCGGCGAAGACCACATCTGGGCGAATACCGCCCAAATCGGCGACAGCTACGTCATGTTCATCACCGGCGGACAATGGGAAGGCGTAACCCTGCAAGCCTGCCCCGAATTCTGCGCCCTCGAAGGCACGCGCACGTTCAGCCTGAATTTCAAAGACGTATTCATCCCTGACGAAGACGTAATCGCCGCGCCCGAACAGTTCTCCGACTACATCGCCACCATCAAATCCGGCTTCATCCTGCTGCAAATCGGCATTGGCGCAGGCGTGATCGACGGCAGCCTCGGCATCATCCGCATCGCCAACGTCGTCAACGCCGATGTCAACAGCTACCTCGACGACAGCTACGACAGCCTCAAAGCCGCCTTGGACGAAGCATGGCAAACTACCGAGCAACTGGCGGACTTGGCGTGGAACAATACGCCCGACAATCTCGCCACGCTGAAACTGCGCGCCGCCGCCTCCGAGCTGACGCTTGCCGCCGCCCAATCCGCCGCCTTACACGCGGGCGCAAAAGGCTACCTCATGCGCAGCCCCGCCCAACGCCGCGTCCGCGAAGCTATGTTCGTCGCCATCGTTACCCCCGCATTGAAACACTTGCGCAAAGAAATCGCGGCATTGGAAGCGGCATAAGGTTTTGAAACAGACCAAACAAAAGGTCGTCTGAAAACCTTTTTCCAACCGTTTTCAGACGACCTCAAATATCAGAAGGAACAAACCATGGCACAATATATGTGCGGCCCCTGCGGCTGGATTTACGACGAAGACCTCGGCGACCCCGAACACGGCATCGCCCCCGGCACGAAATTCGAAGACATCCCCGACGATTGGAAATGCCCGGAATGCGGTGTGGGCAAAGAAGACTTTTATCTGCTGGACTTCGTGATATAGCTTTATATAGTGGATTAACTATAAATTTAATCCACTTACAAACTGAAAAGGTCGTCTGAAAACGTTGGGTCAAACGGTTTCAGACGACCTTTTACATAGTATGTTGTTTTTAATCAGAAGTGACGGCAGGTGAATATTTTCTATGTGAATACACGATAAAAACCAATAAGTCGGATAACAAAAAAGCTACCATTTTACGGTAGCTTGTTATTTTAATTTGGCAATATGGTGGGATTAGGGAAGCTTCGAGCAGGATTTGAACCCTCAGTGGACTACGAATCCGCTGCATTCAGCCTCTCTGCCGCAGACCAACCTCTACGAAGATTTGGAAATCGACAGCATCGACGCCATCGACCTTATCGACCACATCAAACGCGAGACCGGCAGCAAACTCCAAGCCGAAGACTTCCGCAACGTGCGCACCGTGGAAGACGTGGTTCAAGCGGTTTTGAAAGTACAGGCGTAAGATTCCTGATTCTGATTTAAACCGGCATATTTTCAGACGGCCTTTTGTGTCAAATATAGGGTAGAAAGGCCGTCTGCAAATACTCTTATTCATCAAATTGTACAAATATTATATTTTTACAATTAATTTCCAACTTAACATAAAAAGGAAAAAATATGAAAGCATTGCTCCAAAAAGACGGATTCATTCATTATCAATCTATTGATCCCACAGGAGAACCCGCTCAAAGAACAATGATATTAATTGACTTCTCTCTTACGAAACAAAATATTTAATATCAAATCAATAATTTTCAACTGGAGAGTTATAAATATGGAATCATCTTTATCATCGATCTTTATTGTTCTTGCATTGTTATCTACCGGTTTCCTATCTGGTAAATTTCTTGCACCACCCCTTCGACAAGTCCTACTCAAACCCTTGTCCTTTATTGTCCTGCTGCTGCTCTTTTTCATGGGCTATGAGTTCGGCGGCGTCTTTACCGACCCGAATCTGGGTGCGGACATCGTCAAATATGCCCTGCTGCTCGCACTGATTATCAGCGCGTTTACCTTGATTGCGCTTTATCGCAAACCCGAAGCCTCGACTGCTCCCACTCCATCGGGCAGCTTTATCAAACCCTTTTACGGCTGTTTCAAAGCCTTTGCTTTTTTCGGTTTGGGTGTCGCGGCATTTGCCTTTTTCGTGCGACAGGTCGGCAATCTGCCCATCGACAGCACCCATATCCTCTATCTGCTGATTTTCATGGTTGGCATGGACTTGGTTCATTTCCAGCTTGGCGGATTCGGACGTAGGATTTTCCTGCTGCCGCTTCTGACCGTTGCTGCAACCGCCGCCGCGTGTTTCGTTTTTTCGCTATGTTCGCCCTATTCGTTTGCCCAAAGCCTGGTATTGTCGGGCGGTTTCGGCTGGTTCTCCCTTTCGGGTCCTATGGTTGGAAAAGCGGTATCGCCTGAAATGGGTGCGGCAGCGTTTATGACCGATTTTTTCCGCGAAATGATCAGCATCGTCTTCCTGTATTTCTACGGACGAAAGCAGCCTATGGCGGCAATCGGCATTTCCGGCGCGGCGGCAATGGACTCCGCCCTGCCCTTTGTCAAAGAAAACTGCCGCGCCGAATACATCAAATACGCCGTCGTCAGCGGCTTTATCCTTACCCTTGTCGCACCGTTTTTTCTGTCTGCCGCCATTGCCATGCTGAACTGACCCTACTATTTTTCCAAAAAACTTTCAGACGACCTTTCCCCCTCCCTAAAACCCAAAAGTCGTCTGAAACCGAACACCATTATGAAAAAACTGGAAAACTCCTGCCGACCCCCGCCAGCCTTGTCCATCCGCTTCTATGTTATAGTAAATTAAAATAAAAATAGGACAGTGCGCATCGTCAAATCGGGCGTAATCAGACAATACGATTCGCAGATACCGCTTAATATTCGCCCACACCTTCTCAATCGGGTTGAGCTCAGG
>ERZ773214.2199-NODE-2199-length-10724-cov-6.884994_pt1 | contig 10724 bp, 12 predicted proteins | sample MGYA00511238_ERZ773214 | MGnify/ENA primary metagenome ERZ773214 (study PRJEB29015, sample SAMEA2738157) | human oral metagenome | biome: human oral; feature: human-associated habitat; material: saliva | place: China | collected 2259 ...
TAGTAACTCTTATGCCAACGGCAGTGGCGACGGTAAGTTAGGTGGTATCGCCTTATATGGTACCAAACAACATGACGATGGCCGTTATTTAGATATCATCGCTCGTGGTAATAGATTATCCAACGATTACAAACTCTACTCCATAGGTGGACAACGATTGAGTGGGGATTATCATACCTTTGGTACATCCTTGAGCGCTGAATATGGCAAACGTATTAAGAAACAAAATGGCTTCTACATCGACCCTAGTGTAGAATTCATTCTAGGTCGTTTAAAAGGCGTATCCTATGATACGGCTATTGCTGGCGGTGGCTCCATGCATGTTAAATCTGATGCTGTGAACTCTGCTGTAGGTAGACTCGGTATTGGTATTGGGAAAGAAACAGAAAAATCCAATATCTTTGCAAAACTAGCACTAGCTCATGAATTCTCTGGTAAATTAAATACTACATACTCTGCCCCAGGGAATCCAACAGTACAAACAACTGTAGATTTGAAAGATACTTGGTTTGAAGCTGAAATCGGCGGCTCTTGGAGCGTACGACCTAGCACATATCTATATGGTACATTCACTAAAAACTTTGGTGCTACCATAGATAATACATGGCGTATCGATGCTGGGGTTAGACATAACTTCTAAAGAGTTATTATATGATGCCAAAGCTAAAGTATTGATTACTATGAGTGCTATGATTTATAAGAAATTTGATGTAGAAGGTATATTTTTAGTGAAGTTTAGACTGAAAATCAGAATTGACTAGTGCATAGAATCTTAGTATTAGATTTTAAAAGGGCTCCTCTGTAGAGGAGCCCTTACTATTTTGTAGGGGAATATCTTGTAAAAGAACTGGTTTAGTACTAATTTGATTTACAACTGCTTATATTAAAGTATAATTAAGATAAAACCTTATGTTCTTCTAAGGAGGTAATAGAAAATGCCTAAAATGGGGTTTAATCTAAACGGAAGAGTCAGAAATTTTAATTTGATGAAAAATCAATCTTTTATGTCTGTATTGGAAGCTGTAATTAATTCTATCCATTCAATAGAAGAGCGTAGTGAAAAAGATAAAGCTGATTTTAAAGGTGAAATATTAATTGATATTAAAAGAAGTGATACTCTTATCGAGGGGATTAAAGAAATAAAATCTATCGCTATTATTGATAATGGTGTTGGTTTTACAGAAAGCAATATGGAATCTTTTCTTACAGCTGATTCTGAGTATAAATCTAAAATTGGAGGAAAAGGAATTGGACGTTTTACGTGGTTAAAAGTATTTCAAAATGTTTTTGTTGAAAGTATATATAAAGATCATAATGAGGAAGGTTTAATTAATAAGCGTACATTTTCGTTTGCTTTAAATAATGATGACATTATTGATGACTTAAATATATATGATGAGGAATATATTGATAACAAAACAACAATTCTTTTAGAAAATCCGCTTTTGGATTATAGTAAAGGTCTTTGTAAAAATACTATAGATATTGCTAATACAATAATTGAGCATTATATTGAATGTTTATTAGCAAATAGTAATATTGAGATTAATATTCGTGATGAATCAAAGACGGTTTCGATTAATCAACTTATTAAGAATGGTTTGATAGATTCTAAAGATGTTGAGTTTAGTATAAATAAGATTCCTTTTAATATAAAGCACTTACTCTTAAAAAAGGATTTGCAAAAAAATAGTTATATTTATTGGGCTGCTAACAACAGGATAGTTAAAACGGATAAATTAGAAAACTATATTAATACAATAAAAGGTGCTACATTTCATAATGGGGAAGCCTATTATGTAGCCATTCTCTCTTCAACCTATTTAGACTCAAATGTTAGTGATAATAGACTCGCTTTTAATATTCCGAATGATGATGAAGGTCTCTTTAGTGACATATTAACACTACCACAAATTATAAATGAAGCTAAATCTGCTATACAAAGCTATTTGATGGAAGAAATAGAAAAATTGCAGGATCAAAATGAGAAAAGAGTTACTTATTTTATAAATAACTCAGCCCCTGAATATCAATATCTGTTGAGGCATAAAAAGAATGAAATACGAACAATAGATCCGACACTCAGTGATGATCGTCTTGAGTTGGTGTTACATAAGCTAGAAGTGGAACATACCAAAAAACTTATTAGTGAACTTAAAAAGGCTAAAACTTGTAATAATATTACTGGTTATAAGGAAACTTTAGAAAATGTTATAAAACAATTAAGTGAAAGTAATCGTGCTAAACTGGCTAAATATATAACACATAGAAAAGTAATTATAGAATTATTTGAAGAGGGTTTAAATATTAAAGATGAAAAATATCAGAAGGAAGCTTATATTCATAATTTAATATATCCTATGAAAACTACAAATGAAGAAAATATAGATAATTATCATAATTTATGGTTGATTGATGAACGATTAGCTTTTTGTGAATATATTGCATCAGATGAATCGTTGAAAAAAAAGGGGGATCGACCAGATTTATTGTTTTTAGATAATTCTGCTGCCTTTGTAAATGAAGCGATTAATGGTTATTATAATACCGTTTCTATAATTGAATTAAAGAGGCCTATGAGGACGGGATATTCTAATGATGATAATCCTATGGACCAAATGCTAAGATATGTTCGTCAAATAAGGAATAAAGAAGCAAAAACTAAAGGAGGCAGACCAATAATAGTATGTGATACTACACAATTTTATTTATATGCAATTTGCGATATTGATAAAACTTTAGAAGATATATTAGAAAGTAGAGATTATAAAAAAACACCTGATAATAATGGATACTATATGTATCATGACAAATATAAGGCTTATATTGAGGTAATACCCTTTGATAAGGTATTACATAATGCAAAACAAAGAAACCGAGCCTTTTTTAAAACGTTAGGATTATAGATTATATAACTTTTGGGTAATATTTTATTGATTTAATTAATCTATAATGTCTACAGTGTTTATGACAAGTCATCTATAATTTATTCTATTGGTGAAAGCCTGTATTATAAAACCGTTGATAAATCCTAGTATTATTGGATCTCATACTTCTGTGGGGAGAGGATATTATTTCATTCTAAAGTATATTATTCCATTATTAGTAGAGTTAAAAATAGCTAATATTACCCTTTATGATAATTTTATTAATGGACAGGATTCTAAGCCCTTCGTAAATTTGTTGATGATGGAAGAAACTTATTCACTTTTTGAAAATATGCTTAATTCTGATGAATCTTTTGAAGCTTAGCCTGGATATAAAGTTATAGAATTGAATGAGCTAATTAATCGGGTATATAGGGCTATATTTATTGAACAATATACAGATAAATACAATGTTAAGGTAGGAAAATATGAATTCTGTAAGGAGTCTAAAGCATTTGCAATTGATACAGCTAGTATGATGACTATTTTTGTAGCGTTAGCATGAAATATAAAGGCTTAAAAGGTATAGAAAGTTTTGTTATTATGACTAAAATTTTATTTATTTGCCACGGTAATATTTGCCGTTCTACGATGGCAGAGTTTTATATGAAGCATATTGTTGCAAAGGCTGGACTAAGTGATTCTATTTATGTTGAGTCTGCAGCTACATCTCGTGAGGAGATAGGGAATGATACCCATTATGGAACTAAAGAAAAGCTAGATGAAATGGGGATTCTCTACACTCGTCGCAAGGCTCGTCAAGTGACAGTTGATGACTATCATAACTTTGATTACCTCGTTATTATGGATGAAAATAACGCGCGTAATTTAAAACGTATTATAGGGGATGATGTAGACTCTAAGGTGTACAAGGCTATGTCCTTTGTTGGTGAAAACCGTGATGTAAAGGATCCTTGGTATACGGGAAATTTTGATGAAACCTATGACGATGTAAGTCGTAGCTGCGATGCACTACTAGAACTAATTAAAGAGAAAATATAATGGTAATAGCCCCTAAGGTTAGCAAATATAATGCTTAACTATAGGGGCATTTCTGTATAAACCTAGTATCTATATACTTTATACTATCGAAGTATAGCGTAATATGGTATAATTTTTAGGTATTCATGCGCCTATAGCTCAGGGGATAGAGCGCCGGTCTCCGGAACCGGGTGCGCAGGTTCGATTCCTGCTAGGCGCACCAAATAAAAGGCTTCTCGATTTCGAGAAGCCTTTTTATATGTCTTTATTCTTTATGTTGATGTATAGTTTTAAAATTATATGTTAGCATCTATATTTAGTACAATGAATTCCTCGTGATTGAAATTCATTTATCAGCAAGTCTATTGATTTATCAATGATTTCTTCATTAGTTATATATACCATCTTTTTGTAATAGACAGTACCATCAAATTCTATCCAACGGCTTGTTTTACCATTTATTTTGCAAATCTTCATTCTGCCCGACCAGCTTCCCATGCTGCGGAATTTCTTGCCTTTAGAAAAACGCACTTCGCGAATATCTTTTAATTTATAGGTTCTTCTTACTAATCCAATGCCTATAGAGACTTGATCATCTGTAAAATAAAGAAGTTTATAACGTTCTTCAGGAGGCATGGATCTAATGATGGATAAGTTATATGTAGCAAAGACTACAGCAATACCGACTAATACAAAGATTAGTATTATTATATATTTTTCCATATTTTCAACTCCTTCTTTTCTCTATTATAATAAATATAAGTAATGTGTGAAATAATTTTGATAGTTAATATGAAACGGCATTGGTATTTATTAATAGGAGAGAAATGAATGGACACACATGCACGAACCGCAAAATGGAGTAAAGGCATATCTGAGATGGATGTATTGTCCTTGGCGGAGAAGGAAATCGTTTGTAATAAGGTAGCAAAACAATTATTCGTTATCTGTGTTACTATAGCTACTTTAATACTGATTGCTATTATAGCTGGTATGTTTGAATATCCATGGCTTCTAGATTATATGACGGATACGGAGAATACAGTAAATCAAAATCTAAGTACTGCTCATTCCCAAGCAGGTCGGGCAGGTGGTACGATGGCTAGTTTACCTCGTATGCTACCAGTATTGGCGGCTATGTTGATACCTACAATGGCAGTGTTCTACATTATTAAAAAGCCTCTGCTCAAAAGGGAAACAAGAACATTCGTAGAAAAGAAATTAGCAGCTGATTCCAGTACTGAAGATGTGCTGACATCTGTATATTGGGCTTTTTCAAATCAAGAGTATATGAGTAATGATGCTTTCACCAAGGATATTATGAATTATATTGAGGATAATAAAGCGAATTGGAATCCGAATGGGTTTGCTGTTAATGCTCACAAGGTATGTATTGTTTATGAAGCTTTTATTACAGGTTCTGAACAGCTACGAATCAATGAACATATTGTTGATATAACTGATTTAGATGAAGATAACCGAATTGATGGTGTATTTCAAACTGATATTAAATTCGAATTAAGCGCAGAGAATAGAAGATATTTTACTAATGTAGAATTATTAAGAAAAATTCATAATCAATTGGCTAATAAAATAGTAGATGGATTAGATTCTTTTGAAGGATTAGAATATGTAGAAACAATAAATACTGTTCCAGTATATCGAGTTATGATGGGAGATTGATCGATTTATATAACTTCATGAATGAAACTTCATATCAGTTATATATTTGATATGGTATAATGTTACCAAATTATTCATGTTGTTCATGTTAGTTTGGTTTACGTTATAGTGTTACAGAAATGGAGAGAGGATTATATGAGTTCATTAATATTTCTGCTGATATTAGCGCTTGTGATTTTCTTTATTAAGCAATATAATACATTGCAAAAATTAACTGTAGAAATTAAAGAAGCTCGCGCTAATATTATCGTAGCCTATGAGAAAAAGGTAGCTATTATCAATCAATATTCTGGTTTAGTTGATGAATATGGCGATTACGAGAAATCTATTCAATTAAAGGTGTCTGATAATTTCCTAGAAATGGCACGTGCAACGGCGAAAGCTGTTCAAAATATTACGGCCTTAGCAAATCAATTTCCAGAATTAAAAGCAGATTCTCAATATGGTAAATTCTTGGAAGCGATTAGTGCGAATGAAACATTCATTTCTAATAAACGCGAAATTTATAATTTCCAAGTAAAAGAATACAACAGTGCTATTGCGCAAATTCCGACGGTGTTCGTAGCTGCTATGTTGGGCTTTAAACAAGCGCCGTTCTTTGATCCTAAGAATGAAGATGCTCTTGCAGCATTCAGTGGTGCAGATCCTGAAGCTATCAAAAACCTAGCTAAAGAAGGTACAGATAAACTTAGAGATACATTCGACAGAAAACCTGCTGAATTTAAACCTCAAGATAAACCTGAACAATCTGAACAACCAACTAGTGTAGAAGAATTAGAACAACAAGTTTTAAAACAAAATGAGCTTGGCAAACCTGTAGATACAGAAGAAACTAAGCAAGACGATAAAAAATAATTTATCTAACTATAAGGGGCTATACCTTATGCAATGTATTGCATGTGGGTATAGTCCTTTTGATGATTATTGGAAAATAATGAAATATATTGTTTTCTAATCATTGTGATAGCATAATGTGATTAGATTAGATTAGATTAGATTAGATTAGATTAGTAAATGTGACTATAGTAACACAAAAATTATTGAGAATAATATACAATACAATATAGTATCCATATACAAAATCTGAATCCGCCCATTTGGAATAATAGGGCTATATGGATATTGAGCTAACTATATTTACATTAGCATATACAGTATCAGAGTAGAGGATATAACATGAATAATACAATACAAGAGGTATCCGTTGATTTCCATGATTGGCGCGATGAACAAGAGGCTTGGAATAACCGGTCTAAATTTTTTGTAGAATTACATAGTCGAGCAGATCGTAAGGCACAGGTGACAGATTTTCTTGCATTTTTAAAGGACGAACATCTATTACCTTCAGCTGGTGGTACCGCTCTCGACATTGGTTGTGGTGTTGGTGATTATGCACTTGGATTAGCTAGAGAAGGTTACAAAACTACGGGAATTGATTTGTCCGATGGCATGATTCATGGTGCAAAACAACTGGCAGATAAAGAAGGCCTTGATGTGAGCCTATATATTGCACCATGGTCTGAAGAAACTAGGCAGAAATTAGGCTGGGATAAATCCTTTGATTTGGCGTATAGTATTTTTTGTCCTATCATGTTTGATGTAGAGAATATACGGGCCATGCATGATGCAAGCCATGATACATGTCTATGGATTGCGTTTAGTGAACGTATGGATGAAACGGTAGATATGTTGTCAGAACATTTCTTCGGACGAGATTCATTTCCGTGGGCTGGTAAGATGAAAGCATGTTTAGATGCCATTCATGAGATAGGTCATAATGTGAAAGTTACGTATAAAACTGTACCCGAAACAGAGGTTATGAGCCTTGATAAAGCGGTAGATTATTTCACGATGCGTCTCCACAATAATGAGTGGGGCACCATGGAAGATATGAAGCGAGAAATTAGACAACTCATTGAACCGCGTGCTATTGATGGTAAAATTCATAATAAGACAGTGGATACGGTTGCATGGGTATCTTGGTCGGTTAAATAGGAGGCATTATGACAGTAGAAGAAAAGCGTCAATTAGAACTCAAAACGATGCGTCAAATCATTGGCATCTATTGTCATGATAAACATCATACGCCAAAGGGCCAACTATGCGAAGATTGTGAAGAGGTATGGCAGTATGCACAGCATCGCATCGATGTATGCCCACACATGGAGCATAAGACGTTTTGTAGCGTATGTAAAACACATTGTTATGCGCCGACGTACCGAGGAAAAATCCGTGAAATCATGCGCTACGGTGGCCCGCGGATGTTACTACACTCTCCAATTCAGGTTGTTCGTCATATGTATTTAGAGTGGAAGGATAGAAAAAGGAGCCATATATCTCATGAAAACTGATATGATTGTAAGAACGGGAATATTTGTAGCGTTGACGGTTTTACTATCTTATATATTTGCTATTCACACTACCTTTATACATATCACTTTTGGATTTCTATCAACCGCTATATTTGCCATTCTTTATGGGCCGATGGCAGCTGGTATAATGGCTGCTATTGCCTGCTTTATAGGCATGGCTCTATTTGGACAAGGCGTATTCTTTCCCGGCTTTATCGTATCTGAATTTCTTGTAGGCTATGTGTATGGACATTTTTTACATGGTCGTAATGTTACATTTAAACGATTACTTTTACCAGAAGCGATTGTGACAGTATGCATACATTTGCTATTGAATACACTGTGGCTGACAATATTTTATAATAAAGCTGTATCCGCTATATTTGTTGGACGTCTTATTAAAAATATTATTTGTTTCCCCTTAGAGATTGCATTGATTTTAATTGTGTATAAGGCAATCAGTAAATTTATAGTACCCAAAAAGCTATAACCCTATAACCTTTTATTATACTAAAATGCACCCCTAACATTAGATGGTATGTTAGAGGTGCATTTTTATTGGTTATATAGTTTTATGCAAGCGCTTTATCGAATACAGCCTTGATGTATGCCTTAGTTTGGTCATAGCTTTCACCAGGTTGTGCTTCGTATTGTTTATCAGTACCGAACCAAAGGTTAGGGTAGTATTCATATGGATGCGTTTTGAATAATTCGTGAGCATCTTGATCCTCAACCCAGTCGATTTTGATATTTTTATATGCAGGATTTTCTGCTTGTAATTCTTCGATTGCACGGAATGCGTTATGGCAATAAGGGCAACCGTTTAAGTGGAAACCTAGAATTTCTTTCATAGTATTCAGTCCTTTCAGAAAATACGACTAAATTTAGTGATTTATTGAGTTATTTCATACTCACATCAACTAAGATGTGATATATTAAAAAGTATATCATAAATAATAACAATATTCAATTTTTCAGATATAATCTACTAGCATTTGTAGGTTGATATATAGGAGGATGGCTATGATTTCAGGTGCCGCATACGTGGTGAAAGCATTGCAAGAGGAGAATGTTGATATTTTATTCAACTATCCTGGCGCAGCAACCATCGATATAATGGATGAATTATATAAACAAGATCAGGTGAAAGTAATCTTACCTCGCCATGAGCAAGCATTAGCACATGCTGCTGATGGTTATGCACGCAGCACTGGCAAGGTTGGCGTTTGTATGGTTACCTCTGGCCCAGGTGCGACAAATCTTGTTACTGGTATTGCTACAGCCTACTCAGATAGTGTACCTATGGTGTGTATTACAGGCCAAGTAGATTTAGCATTGATGGGCAATGACGCATTCCAAGAAGTAGATACGGTCGGCATTGTTCGTAATGTAAGTAAGTATGCTGTTACGGTTCGTGACCGTAAAGATCTAGGTCGTATTTTGAAAGAAGCCTTTTACATTGCTCGTACAGGCCGCCTGGGTCCTGTTGTCGTAGATATTCCTAAGAATATCCAAAAAGCGATGGGGTCTGATGTATATCCTGATGAAGTTAACATTCGTGGTTATAAGCCCAATACCACAGTTCACATTGGTCAGGTAAAAAAAGCGTGCTCCGTTATTGCTAAGGCTAAACGTCCTTTATTCTTATTAGGTGGCGGTATTAGCATCAGTGGCGCCAATGAATTGATGACTCAACTGGTAGATAAAACGGGTATCCCTGTGGTCACTACCTTGATGGGGAAAGGTGCTATTAGTTCCTATCATCCATTGTACTTAGGCAATGTAGGCATTCACGGTGGTTATGCACCGAATGTGGCCATTACCGATTGTGATGTTATGATTTCCATTGGTACGCGTTTCAATGACCGTATCACCGGTAAATTGAGTACATTTGCACAAAACTGCAAAATTGTACATATTGATGTAGATGCTGCATCTATCTCTAAAAATATTAAGGTAGATATTCCAATCGTGGCGGATGCAAAATTAGCTATTGAAGCTCTATTAGAATATATTGAACCTCACGATCTAGGCGATTGGCCGGCTCAATTGCAACAGTTAAAAGAAGAGCGTCCTGTTACGCAAGCTGGTGAAGAAGGTCTTACGCCACAAAATATTATCGACTACATTAATGACCATTATGACCGTCCAGTGGTGGCAACTGATGTAGGTCAAAACCAATTGTGGACTACGCAATTCCTTGAAATCGAAGGTAATCATCAATTGTTGACATCCGGCGGCTTAGGTACGATGGGCTATGGATTCCCTGCGGCTATTGGTGCTCAATTTGGTAATCCTACAAAACGTGTATTCGCCATTTGTGGTGATGGGGGTGTGCAAATGAATATTCAAGAATTTGCAACAGCTATGCATTACCATTTGCCTGTGACCTTGGTTGTTATCAATAATGGCTATCTTGGTAATGTACGTCAGTGGCAACAATTATTCTACGATAAACGCTATGCATGTACTAATTTGTTGATGGATGAAAGTGCTATCGTCACTCGTGATATGATCGATGACGGTGAATTTGAATACGTACCAGATTTTGTGAAATTAGCAGAGGCCTATGGCGCACAAGGTATACGTGTTACAAAAGCTGAAGAATTAGAAGGAGCGTTTAAAAAGGCAGATGCTTTCAAAAAAGGACCAACACTCATTGAATGCATCATTCCAACTGAGTTAAATGTATTGCCAATGGTACCAGCCGGCAAATCGTTGAGCGACATGTTATTAAAGGATAAAAAATAGGAGGGGCTATGGAATTACATTTAGAAAAACG
>ERZ773214.2201-NODE-2201-length-10719-cov-7.109246_pt1 | contig 10719 bp, 9 predicted proteins | sample MGYA00511238_ERZ773214 | MGnify/ENA primary metagenome ERZ773214 (study PRJEB29015, sample SAMEA2738157) | human oral metagenome | biome: human oral; feature: human-associated habitat; material: saliva | place: China | collected 2259 ...
CACCAAGCGGCCTGGACAACAGCCGCATAAACAAACCGTCAACAACTTGCGCACAGGCCCAATGAATGGGAGCTCAAGCCGATTGTGGATGCGTGGCGGGATGCCAATCCGGCTGTGGTGCAGTTCTGGCGAGACATTGAACAAGCAGCTATCACTACCATCGAAACCCGAACCCCAACCAGAATCGGGCGCATCCGGTTGTCTTACCGCTCCGGGTGCTTGTTCATTGCTTTGCCGTCGGGGCGGGAGCTGTGCTACCCGCGGCCCAGGCTTGGTGAGAACAGGTTTGGCATGACCAGCATCCTGTTTGACGGGGTGGATGGCACCACTCGCAAGTGGGGTCCGATCGAAACCTATGGCGGCAAGCTCACCAAGAACCTTGTCCAAGCCACCGCCCGGGACCTCCTGACCAACGCCATGCACCACGTCGATGCGGCCGGGCATCGGATCGTGATGCACATTCACGACGAGATCGTCATTGACGAGCCCACAGACGGTGCCAGCGTTGACGACATCGTGGCGCTCATGACAATGCTCCCCACCTGGCCGGATGGTCTACCGCTGGATGCAGACGGCTACGACTGCTCCTTCTACATGAAGGTGTAGAGGAATCCATATTTAGTGGCTCTTGTATTGGTGTCAACGAGCACTAAATGAACTCATATCAGACGGGAGTAGTCTATACCTCGCTAGTGATGAGCCTAGAGGCAACTGGATAGGACTACTTGACAAACATCTTGACCGATATCGATCCCTGTAGCTTCTAGGTGTCCACTTATTCCACCAGGGTTTACAAGATTAAGCTCAATTAGATTTTCGCCTGAAACATCGATTCCGACAAAATGGATTCCATAATTCAAGAGCTCATTCGCTACACTTAAAGCAAGAGTCTCAGCAGACTCTGAAATTTGTAATGGGGCGGTGGTAGCTCCAACTAGATAGTTGCCGCGAAAATCGTCTTGTGCGGAAATTTTACGATATCCACCTAGTATTTTCCCTCCACCTAAGAGTACTCGATTCTCGTTTTCTCGGAGATGTGGTACAAATTCCTGTAGCACGACATAATTTTCTGTCTGACCAACGATAGCTGAGCCAAACATCTCCGCCATCTGTGCTGGATTGCCCAGACTTGATTCAATCAAGGCGTGTACATTTAGGTCGCCCGGTGACAAAATGAAAACATCTGCACCACAACCTTTATCTGGAGGTTTAAGTACGAAACGTTGGGTTGGTGAAGCAGTGCGAACCGAACGGATCGAATCAGCATTGTTAACCACAGAACTGGTTGAAAAGTAACGTGCCGAATCGAGTCCTAATGGGCCAATCTTATTATTGAGAAGGAAAACGGAAAGTGGGTCATTCACAAACGGGACCCGTTTGCTTAACACCCAAAGAATCCTGAAATAGTCAAAAAGCCTGTTTGGATGTGGGTAGTCTAGAAACCACACAACATCGAATGTTTCGCAAGATATTGAAGTGATCATTCTGGGATGCGGGTCACCAATATCTCCTCCAGAAAACTTGCATGATTTTGCAGTGACGCAGCCGTTGATAATTTGAATTGTGTTAGGATCGGCTAACACAACTTCATGCCCAAGTTTATATAGTGAATTCGGTATGAAGAAGTTATTTGTTCCTCGATATTCGCTGTCTTGAAGAACCAAAATCAGAACTTTCATTGGTTGGCCTCTCCTTCGAATATTGAAATTACAAATGCATGGCGATCAGCTGAACATCTAATGGGCCCTCTTTCACCAACAGGTTTTAAGATTTCGGCAGAATATACATGCGGTTCAGAAAGCAACTTATCCTTCCATTCCTGATCAGAACCCTGGTGGTCTAGCAAGTCAACAAAGTCAATACGACTGCTGTAAGCAATTGGCTCTATGGGTAGGAACCTTTCCTCTGATAGTGCGAATGCTAGCCGTTCAAAAGCATCGTGCCCAGTTGTGAAGCGCAATAGATCCGCAATTCGATCGCCCCCCACGCGACCATGGGACTCTACAATCTTCGGAACACCATCGGAGAGGATTATCTCCGTATGACTTAGTCCAAACCGGAATTTGATAGCATCGAGCAAACTTGTGGCAGCCTCTATCAGTTGAACTTTTGACTCTTCACTGATATCGGCAGGTTGAATTTGACCTATCTCAACGACTCCTGACTCTCCGCCAAGTACCTTCTGCGTTACTGCGAGCGGTTGGTGTTTACCATTGATGGTGATTGCTTCAATGGAGAACTCGTCTCCACAAAAGTACTCTTCAATTAAAGCTGGGAAACACATACTTGCCGAATTATTCAAGATGTCAGTCTCGGACCGTATCCGAAAAACACCGCGCGATCCAGAACCATTAAGAGGCTTAACCACAAGAGCGCGATTAATTTTCCTGAAGACAGCGTAGACCTCATCCAAACTATTTACAACACGGAAATATCCTGAATACTGAGGTAGCGAGCTATCGAGTACACTTCTAAGGAGCGGTTTGTTTCTTAGAATGGATAGAGTTAGTGGTGATGTATATTTGGTCTTCGCTACACCAAGAAGTTCATTAACCAGGCTAGCAACGAGGCTGGATTGGTCTCCGAGTCCAATACAAATTGCAGTGCCTTCACCTGCACTTGGATAGCTTTGATAAATTGCGTCAACAATTTCAACAACATTTCCAATACTCGAAACAGTTAAGGAATCATATTCAGACCGGAACGCTTCCTGGGCTTGAGGAGGGCAATCGAGAACCTGAGTAACTCGGTATCCAAGTTTCAAGAAAGCAGTTATGACTTCGAATCGTGGTTGAATAATATAAGCATGAAGCATTTGGTTACCCCCTATGTTCGAAATGTAAAATGGTGGCACTGAGGAAGATCGCGATTATAGCCAGAGGCATACATAAGAAAGCTGTTGCAGATGGCGATTCCACACTCTGTAGAACTAAACCGCCTATTGAAGATCCCGCGATTGAAAAGATACCCGTGATGGTATCTTGAATTCCATATGCGCGCGTTAGTCCCAAGCTCGCTGGTGCAACCTTTGCTGTTTGAGAATCTAATGACGGGCTAACCAAAAGCTCGGCAATTGAGAACCCCAGACAGAATAGGGCAACCATGAGAAATGAGGAAGGGATAAAGAGCATGATGAATGCAACTAGGAATACTGAGAACCCTAGAAGTAAAACAGTTGAATCTTTAACAGACTTGAGGGCAACTACTACTAACGGATACTGTAGGACGAGTACTATTACCGCATTTGCCATGTACACAAGATTTGAGGATTCCTCGTAACCAAAGGACTGAGTCGAAATAAGTGGAACAATGATCGCCCATTGTGAATAAATGGCCCAATAGATGGAAGCAATCAAGGTAATGGCTACGTAACGCGAATACTTTCCTGACCGTATGCCGCCACTACCGTTGGTAAGTGAAGTTGATTCTGGTGGTGAAAAACTGGTTAAAGTTAGGAATAGAACCATAAGGCCATATGTGGCGATTGATAAGTATAGGATTGTATGGAAACTGAATACGTGGTAGAGTGCGGCGCCTAACGCGGGTCCCAAAATTGCGCCAGAATTGATTGCCATGGAGCGCAATGTAATGAGCTTTCGCTCGGCAGATTGGCGCAGCAACTCTGTTTTAATGCCTAAAGCAGAAGCGGATGAACCGATTGATGCCAGAGCTGAAAAAACAATGTATAAATACAATTGCGATTCAAAAGCGAAAATTGAGATACCGATAATTCGGAGTGTTATTCCCAAGCATACAGTTGGCTTAGAGCCGAATTTGCTGTTTATACTTCCGATGAGGAAGGAGCAAACTCTACCGGTGCCAGACAAGGCACCTAAGATCAATCCGATCGCGCCTAGATTGACACCAACGTCTAAAAGACGAAATACAAGCAGGGGGTAGATCATGAAGGTTGAGATCCCACTAATGGTAATTGCCACTAGTAGGATGTTGGGCGTGAATTTCTGATCGACCTTAAGCATGCGTGGTTCCGTCTGTTTCGATGCTTACTGAAATCGATCTTGAAGCATTAATCGCTCTATCTTGGGCAATCGAGGCTGTAGTGCCGGTTGCAGTCAGGCTACCTATGCGTGATCGATAGGTTCCGATCTCGACAATTCGATCGCCTACTTTACGTGAGGGTACCCATCTAGGCGAACCGGGATTGCATACCGCTTCTTCGATGCCTTGAATTGATCTGACGGTACCGAGTTCGGTGGCGTAAATGCTGACATGGGAGAATCCTCCGTGTATCTTTCGATCTGTATTTTCACATAGAGGAAGGCCCAGCGCCTGATGAACTGCCATTTCATATGGATTGAAGTTCGTCGTAGCCAGGATACCGGGGGTGATTAGCGCCCCTGCCATACGTGCGTTAATCTCAACAAGTTGAAAGCCAGTGGATGTCTCTATGAATTCAATATGTGCTAGCCCGAGAGTGTAATCCAGAGCCCGAAGCAGCTGAAATACCCAATCTCTAACTCCGGTTTCCCATTGCGAATTGGCAGCCCATGGGAAAGACTTAACACGCTCGGTGAAGAACGGTGGTTCTGAAAGAATCCGGTTGGTGATTCCGAAGAAGATTTCGTTTTGAGAATCACGCCATACTTCTGCTGAATACGCTGGCCCGTAGTAGAAATCTTGAATAAGAAATTCATCTCTACTAAAACCTGACGTACCAAATATGTGTTCTGTTTCAAGTTCGGATTTCACAAGGTAAACTCCAATTTTGCCAGTGCCGTTTCGCAGTTTTAATACTTTAGGCCACGAATCCGAGTGTTTGGCTAATCCTTGTGAAATGAGTGCAGCTTCAACAGCGCCTTTGTCTCTAAAGAACTTGAGCTTCTCTGTGTCGCCGAACTGGTAGAAGCCAAATTGATCACGAATCTTAGAAGCGATGACACCCCATGTATCGGTGACGCTGAATACCTGTTTGATAGAAGCGCGATTGTCTTCTACATAGGCAGCCAATTTTATGTGATCTCGTGTAGGAAAGGCGATTATCTCTGAGTTAGTTTCGCCGTAGTATGAAACATCCTCAGCCAAGACTTGCAGACGATAGCCGTGTTTCTCTGCAGCTGCTGTCATTTCATCCAATTCGGACATAGCTTCAATTGCGAGTAGAATTTTTTCAGCCATCGGTATTGTCATCCTTATCTATGGATGTGGTAGTTGGGGTATAGGAAGCACCATTCCATTCCATCGCGCTCCATGGTGGTGATAACTGATTCAGAGTGGTAATCCATTGAGGTGTATACGGTGTCTGACTGTCAATTTTCGTTCCGGCGAGAATGTGAGCGTATCTATAGCCCATGTCTGGGCAAAGTAAAAGGGTCAAACTACTGGAATCGCGTTCAGAAAGGTATTGGCCAACTGTATATGCAGCTCCGGTAGATAATCCAGCAAAGATGCCAGTATTGGCTAAGAGGCGCATCGTTCCATGGCGGGCGACTTCGGCAGAAAGCCAGTGTATATTTTTGAATATCGAGTACTCGATATTATCAAATGGGATTGCGCTTCCAATTCCGGCAACCAAGATATCAGGATCTTGAATACATTCTGACCCAAAGGAGACGCTACCGAATGGTTGGATGCCGTTTAATTGAAGATCGTTACATGTCCTTTTTAAACCGTTGAACAAGCCTCCGGAAGAAGCTCCAGAGCCAACCGGACAGACTAGGTTTATCGATTTGTCGCCAAATTCGCGAGTCAGAAGTGTCCCAAGTTGTGTCCCAATTTCTTGGTATCCGAGGTAGTGTTTGCGGTCGTGATATTGACGCATCCAGTATGAATTTTCATTCCGTGCTAGATACTCATGTACGCGGCGAACACGAAATTCCTGATCATATTTTAGGCTTTTTGAAGCGGGGACCTGCTCGACAGTTGCACCTAATGCCTTCAGCTGTAAGAGAAGCGTATCATCTACTGTGGTGGAAGCAATGACGTGACATGGAAGTGAGTACTTTTGGCATGTAAGGGCGAGTGCATATGCGTATATTCCACTTGAGCTGTCTACTAGTGTGGTTGTGCTGTTAATTCGCCCTTCAGTTAGAAGTGCCTTCACGGCAGTAGAACATGAGGCGAGTTTCATGGACTCGAATCGAAGGGCTAGGAGATTCTCTGAAACTCGGATACATTTCGGCATTGAGATTGCGTCAATGAGATGTTCAATTAGTTCCATATCCCGCTCGATTCACTAGAGTTGGAAGATTGTAACGGCTGAATATCTCGCGAATTGTGGGTAATGATTCTGAATGTGAATCATCGTTTCCTGGATAAAGTAGACCCGTAACGTGTCCAGTGTAAGCACGAATAACGCCCAATGCATTGAGACTTGGTGCAGCAGCGATGAGTTCGTCTACTAACTTTACAGGCATAAACTCTTGGAAAGTGCTTGCACATTGTGTAGAGGCATGGGCTATGGTTTTGCAACTTGCTGTTTGAAAACCTTCGCTTAACAACCCGAAAGAATCTCTATAGTTCTTCAAGTTATCTTGGTAAAATGCAAGCAGGTTATCCTCGTTGATAGCTTCCGTGTCTGTTATCCCTGGCAGGATAGAATAGATGACGGTAAAGTTAGGATTCCAATCCCAAGAACAAACAAATCGTTGGTGTTTGCTCAAATATAGGCCGGGGTGGCTATGGAAAACTGGGTCTGACCGCTCGATCCCTCTTAGTATGTCCTGGATATGATCCGGGGTTAGTTGGATTTCATGGAGTGATGCGAGAGCTTTGATCGTTGCGACGACATCTGCAGTCGAGCTGGCCATTCCTTTAGATTGTGGAATGTTAGAGTTTACAGACCAAGTGTAGTTGGATGAACTCGATTTTATTCTGAAGTAGGAAAGGAAACGCTCGATAGCCAAAGCGCTCTTCGGTGGTGGCGAGGTCGTAGGTGCGCCAAGTTCGACAGCTACTTCGGAAAAATATTCTTCACATGGCAAAGTTACGATTGCGATGTGAATGGCTTCATCGGGTGATTGGTAGGGGCCTTGCCAGAGTTCCCCTATGGTGCCGTGTTGTATAGCTTTGGGCATGGTTTGCTACTAGGTAATGGGAGGAGTGCTGACGATGTTGCGCGGACGTAACGTTGTGGCCAGTGTGGTATAGGCTAGTGCGGTAGTAACTTCCTTCAGTGTCATTGAGCTCTCCTTTAAGATGCTACAAATATTTCTTCCGAAGGATACTTGAAATATTGTTGAATGTCAAACGGGAGTTCTTGTGGCCCCGTAGAGCACAGCAACGGGTGCATCGAGAACCTGTGCGGTAAGATGCTCGTATTTCGTAATATCGTCGTCTATATTGCCCCGTTGCCTGATAGTTACCGGTGGAGGTCCTCACCAATACGCCTGGTAAACCGCTCTTCCTTAAATAGAGACCAGGCAGTGTAGCTAAGTACAAGCCGATACCGGTACTTAGGACCTCTCCCTGTCAAACATCGAAACATGCGGTCGCTGCCACCTATGCCGCGTGCGCCCTGCCAGCCGATACCGAGCATGGACATGTTTTTTCAGCCAGAGATCGGGACCCGGACGGCCACCCAAAAACTAGCGTCCCATTTAATTACCAAGAGCCGCTTTGATACCCGACGATCGAGAACTGGGCGTTGATCCACACAGACCGCAGAACGTTCTGTTCCAGGTCATTTGGTTCTGTTCAATAATGGAAGCCCTCAGCCAATCGTAACTTTGGAGCTGCTACGGAGATTCGGTGAGATTGGCACTGGGTGTTACTGGCTCTTCCGAGTTGAGTGTGGGTGACCGGGTGTTGAGCGGGGGTTGCGGGTAGAGGTCGAGGTCCTTGATGATGAGCGGACCTCTACCCCCGCTGTCGTCAAGGACCTCGGGTCATGTCTCACCCTACCTGCTGCTGCTCCGTGTCGCTTGATCGTTGTGATCGGTGCGATCTGCTCGTCGGTTTGGTGGGCTTCCATCTGATGAGCGTGGCTCGCACCCCAGATGCTCTAGTGCTCGATGTTGAGTCGTGCAACCAGCTGGTTGGCTGCCCGGATTGTGGGCTGAATCGCACACGGCCACGGTCGCGTGGTCGTGGAGGTCATCGACGCGCCCTGGGCCGGGGTCCCGGCAAGGTTCCGGTGGCACAATACGGCGTTGAATATGCCGCGAACACACCTGCCAGACGGTGACATTCCTGGAACATGACGAGCAGGTGTGCGCACCTCGGGCGCGTCTGGGCGCCCGGGCGATCCGCTGGGGCTGGCCTGGTCTGGTTTTGTGGACCGGGCCAGGCCGGACCCTACGCAAGTGGAAGGACGCACTCGACGCCAACTTCGACACCGGCGGAGCCGGCAACGGGCCAACAGAAGCCATCAACGGAATCATCGAACTAGGCAGACGCACCGCCAGAGGCTACCGCAACCCCACCAACTACCAACCCCGAATGCTCCTCATCGCAGGAGGCCTAGACGCCTCCACCCACACTCAACTATGAAGAGCCGAGTATGGACAGTGGGTGTCTCTAGGAATGAACGTCATCAGTCCGGGCGAAGTGCCTGCTAGGCGCAGTCGCGTCGGCCCCTGTGTCCCGATTGTGTCTCGATGCGTCTGTGGCGCATGTTGTAGATACTTGCTCGAAAATGTCGCATGCAATTCGGCCGAAAGTTCTTCAAGATTTGAAATCGCAACGTTGATATTCTGCGGTTTTCGTCGGTTGTTGAAGTGTCTACTAAGAGAATTGCATGCGAGATTTTGGGGCGCTCGGTGCTTTCTGACAAGTGGAGAAATGGGAACAACAGTAACCGGAGTTGTGAGTCTTAATGCATCTTTTGGTGCTCGGCGCTTTCTGACTTAGCCGTTTCCCGAAGGATGCTGCCGCTCTTGGTCTTAATGCTCCTTTTGGCGCTCGATGCTTTCTGATAGCAGCTCAACGATCACACCAGCCACGGCATCTTCGCGGGGTCTTAATGCACCGTTTGGTGCGGGCCGTGGATGGTTCCGCAAAAATGTTGCACGTAATTCCCGGCCCGTTGTTTCGACGTTTGTAATCGGATCGTTGGAATTCTGCGATTTCTAAGAGTTGGTGCAGAGTTGAAGGGAGGGAATTACGTGCGAAATTTTGGCCGGTCGGTGCTTTCTGACGCACCTCAAAATTTCTCTAGGAGGAGAAATCGTGTCTACGTTTTAATGCACCTTTTGGCGCTCGGTGCTTTCCGACTCGGTAACGCCCTGTACACGTGTCAGGCGCTTGCTATCGGTCTTAATGCACCTTTTGGCGGTTGGAACTTTCTGACACTAATAAGCTTTCGCTCGCGACTTGTCAAAGGGCGAAAGTCTTAATGCGCCTTTTGGCGCTCGGTGCTTTCTGATCCCGCAACCAGTTTGCATGACATCAGGGCATGCCTCGTATTAATGTACCGTTTGGCGCTCATCTTGGAGGATTGTTGGAAAATGTCGCATGCAATTCGGCTGACAGTCCTTCAATTTTTGAAGTCATAACGTTGAAATTCTGCGGTTTCCTGGTGCTGGTTGATACGTGCTCTGGCGAATTGTGTGCGAGATTTTGGGCGCTCGGTGCTTTCTGACACATGTTAAGGCTACCGGTGGCCCATTCGTCGAGAAGTCTTAATGCACCGTTTGGCGCTCGGTGCTTTCTGACCCGCCTAGGTACTGATGTTCGTGAGTCTTTTGATTTCTAGGTCTTAATGCACCTTTTGGCGCTCGGTGCTTTCTGGCAGACCAGAAGGCGCACCAGCGCGAGACCCGCCTGAGTCTTAATGCGCCTTTTGGCGCTCGGTGCTTTCTGACTGTATGAGCTTTCTTCGGAATCCCCCAGAGAAAGTAGTCTTTAATGCACCTTTTGGCGCTCGGTGCTTTCTGACTGCCCGGCGTGTCGCACCCCCTGTAACCAGGGAAAACGTCGCGTCGGATCGCCAGTGGCCGAAGAAGCACCCCTCCGACCAGCAAGCACGAGGCCAGATTACCAGACTTTTCGTTGCGACTGCTCGCATCGCCGCGGAACGCCTGCGGGGCCGACGCTGTCCCAGAAATCGCCGCCATCGTCGCCGTGTCGCTTTTCCATAACGCTTCACAATTGTAGGAGAACCGCAAGGTTGTTGAGTGGAAGGGCAGACAATGACGATACTTGCCACGGCCTCGTCCCTGAGAGAAGCGACCAGCCCCGAAGCGCTCACTCGCGCCAGGCGCCGACTCCTCACAGCACACCCCGACCTCACCAGAGCGAACACCCCAACGCCGGGAAGCCTCACCGACGAACAACTCCGCGTCCTCGCCGCCCACGACCCGGCGCCGCCACGCATCGGCGCACTTGACACGAACACTCTCACGATGGCCGCCCCCATCACCCGGGCGCTCCTGGCCGAATCGGTGCGAGAAACCCTCGAACGGCGACTCACCGCAGAACGCACCCACGGCACCTACGACGACACGCACGAAGGGCACAACGCCTTCAGTAGGGGAGTCACCGACGACTACGACCACGGCAACCACCACCTGGCGCGAGCCATCATCCGCCTGGCCGACCCGGGCCTCGTGACCTGTGCGGGCCTTTCGGCACTAGGCCTGCCCGACGCCGACGCGCCCATTATCGACGAACTCGCCCGGGCCTCGGACCCTAACCCGATCGCGAGCGTGCTCGCCGACGCCGCTCTGCTTGATCTTGACAGGTACGCCGCTGGGCGAGGCCTGCGTTACTCGCGCGTCGGAACCGCCCTCATGCTCGCGGCGCCAAGCGACCAGCGCCTGG